>Ga0315284_10002436_pt1 | contig 26621 bp, 19 predicted proteins | sample YL17G09_16_MG_FD_203696 | JGI IMG/M metagenome (GOLD analysis project Ga0315284, IMG submission 203696) | Sediment microbial communities from Yellowstone Lake, YNP, Wyoming, USA - YL17G09_16 | ecosystem: Environmental > Aquatic > Freshwater > Lake > Sediment | place: USA: Wyoming | collected...
GGATGGTCATCATCATGGGCACCTCCAACTGCCACATGGTGCTCGGCAGCGAGGAAAAGATCGTCGAAGGCATGTGTGGCGTGGTGGAAGACGGCATCATCCCCGGCACCTTTGGCTTCGAGGCCGGTCAATCGTGCGTGGGCGATCACTTTGCCTGGTTCGTGGACAATTGTGTGCCCGCCGCCTACCACGAGGAAGCGCAGGCACGGGGGCTGAACGTGCACCAGTTGCTGGAGGATCATGCCGCCCAACAGAAACCGGGCGAGCACGGGCTGGTCGCCCTGGACTGGTGGAATGGCAACCGCTCCATCCTGGTGGACGTGGACCTGACCGGGCTATTGGTGGGGGCAACGCTCGCCACCAAGGCGGAAGACATCTACCGGGCACTGATCGAGGCCACCGCCTTCGGCACGCGGGTGATCGTGGAAGGGTTCGAGCAGAACGGCGTGGCCGTGAACGAGATCGTCGCCTGCGGCGGGCTGCCAGAGCGGAACAAACTGCTGATGCAGATCTACTCCGACGTCACCGGGCGGGCGATGCGGGTCGCCGCCACGGCCCAGGCGGGCGCGTTCGGCTCCGCCATGTTCGCCGCCGTGGCCGCCGGCAAGGCCGCCGGTGGCTACGACACCATCTTCGAGGCGGCCCAGCACATGGCCCGCCTGCAGGACGTCGTCTACCGGCCCAACCCGGCCCACAAGAGGGTCTACGACCAACTCTACACCGAGTATCGCGTCCTGCACGACTATTTTGGCCGCGGCCAGAACGACGTGATGAAACGGCTGAAGGCACTGAGGCAGCAAGTCCTGGCGGGCAACTGACGCTCGCCAGTGCAGGCGTGATGCGTGTTTCGTACTGCGTGTTCCGTACTGCGTGTTTCGTGTTCCGTGTCATGTCATTCCGAGCGCAGTGAGGAATCTCTTGTCACGAAACACGGAACACGCAACACGTGACATTTATAGAGGATGCCCATGTTGGAACGCTTAAAGGAACAGGTTTGCCAACTCCACCTGGAACTGCTCAAGTACCACCTGGTAGCCTGGACGGGGGGCAACGTCAGCGCCAGGGACGGGGAGAGCGGGCTGGTGGTGATCAAGCCCAGCGGCATCCGCTACGAAGACCTGCGCCCGGAGCACCACGTGGTGGTGGACCTGCAAGGGAACGTGATCGAGGGGACACTCAAGCCCTCGTCCGACACGGCCAGCCACCTCTACATCTACCGCCACCGGCCGGACGTCAACGGCGTGGTGCACACCCACTCCCCGTACGCGACCGCCTTCGCCGCGCTGGGCCGCCCCATCCCGGTCTGCCTGACGGCTATGGCCGACGAGTTTGGCGGCCCCATTCCCTGCGCTGGCTTCGCCCTGATCGGCGGTGAGGAAATCGGCCGCCAGGTCGTCGAGCACATCGGCACGTCGCCGGCCGTGCTCCTCCAGCAGCACGGCGTCTTCACCGTCGGCTGCACGGCCGAGGCGGCGGTCAAAGCGGCCGTGATGGTGGAAGACGTGGCGCGCACCGTGTGGCTCGCGCTACAGTTGGGCCAGCCCGCGGAAATCCCGCCGGAAGACGTGGCCAAACTACACCACCGCTACACCCACGTCTACGGCCAGCCCGGTACAAGGAGAGAGGGAGACAAGGGGACAAGGGGATAGGGAGAGAGGGAGACAAGGGGACAAGGAGAGAGGAAGACAAGGAGCGGGAGGCCGTGATCGAGGCACCTCAGAATATATACGGCCGCACGAGTGGGGCGGGCTTCCCAGTCTGCCCCACTCTCCTTCGCGGCCAGGCCGCGGCGCTCCGTGACCACGTGCAAGCCCCCCACGTAGTGGGGGGTTCCACCGGTGTACTCACCGGCGACTGCCTGCCCACGCCCCCCGCCTGGCCCAGCCGTGACCCTACCCCCGCCTACGACGGGGGCCTCTCTGCGCGAGCGCTGCCTTCAGTCGCTCACCGTCGCTCTCCAGCACGTACATGCCGGGGATGGGACGCAAGATGCCATCGTACGGCGCGTAGTAGGTGAACTCGCCCATGTCGGGGTAACCCCAACCGATGGGGTAGGGATGCCGATATACACCATCTCAGCGGTCACCCCCTCAGCGCCCGTGGGACCACTATACGGGACGTAGAAGCACTCCAGTTGTTCGGCCTTGTCCGTGCCAGGCTGGACGGTCAGGCTCCAATCGTGGCTGCTACGTCAAACTCGTGCTCTCATCTTATCACGACAAAGTTGATTGTCAACAAAGAAACCGCCGGTACTGGCGGATGAGCACATCCGATTGACCGGCGGTTTCTGTAAGCGCCAGGCTTCCTCTTGTCCCGCATTCACACCCGCAGGTAAATCCTCCACTCGGTGGGCACCTCGCCGGAGGCAACCACGTAATTGACGCGCGGGGTCTTGGGCTCCCAGCGCAACCGCATGCCGGCCTCGTGGGGCGTGCGGTTCCCCTTGCGCCCGTTGCACCAGCGGCAGGCGCAGGCCGTGTTGCCCCAGGTGTTCCCCCCACCCACACTACGCGGGAGCAGGTGGTCTACCGTAAAGTCATCGCGCGTGAGGACCCGCCCACGGTGCCATTCCCCGACGCGAGCGCCGCAATATACGCAGGCGTAGCCGTCGCGAGCCAGGATCCCCTTCCGGCTCCACACCGCTCCGCGCCGGGGCACGTGCACATAGTAGCGCAGCCGCAGCACGGAAGGGACTTCGAACACCGTGCTGGGCGTGTGCAGCCGGGCCGCCACACCCTCGACCCCTTCGGCCACCCCCCGCATCAGCAGGTTGGCCGCCCGCTGGACGGGAATGACCCGCAGGGGTTCATACGTCGCGTTGAGTAGAAGAACACCCATTGCCATACGATCTCACTCCACTGTCGCACCTGCGTGATAGAGCCAACGCGGATGAGTACATCCGATAACAAAAAAGCGCGGGGCCTTGAGTGAGACCCCGCGCTCCTCGCCAACTGAGCCAATCACGTACTGCTCGCTATTCCTCCCCTGGCGAAAAAGTAGTCTCGTACTCCAGGGCCATCGTCAGCGCCGCCGTACACCGGGCGGTGCTGGCGTGGTACTGCTGCTCAAATGCTGCCATCGCATCGCTCCCCATTGAGCGCCCGGCGGCGAGCCTGGTCCAGTTCCATATCAGGTTTCCTCGGTTACGCAAGTGGACGTTCATTGTGGGTAAGATTATACCACCATCCGTGCCCTTGGCAAGTGCGCTACCTTCCCGAAAGTCTTGGCGGAGGCATGCAACACATCGCACACTTTCGAGCTCTCGGCAAGGTCCGCTTGCCTTGCCCATCCCATTGTGTTACAATTTCCCCATCCAAGGAGGAGCCGCATGTTGACCTACGACGTTCCCCTCGTCCCCGGCCCGACCCGCGTGCCTGAGTCGGTACGCCGGGCCTACCTGGCCGACTATGCCTCGGCCGACCTGGAACCCGAGTACAGCCAACTGTACACCGAGGTCCAGCAGGACCTGCGCACGATCCTGGCCACCCACAACCAGGTCGCCATCATGACCGGCGAAGGGATGATCGCCCTGTGGGGGGCGCTCAAGAGTTGCCTGCGGCCGGGCGAGCGCGTCCTGGCGCTGAGCACGGGCGTTTTCGGCCACGGCATCGGCGAGATGGCCGCCGCGCTCGGAGCCGACGTGCGGCGGGTCGAGTTTGACTACGACGAGGTCATCCGCCCCGAGCCCGTCGAGCAGGCCATCCGAGACTTCCGGCCCAGGATGGTGACCGCCGTCCACTGCGAGACCCCCTCGGGCACCCTGAACCCGGCCGGCCTGGTCGGGGAGCTGGTGCGCCGCTACGACGTGCCGCTCTACTACGTGGACGCCGTCGCCAGCGCCGCCGGCGCGCCCGTCCTGGCCGACGAGTGGTGCATTGACCTGTGCCTGATCGGCACACAGAAGGCGCTGTCCGCCTTCCCCGACCTGGCGGCCGTGGCCGTGAGCGAGCGAGCCTGGGAGGTCATCGCCCAGGTCAACTATGCGGGCTACGACGCGCTGCTCCCTTACCGGGACGCGTTGGCCAGGCGCTGGTACCCCTACACCCCGGCCTGGGCCAGCCTGGCCGCGCTCCACGAAGCCTGCCGCCTGATCCTCGACGAAGGACTGGAGCAAGTCTACGCACGCCACGCCCGGGTCGCCCAACGTTGCCGCGAGCGGGCCAGGGCGCTGGGCCTGTCGCTCTACCCGGTAGACGAGGCCGCCTGCTCCCCCACCGTCACTGCCTTGCGGGTGCCAGAAGCGCCGGGGTGGGAGGAACTGGACCGGCGGTTGCGGGCGCGCGGGATGGGGGTGGGCGGCTCACTGGGGCCGCTGGCCGGGCGCGTGTTCCGTATCGGCCACATGGGCTCCCAGGCCGACCCGGCGCTGGTAGATCGGGGGATGGACGTCCTGGCCGACGCACTGAGAAGTCAGGGCATGGGTCAATAGCGCCCCCCAGCGGTAGCCGTCCCAATTGACCAACCTTGAGAGCAATGGTATACTAGACCACGAGTATGGTCTTCAAAGGCTCAATCATCATGATAGACTGCCTGCACGGTTGTGGTGACGTGTTGAAGAGAGGAGAAATGCCATGTCCATCACTCTGATCGCCACTTACGAGAGCGGCATTCTGCGCTTGCCTCGTTTCTTGAATCTGCCTGAACATTCCCGCGTGCAGGTCCAGATAGAGAGCCTGCCGGAGGTGGATGCTCAACCCACCAGCCATGTCCTGCAACAACTGCTGACCCTGGCCACTGATCTAGGCGTGGATGACCTGGCCGAACACCACGATCACTATCTATATGGAGTCGAGAAAAGTGACACTGCCCACATTCCTTGACACCAGTTATGTCCTGGCACTGGTGAACAAACGCGACAAGTTCCACGAATGTGCCAGTGCTACATCCGCTCTGGTCACCCCGCCTTTCATCACCACCGAAGCAGTGTTAATCGAAATCGGGAATGCACTCTCCCGATCAGCGTGGCGCTCAGTTGGCGTATCAACGCTGAACCATCTGCGCCACTCCCCAGAGATCCAAGTCGTCCCTGTTGACCCAGGGCTTTTCGACCGTGCGGTGGCTCTGTACAGTTCACGCATGGATAAAGAGTGGGGTGTAACCGACTGTATCTCGTTCACGGTGATGCAGGAACGAGGCCTAACGCAGGTTCTGACCACTGACCGGCACTTTGAGCAGGCAGGATTTCAGAACCGCCTCATCAACTGCCGCACCGCCCGGTAGCCGATCACCTGCACGCCGGAATTCCTGACATAGTCGCGCAACGCTTCACTCATAAAGGCGTGGTAGTTGGCCACCCGGCCCGCCCAGTCCGGCGCGATGGCACGCAGTTCGGGCGTGTCCTGGGCCGGATGGATGATCAGGTGCGTCACTCCTGCCGGCAGCGCGTCGAACGTGCGCCTGGCCAACTCGACGTGGTCCCCCGCCTGGTCCAGCGGCAACCCCACCAGCCGGTCCAGGAGCGGCAGCCCCTGTTCCTCCAACTGCTGCACGAAGCGGGCGGCGAAAGCAGCCGTCTCGCCGTCCATGCCCATCTCTCGCCAGCCGGCCTCGTCCAGCCTTAACATCATCGCCGGCAGGCGATGCTGGACCGCCAACTGGACGTAGGCGGGGATGAAGCGGGGATGCGCGACCGCCCCCATGTGCGTGTCCACGTGCGTCACGTCAATCCCGGCCGCTAGCGCGCAGGCCACCTGCGCCTGCATCTCCACACTGACGGCCGCCGCGTCGGCACGCTCGTACACCGCTTCCGACCGCCGGTGCAAGTAGCCCTCTTCGTCTATCAGGCCGGAGGCCGGGTCGCGGGTTGAGAGCGGCCCCCAGCGGTAGCCGTCCCATTCGCTGGTCAGCGTGAGGTGCACCCCCAGGTCCACCTCCGGGTGCTGGCGGCAGTACGCGGCCAGGGCGGGGAACCACGAGCAGGGCACCATCGTCGCCCCGCACGAGACCAGGCCGAACTCTACCAGGTCGGCGAAGGCCGGCAGCGTGGCCTGGCACATGCCGACGTCGTCGGCGTGGACGATGACGACGCGGTCTTCGCTGGCAAACCCAAGTTTGCGTAGAACAGGATTAGGTCCCATGAACTACTCCTTTGAGATACCTCCGTAAGTACAAGTGTCCGGCTTGACACATTCCGACATCGAACAGGCCCGATAGATTGACCAACCAGGAGAGCAATGGTATACTGAAACTACTCGCTTCCCACAGCATTGACACCCAGGTGTCTTCAGCAGCAGTCTACGGCGCAGTGAGGTGTGGACAATGGACAATACGCTTACTATTAAGGGAAATGCAACTCCCACATTTCTAGAACAGATACTGCAGCGTGCCGGGTTCCGGCCGGAGGACACGATATGGGTTCGTGTCCATCCTCGCGGCATCGAGATCACTGCGAGCGAAGCAAGGCTCGAACCGGTTCCGCTCTCCAAGGAAGAGCGCGCCCATCGCCTGCGCATCGTGCGTCGGCTGCAGGGCATCTGGTCAGAAGACGATGAAAAGGCATTTCACCAGGCACGCAAGGAACTGTGGTCACAATGGCAACCCCGCAACTTTGCCTAGACTCTGACGTGATTATAGATTACCTGCGCCGTCGTGACAATGTGCTAGAACGGGCATTGAGCCAGTTCAACTGCGCTCTTGCTGCTGTGACAGCATACGAGCTAGAGATTGGCCTATTTCGCTCCTCTCGGCAGAGCGCCCTGTTTGCCGATCTGTTGAGCATTGTCACAGTGCTGCCATTGAATTACGAAGCCGCCCATGCCGCAGCACAGGTTTACGACAAATTGCGCGGCCAAGGATTGCTCATTGGCGTACAGGACACATTGATTGCCGGCACATGTATCGCCCATGGACTACCTCTGCTCACGCGCAACGTAGAGCACTATGGGCGCATCGCCGGCTTGACGATTGTAGAGGCAAGTACGGTAGCCAACTTATGATCGCACCTCTTTACGACTTCTCGACCCCCAGCCGTAGGCCTGTACAGCGCTACAGGCACAGTAGACCAGCATCCAGCATCCAGCAATCAGCAGGCAGAAATAGAGCCAGGGAAAACGACCCGCAACCCCATATTACTGTAGAAGTTGTCAGGTACGATCCTGCTACGGTAGGCGCAGCGCGCCCACGTCCTATCTCCGAACCACGCGCCCCCACGTAATACCCGGTAGACCCCTTTGGCGTCGTACCAGGAAGCGGTCCACTCCCAGACGTTGCCGCCCATATCGCTCACCCCCGCCACGCTGTCCCCACCGGGAAACTGCCCGACGAGCGTAGTGGAGGCGCTTTCGGGTCCCTGGCCCCCAAACCATTTGTCCCAATCGAGATCGTCCTGCCCGCCCCAGAACTCGGCGCAGTTCAGGCGCTGGCGCTCGAAGCGATCGCCCCACGGGTACTCGCGCCCGTCGGTGTGCCGGGCGGCGCGTTCCCACTCCTCCTCCGTCGGCAGGCGCACCGGCCTGCCCACTTCCTGCGCCAGCCAGTTGGCATAGGCCTGCGCCTCGAACCAACTCACCCCCACCACCGGCGCCAGCGGGTTGTTCAACCGGGCGTCGTGCCAGTAAAAGGGCTCGTTGCGCTCCTCCGGCGGGCGCTCTGCCAGCCAACGCTTTTCGTAATCTTCCTGAGCCTTGCTATCGTACGTACCGGTGCGCCAGGCCCAGCCCTCGTCGCTCCACCATTCGCGGCGGTCGTAGCCATCCGCCTCGACGAAGCGGCGGTACTGCACGTTGGTCACCGGGTACCTGGCGATCGCAAAGGGCTGCTCGATCACCACTTTCTTCTTCCTGTCGCCGTACAGGAACGGCCCGGCCGGGATGGGGACAAAGTCGTCCAGGTCGGGCGGCCGCCAGCCGGTGCAGCCCAGCGCGAACCCGGCGTCGCGCTGCACGGGCGGCGGGAGCGCGCGCTCGTGGGCCGCCGCCAGGAGCGCGGCCGTCACCTCGTCCGCCACCGCCCGCCCCAGCCCGGTCGTGCCCACGTCCTCCAGGCAGGCGCCGGCCAGCAGCACGTTCTTCCCCACGTCCTCCCCAGCACACTCTGTCTTCAGGATGGCCCGCACGACCGCGCCCGCCTTGAGCGGCTCCTCGCGCACCAGCCCCCACACCCCCACCGCCAGCAGGATCGTCTCGCGCCAGCCCGGGTCGGCCAGGTGGCGCCGCACGAGCGCCAGGCTCTCGCCCAGGTCCAGTTGCCCTGCCTTGACCAGCCCGCGCGCGGCCAGCGCCTCCTCGAAGGTCAGGTGGATGAAGCCAAAGCGCCCCTGCCCCCGCTCCAGTAGCAAGTTGGAGTACTTGCGCACACTCTCCAGGAACGCGCGCGCCCGCTCCGCCGCCGGGCCGGGCTTGAGCCCCCATTCCTCGCCCGTGAAGTAGCCGGTGAGCCATTCGACCAGCCGCTCCTCGGAGACCAGCCCCGCCGTGGGATTCTCTTCGCGCAGCCACAGCGCCAGCGGCCCCAGCACCGAGATGGTCTGCAGATAGTCGAGCGGCGGGCCGGCGGGGCGCCGGTCCAGCGCACGCGCCTTGCTCCAGGCGCTGATGAGCGTCTTGAGGTACAGTTCGTACAACTCGACGCGCCGGTTGGGCAGCGTGACCCCCTGCCGCTTGATGAGCGCCAGGATGGTCAGGAGCAGCGGGTTGCTGGCCAGGTTGGCCACGCCGGGGTTGGCGTCGAGCGCCTCCAGCAGGCTTCTACGCTCGGTTTCTGCCGCAGCGCGCGCCTCGGGCGTATCGCCCAGCGTGCTGCGCTCGAAGGCGGCGCACCAGCGGGCGGCGAACTGTTCGATGGCTGGACGGTCAAAGTCCAGCAGCGTATAGAGCGCCCACTCCTTGGCCGCCAGCGGCGCCTCGCGGTAGCCGACGATGCGGCTGGTGACGACGACACGGTTGCCGCCCGCGGCGGCCTCGCGGGCAAAGGCCTCCACCTTGTCCACCAGGTGGGCGCGCTCCCGCTGCACCTCGTCCAGGCCGTCGAGCAGGAGCACCGCCTGGCCGCGGGCGATGGCGCTATCGAACAACGGAGCCAGCCCGGCCACGCCGTGGGCCAGCCCGGCCAGGTACTCGGGCAGGTACTCGTGCAGGCTGCGATCGGCGCGCGATAGCGCGTCGGCGTAGGCGTTGAGGGGCAGGAGGATGGGGAGCGGGGCGCCCGGCTCGGCGGCCAGGCGCAGCGCCATGTGTTTGAGCAGCGTGGTCTTGCCGGAGCCGGGATCGCCGATGACGACGACGCGCTTCTGTTTGGCCAGCGCCTCCTCCACGCGCACCGGCACCGCGCTGCCCCGCTCCATGGCGGCCAGCGCTTCTTGCGGCAGGGCGTCCCGCTCCAGGAGGCGGCCAGCCAGGCGGCGCTCCCAGGTCTCGCCGGCGGGCATTTCGGGCCGCGCCACCAGTGGGACGTACACCTCCTCCAGCGGCAGTTCGCGGGAAAAGGTCTCCAGTTGGGGGATGCCCTTGAAGTCGAGCGCGTGGTACGTGCGCCGGAGGTGGGCCAGGTAGTCGCTGCGCAACTGCTCCAGGTTGGCGGGCGGCTCGAAAGCGGGCATGTTCAGGGCATTAGACAAATAGTTGTACTGATCTCCCATGATCACATCCCGTCCAGCACGAATGCCACCACTAGCAGTAATGCCACCGCTACCAACAATAGGTCTCTCACTGATCACCTTGTCATCGTTTGCGCTGTTCATGTTCCCCCTCCAGTACCACCCATGCGTATTGTCCTAGTCTTGGCGCTCAAGATATGCACGGCGACTCTGACTGATTTCTATCGCGTGAACCAATTGCGGCGAGCCGTCGGGGCTGGCCCACCGCTCTGCGATACCCTGGTCAAGATTCAGGGAGATAAGAGTAGGCGAGTCAACGTATTTCCTCGTGTTCATGCCAGCACAGACACTGGTGTGCAAGACGACCGTGCCTCTGGGCGGATCGAACCTGGCCTGGATGGGCTTGAAGAAGACAAACATGCTCCTTCGCTGCTTTGCCCCAAGGGAAATACCGGAGAAAGCAGAAAAGTCCGACATCTGGTAGTTCTGGAAGATGTTGAACTGGTCACGAACGAGAAACGGCGCAAATACATACTGCGATCCAGTCTCCAGATGCCTGATCCTGACTAGGATATCGTCTACCGAGCCAGGTCTGGCTCCATCGTTCACAAACTCGCATTCCAGCGCAAGGCAAGGAGTAGCCTCAACCTGGGTCAAAACCACTCTTCGCTTCGGCAGCACGGTCCCTTTGAATCCTGATAAGAGCGTCAGATATGCTGTCAAGCCGCTGACTATGAGAGCCAGAACCGCGATCGCTGAAGATACGATGTCGGCAGTTGTCATACACGCCCTCCTTCGCGCCGATGTTGATGTGGTCCCGCTCCAACGTTCACCCCTCGGTCCGCCCGGGGGCTACCAGAGGGAGCGGGACAGGCTTGGTATTTGGCTGGCCTCCCTCACCCCCGCCCCTCTCCCAGGGGGAGAGGGGAGAACAAGTGAGGATGCTCAGCCGGGGACGGGCTGCGCTGGCTCTATTGGTGGCTCCGTCCCGCGTCTGCTGGACGTGTCCGCCCACCCAGGCAACGGGATCTACCGGCCAGTCCACTCAAAGAGTCATGGAAAACGACCCGCAACCCCATATTATTGTTGAAGTTGTCAGGTACGTTCCTGTTACGGTAGGCGCAGCGCGCCGCTGCCCGGCCCCATCACACTACACATCGTTACTGCTACTTGCTCTCAGCCCCCGTCCTCGGGGGCGTCGCTCCGCTCGATTTCAGCCAGCCGCCCAACAGCCGCCCCACCTCTACCAGCATGCGCGCCGCGTACTCGTATTGCCCCGCACTGATCAGGCCGAGATCGCGGCACAGGCGCAGGTGTGTGCGCAACTTGTCCAGTTCGACGTCGGCGGCGTTCAGGACAGGGCCCGGCTGCCGCTGGTGCGCCGCTTCGATGAGCAGCCCCTGGAAGCGCAGCGCCTCTTGCTGGAGCGCCGCCGCCATGACGAAGCGCTGCTGGCGCGGGAACTTGATCGTCAGCGGGAGCAGCCAGGCCACAAAGTCGTACGTCTTGCTAAAGATCGGCGATTGCTTCATCGGTGCTTCAACTGCTCGGACACTTACAGGATCACAGCAACGGGCTTTTCGGCACCACGACGCTCGAGAAGAGCGACCGGCGCAGTCCCCACGTGTCCCCGTGCGAGGCGTGGGCTATCCAGCCCTGTACGGACGTATTCACCTGCTCCCAGGTGACCTGGCCATCGGCGAGCGCCTCTAGCAGGCGGACCAGTCGCCGCTGGAAGGCCACCCCGTTGCGTCGCTTGAGCCGCCGGTGGTCGGGATACACGCGCCAGCCCAGAAACGGGAGGCCGGTATGCACCGGAAAGACCACCGCCTGGCGCTCGTGCAAGCAGACGCGCAGCGTGGCGGCGAACTCGATGATGGCCTCCTTCGAGCGCCACAGCGTGCGCTTGTCGTCGCCGAACAACAACAGATCGTCCACGTACCGCTCGTAGGCAGGGCACTTGAGTTCCCGCTTGATAAAGTGGTCGAGCGGGTTGAGGTAGACGTTGGCCCAGAATTGCGAAGTCAGGTTGCCGATGGGCAGGCCGCGCGGCCGCGTCCCAGCGAACAGGTCGTCGCCGGGAAAGTAGCGCGGCGGGGCATCCGCGGCGTGGATGCCTGCCCCACTGGCGATGATCTGGTCTACCAGCCACAAGGCGTGCTCATCGGCGATGACGTGCGCAAGTTGAGCCCGCAGGATGGCGTGGTCCACGGACGGAAAGAAATGCTCCAGGTCGCACTTGAGGACGTACGGATAGCGCCGGGCAAACTGCTGGGCACGGTCTAACGCCGCGTGGGTGCCCTTACCCACGCGGCAGGCGTAGGAATCGTGGATGAAACGCCGCTCGAACAGCGGCTCAATCACCAGGCACAGCGCGTGGTGTACCACCCGGTCGCGGAAAGGGGCGGCGGAGATCAGGCGCGGCTTGGGATCGTAGATGCGAAAGGTATAGTACGGGCCGGGCGCGTACGCCTGCGACTCCAGTTCATCCTGCAACGCCAGCAGGTTGTCCTCCAGGTCGAACTCGAAGGCAGCCACGTCCGGGCGGCTGCGCTTGCCGCGCGCCGCCTCCTTGAAGGCCAGGCGGAGGTTGTCAAAACCGGTGATCCGCGGATAAAGGTTCTTGTACGTCTTCATGGCTTTTCAGAACATCAGTACGCCAGCATACCAGCATCCAGCAATCAGGAGGCAGAAATAGAGCCAGGGAAAACGACCCGCAACCCCATACTATAGCCGAAGTTGACAGGTACGAACCAGTTACGGTAGGCGCAGCGCGCATACCCTCTATCGCGCGCCCACGAGCCCCCACGCACCACCCGGTATCGCTCTCCAAAGTCGTCGGACGGTTCCCCACCCGCATACATCTGGTACCAGTCGCCCGTCCATTCCCATACGTTGCCCGCGGCATCGAACAGGCCGTAGGGCGAAACGCCGCCCGCATAGAGCCCCACCGGCGTGGTGGTGTAGACGTGGCTTTCGACCGTGTTACACAGGGCGGGATCGAAGCGATCGCCCCACGGATAGGCGCGCCCGTCTGTGCCCCGGGCGGCCTTTTCCCACTCCGCCTCCGTGGGCAGGCGAAACTCCCGTCCGCTCACCGCCGAAAGCCAGCGGCAATAGGCCGCGGCCTCGTACCAGTTGACGCCCACCACCGGGCGGCCGGGGCTGCCGAGTTCCCGGTCGTCCCAATAGGCCGGGCGGTCGAAGGGGCGCTCGAAGACCTGCCGCGCACGCTCCCGGGCCTCTTCTTCCGATAACTGTACCATCTCCTGCCAATAGCGCAACTCCTGCGGACGCCAATTCAATCGCCTCGCTATCTGCTCCACATTGCGCTCCCGCAGCAATGCGCGAAACCCCAGCCAGTCCCCTATTGGCCCGGCGTGCGCATCCGGCCCACCCTGTCTCCACTGCCGCCCGGCCTCGCTCCACCAGCGCTCATCCCGGTAGCCGCCGCTCCTGACGAACAAGGCATACTCGGCGTTGGTCACCGGGTAGCGGCCGATGGCGTACCCGGGCAGCGTCATGCTCCGCTCCGCCGTGTACTCGTCCGGGTATGCGTCCCTCTCGGCCCGCTCGCTGCCGCGGACAAATGGGCCGGCGGGGACAGCCTGCAATGAAGGCAGGATGGCCCACACGGTCCGCCCCTCAAACTCGAACGGCTGCGGCCGCAGGTCGGGGTGGCCCAGTTCCCCCAGCGCCAGTCCCGCGTCTATGCGCGCCCGCAGGTGGGCGGACGGGCTGCGCTGCCGCGCCAGCAGCGCCCCCTGGACCTGCTCGACCAGTGCAGCCAGTTCCGCGCGCTCGCCGCGCACCTCGGCCAGGCAGCGTCCCGCCAGGGGCAGATTCCCCTCCCGCACGGCGGCGACGAAGCGCACCGCGTCCTGGCCCGCCAGGGCGGCCGCCATGACCACCGTCTCGTCCCAGCGGGTGACCGGCGGCGGCTCCACGCGCTCGCCGGGTTGCAGGCGTTTGGGCAGGAATTGCCAGGTCCGCCACGGCACGCGCCAGTACCTGGCCAACCGCTCGCCGGCGCGGAAGCGGCGCCACAGTTCGCGGGCCGCAAAGTACTCTTGCAGCAGGTGGTGGTAGAACGAGTAGACGGCGGCCTCGCCGTCCCCCTCGCTCTGTTCCAGCACGGTCGCATCCACCGCCAGATCGAGCACGACGTCGAGCGCCAGCGGCGCCTGCCCGGCGTCGCCCAGGCGCACCCTGGCCGCGTCCACACGGGCAAGCCCCGTGCCCTCGCCACGGGCCTGCATGGCGAACGCCAGCCGGCTCAGGGCCTCCATCTCAGCCGGCAACGTAATGCGCGGGTGGGCGGTCAAGGCCTCAGGCTGGCGGCCTTGCTCCAACTCGCGCCCGACCAGGCGGCGGGCCAGGTCGTCCATCAGGCGGGCACGGCTGCCGGTGAGGGACTGGCCCTCCTCACAGCGGTCCGTCAGCAGGGAGAGCATGAAGGGATTGCGCGCCAATCGCTCGAAGCGATCGTCCCCGGCGTGCAGCCGCTGCTCGAACTCGTGCCACAGTTCCGGGGCGCGCTGCGGCCCGAAGCGCAGTTCAAAGTAGCGGCGCATACGCCCAGGGTCGAGGCTTTGTATACGTACCTCCGGCAGTCGCAGGGTGGGCATGTAGTCGGCCGTGCGGCAGGTGAACACGGCCCAGTTGCCGGGGGGCAACTTGTCGCCCGCCCAGTCCGCCCAGCGCTCGATCCGCCCGGCCAGGTCGTGGTAGGGCATCTGGTTCACGCCGTCCAGCAAAAAGCAGACCTGCCCCTGGGCGACCGCCTGCCCGTATGGCTCCTGCAGCCCGCTGGTCTCCCATTCAGCCTTGAGGAACTCGGAGGGCAGGCGGTCGCCGATGAAATTGAACAGGTCGGCGCGCAAGGGCAGTTTGCCGCGCAGCGGGTCGCGCAACCGCTCGCAGGCCAGGTCGAACGCCAGGCAATGCAGCGTGGTGGTCTTGCCCGCCCCCGGCTCGCCCAGGATGACCAGGCGCGGCTTGCTGTGTTCCGTCAGCGCCTGCCGCACGTCCTCGAGCGGCACCCCTGCCGGGCTGAGCCCCTGGTCCTCGCGGTCGCTCAGGCGCAGGGCGGGGGTCAGCATGCCCTTGAGGGGCAGATAGCCGCGCGACCAGCGGGCGTAGGTCTCGTTGAGCACGAAGCGGGCCAGGTAGATTTCCTCGCAGCGGAGCGGGTCGGCCTGTCGCTGGAGCGCGCCAAGCACTCCCAGGTCGGCGGCGGCGAAACGCACCTGGCTGCCCGACCCCACCACGTTGCCCGACCCCACGACGATGACCGACTGGCGGGCATCCCGCTCAATGTGCACGGCAGGCTGCGGCTGGCGAAGGAGTTCCAGAATCTGACTCAGCAGCCCCTCCACGCGCGAGAGATCGGCGGCGAGGAGGTTGACCTGGTCGCCCATGATCACGTCACGGCGAGCGCGGAGGTCGCGGACTGTGGGTGGTCTTGATCTACGAGACATCTACCCTCACCCCAACCCTCTCCCTGGCAGGGAGAGGGAGGCTAGCCGCCGAACAGGCGGAGCGCGATGTGGGCCAGGCCGGCCAGCACTGCGCCCAGCCCCATTGCCGCCTGCACGCTTTTGGACAGCGAGTCCATCACGGCGGAGGCCCCGGTCAGCGTGGCGGTGATGCGCGCGGCCAGCGGCTCCGGCTTCTGCGCCTCTTCCACCGCTTCCTGGACGTCCCTTTCCACGACCTCCAGCGTCTGCACCTGGGCCGGGAGCAGTCCTGGCTGCTGCTTGAGCGCAGCCAGTTGGGCCTGCAGCGCCTGCACCTGGGCCACGAACTCGGCGGGCGTACCGATCTGGGCCACCTGCTGGCGCAGGTCGTTGTACTGGTCCCCCATGATGACGTCCCGCCCGGCGTGGATGCCGCCCTCGACGGCAATGCCCTCTGGGGCCACCGCCGTTGGCGGTCGTGGGGTCGTCGTCTCTGTCTTGGTCGTACGTTTCCTGGCCATTCACTCGTCTCCTCTCCGCTGGGGGTGCGCCTCACACAGCACACAAACCACTCGCGCAACCTGCACAACAGTATAGCGCCAAGCGCAGTGGGTGTCAAGCGGGACTGGCAACAGGATGTTGGCAAAGCGCACCGGATATGCTACAATGTGCTCGTCAAACCCGTCGGATGCGCTACTATGGGTCTCAGAAGATCAAGGAGGCATGATCTATGTTGTCCATACCATATACCAGCCAGTTACTGGAAGAAAACGATCAGATCGTTGCTCTCTGTCCTGAGTTGAATGTTTCAAGTTTCGGCGATACCCCCGAAGAAGCCCTCACCGCACTACAAGAGGCCGTCATGCTGTTCTTGGAAGAATGCCAGCGCATGGACACTCTGGAAATGGTCTTGGAAGAAGCCGGGTATCGCCGCGATCCCAACATGCCGCAGCGCTGGATTCTGCGAGAGCCGATCCAAATCAACCGGCTGGAGGCGGTCTTTGCCTAGAATCACACCTATTGCCTATCGCACTCTCATCCGGGTCTTCGAACTAGATGGCTTCACAGTTAGCCGACAGAAGGGCGACCACATTGTGATGACGAAGCCCGGCATACCACGGCCAGTGGTCATCAAAACCAGTCCGCGCCAAGTGCCGGTGACCCACATCCGCACAAACCTGGCGACCGCTGGAATGAGTCGGGAACGGTACTTCGAGCTGCTGGAACGGGCCAAGTGACTCGACTAGTGTGTGCTCAGAATTTAGCCCCGGAGGGGCTTTGCTCTTTCCACCTGTGCTTGCCCAAAACCCCCTTCCCTGCTATCATAGCCCCCACTATGCTACCACTCAGCCCAGAACTGGCTCACACAATCCGCAATCCGCACCCCCGTGTACTCACGGGCGCAGTCCGCAATCCCCTGATCCTGATCACCAACGACGACGGCATCGCCTCGCCTGGCTTGCGGGCGGCCGCCCAGGCCGCGCTGCCCCTGGGCGAGATTCTCGTCGTCGCGCCCGCTCACCAGTGGTCCGGCGCGGGCCGCAGCATGCCACCGGGCCCCGAAGGATCTATCTCCCACTACCCGCTGGAGATAGACGGTCAGCCGATTGCGGCCTACCAGGTGGATGCTTCCCCGGCCCTCGTCGTGCTCCACGCGCTGCTTGAACTGGCCCCCCGGCGACCGGCGCTCCTCATCTCCGGCATCAACTTCGGGGAGAACGTGGGCAGCGACGTCACCATCTCCGGCACCGTCGGCGCTGCGCTACAGGGAGCCGTGTGTGGCATCCCCGCCCTGGCCGCCTCGCTCCAGACCCCCAAAGAGACCCACGTCAACCCCTCCGACCGCGTGGACTTTGCCGCCGCCATCCACTTCACCCGCCTTTTCACCCGCTACCTGCTCACCGTCTCCCTCCCATTCGACGTGGATCTGCTCAAGCTGGACGTGCCATCCGATGCCACCCCGGAGACTCCCTGGCGGCTGACCCGCGTCTCGCGCCACGCCTACTTCGTCTCTGCCCCGACGCGACGGGACAGCTTGGCAGAGCGAGCGGCGATTGACTACGGGCCCACGGCCCACCCCGAGCGCACCGAGCCCGACTCAGACATCTACGCCCTGGCGGTGGATCGCGTCGTCTCCGTCGCCCCCATGAGCCTCGATCTATCCTCCCGGGCCGACCCAGGCGAGATAGAAGCACTCCTGCGCGGCCCGACAGCACTTTGACCCGCCAAGACAGTATGCTATAATGCGGGACGCGGGATGCGTAATTCGTAATGCGTAAGGATATGGATAAGCCTACTCTCGACCTCTCCATTGTGCTCCCAGTCTACAACGAGGCGGGGTCGTTGCCCAGCCTGATCGCTGAACTGACGCCCGTGCTCCGGCGCATGGACCGCAGTTACGAGATCATCGCCGTGGACGACGGCAGTTCGGACGACAGCGTGGCCGTCCTCTGCCGCTTGCAGGAGGACGAGCCCCACCTGCGCATCGTCCAGTTCCGCCGCAATTTCGGCCAGACGGCCGCCTTTGCCGCCGGCTTCGATTACGCTCGCGGCGAGACAATCGTCACCATGGATGCCGACGGCCAGCAGGACCCGGCCGACGTTCCACGCCTGTTGGAGGTCATGGAGCAGGGAGACTATGACCTGGTCAACGGGTGGCGGCAGAGCCGTAAGGAGCCGCTGCTGACCCGCCGCCTGCCCTCCATACTGGCCAACTGGCTCATCGCCAACACCAGCGCCGTCCGCCTGCACGATCGGGGCTGTTCGCTCAAGGCCCTGCGCCGTGACCTGGCCAAACAAATGCACCTCTACGGCGAACTGCATCGCTTCATCCCGGAGGTTGCCAGCCTGATCGGCGTACGCGTCGCCGAGGTGCCGGTCACCGACCGCCCGCGCAAGGCCGGCAAGTCCAAGTACGGCGCGCTCTCGCGCACCCCCCGCGTCATCCTCGACCTGATCACCGTCTCCTTTCTTCTCAGTTATTCCAACCGCCCAATGCAACTCTTCGGCACAGTGGGATTGCTGAGCAGCGGGCTGGGGGTGCTCGTTCTCACGTACCTGGCCGCCAACAAAGCCATCCGGGGCGTGCTCTACGGCCGCGAGGCCTTCCGCGCCTTCCGCATCGGCACCAACCCCTGGACGATGCTGGCCGTGCTGCTGACGGTGCTGGGCGTCCAGTTCCTGATGATGGGACTGCTGGGCGAAATTCTCACCCGCACCTATCACGAGGCCCAGGGGAAACCGATCTACGTGGTCCGTCGCGTGCTGGAAGCCACTCAGGCTCCACAGGAGGGGGGAGATTCTTCGGCACTGGCGCGCCTCAGAATGACAGGCGGAGAAGATATGCCTCAGAATGACAGGGGGAGGAGAATAAAGCATGACGCGCGTGCTAGTCATCGGGATTGATGGCGCGACGTTCGACCTGCTGCGCCCCTGGGCAGAAGCGGGCGACCTGCCTACGCTGGCCCGGCTGATGGCCGAGGGGACGCACGGCCTGCTGGAATCCACCATGCCACCGGTCACCTCGCCGGCCTGGCCCACGTTCGCCACCGGCAAGAACCCCGGCAAGCACGGCGTGTTCGACTTTATCAACTCTTCGGGCGGCCAGTTCGAATTGGTCAACGCCACTTCCATCCACGCTCCGACGTTGTGGCAGATCCTCTCCGCGGCCGGGCGGACGGTCGGCGTGATGAACGTGCCCGTCACCTACCCCCCTACCCCGGTCAACGGCTTCATCATCGCCGGCCTGCTCACCCCCGTGGGCAGCACCTTTGCCTATCCGGCCGACTTGCTCGACCGCTATGCCGGCTGCCTGACACCCTATCGGCTCGTCCCGCACGTGCAGTACAAGGAGGGGAACGAGGCCGAGTTCGCCGCCGACCTGTTCGACCTGGTCGAGCAGCGGGGCGAGTATGCGCTGCGGTTGATGGCCGACTATCCCCAGGACTTTCTGATGTTCCACTTTCAGGTCACCGACATCATGCAGCACGCCTTCTGGAAGTTCGTGGACCCTACCCATCCCCGCTACGACCCTCAGGCGGCCGCCCGCTTCGGCCCTGCGCTCAAGCAGCTCTACCAATGCATAGACGATATCATTGGCCGCATGCTCGAGCGGCTCACCGACGACACCACGGTCATCGTGATGTCCGACCACGGCTTCGGCTCGTTACATTACGTCGTGAACCTGAACCTGTTCCTGTTGGAGCAGGGCTTGCTGCAATTGAAACGCGGGGCCTGGACGCGGCTCAAGACCGGCCTCTTCCGCGCCGGCCTCACCCCGGCCTCCTTATGGCACCTGATCGAGCGCGCTGGCCTGCAAAACTACGTCTGGCAAGTCGGCAAGTCCACCCGCAACAAGGTGGTGGGCAAGTTCCTGTCCTTCGACGACGTAGACTGGTCGCGCACGCTCGCCTATTCCATCGGCCACGTCGGCCAGATCCACGTCAACCTGAAGGGGCGCGCACCGGCCGGCATCGTCGAGCCGGGCGCGGAGTACGAGGCCGTGCGACAGCGGGTGATCGAGGCGCTGCACGACCTGCGGCACCCGACGACCGGCCAGCCGCTGGTGGAGCGCGTGATCCCCAGCGAGCAGGTCGCCCACGGCCCCTACACCCGGCGCGGCCCCGACCTGCACGTCGTGATGGATGGCTACCGGACCATCGCCTTCCCCCTCTTCGCCACCGACAGCCGCATCGTCACCCGCCAGATCCGCGGTGACTCTGGCTGCCACCGGCTGCACGGCGCCTTCGTCGCCTGGGGGGCAGGTGTCCAGCCAGGCCTGGCCGTAGAGGGCGCTCGTATTCTGGACCTGGCCCCGACGATCCTACACCTGATGGGACTGCCCGTGCCTGACGACATGGATGGGCGCGTACTGACCGAAGCGCTATCGGTCTCCCGTCCGGTCGAGTATCAGGCCAGCAGCCCGGCCAGCCAGGAGGCCGGCAGCATACTCTCGCCCGAGGAGACGGCCGAGGTAGAAGCACGCCTCCGCGCCCTCGGCTACCTGGGATGATCGCAGAGTACAAACTCCACAGCCCACAGCCCACAGCCCAACACTCTGGAGCCTTGTTTGTCATTTGCCATTGGGCATTTGTCATTCTGGGTCTCTGCCTGCGCCTGCTCCCCCTCGGCCGCTACGTGACCCCCGACGAGCCGGCCTGGGTTTACCGCGCCATCCAGTTCGCCGGTGCGCTGGCGGCCCGCCATTGGGCGGCCGTCCCTGCCACCGGCCACCCGGGGGTGACGACGATGTGGCTGGGAGCCGCCGGAATCGCCATACAGCGGCTGCTGGACCCTGCTGGCAGCACCGTTCATCTGGACTGGGTGCGCCGCCTGGCCTGGCTGGCCCCCGAGAATGGGGAGGCCTTCCGGCACCTGGCTTTCTTCCTCCCCGCGGGTCGCGTCGCCGTCGCCCTGGTCACCACGCTGGGCCTGGGCCTGCTCTACCCACTCCTGGCACACCTGTTCGACCGGCGCGTGGCCCTGCTCACCGTGGGCCTGCTGGCGTTCGACCCGTTTCTCACCGGCCACTCGGGGCTCCTCCATACCGACGCCCTGCTGGCCACCTTCAGCATGCTCGCCCTGGCCACCGCCCTCAACGGGCTGCGGGAACCGCGCCGCCCCGCCTGGTGGGCCCTCGCCGGCCTCTTCACCGGCCTGGCCCTGCTCACCAAGACCCCCGCCCTGATCCTCTTGCCATTCATGCTGCTCATCTGGCTAATCGCTAATCGCAAATCGCAAATCAGCAAATCAGCAAGCCCGCAACCCGCAATCCGCAATCTCCAATCTACATTCTCCATCCTCCATCCTCCATCCTCCATTCTCCATTCTCCATTCTCCACAGGTCTACTGTACGTCCTGCTCACCCTCATCACCATCTTCGCCCTCTACCCCACCCTGTGGGCCAACCCGGGCGCTACGTTCCGCACCCTCTCCGCCTTCGCCGAACAGCACGTGGAGACGGTCCAGCGCCCGATTTTCTTCGCCGACCACGTGACCTACGATCCCGGCCCCGCCTTCTACCCGGCCGTCTTCGTCTTCCGCGTCTCCCCCGTCGTTCTGATCGGTCTCGTCGCCGGCCTGCTCGCCCTGCGCCGCCTGCCGGCTGACCGTCGCCTGGCTTTCCTGCTGCTGATCGCCTTCGCCGTCGGCTTCGGCACGCTGATGAGCCTGGGAGCCAAGAAACACGACCGCTACCTGCTGCCCATCTTTCCTCCGCTCATTCTGGCTGCTGCGTTGGGGTGGGAGAATGTGAGTACACAAGTAGCAGGCAGACAAATAGCAGGCAGACAGGGGAAGCAGCACAGGGCCTTGTTTCCTCTTTCCTCATTTACTCATCTACTCCTCCCTCTCACCGCCCTAATCCTGACCCTCCCCTTCACCCCCTACCCCCTCACTGCCTTCAACCCGCTGGCCGGCGGGCCGTGGGGGGCAGCGCGCGTGCTGGCGGTGGACTGGGGAGAGGGGATGGGGGCGGCCGCCCGTTGGCTGAACCAACTGCCCCAGGCCGGGCAACTGGCCGTGGCCGCTTCGTCCATTCCTTCCTTCGCCTCCCTCTTCGAGGGGCACACCGTCTCGCTCGACCAGGCCACCCTGGCCGACTATATCGTCGGCCCACCCGCTTCTGCGGCTTCCGTGGCTTCCGCGCCGTCCGGCCCCACCCTCGCCCACACCGTCCGTCTCAGTTTCCTCGACCACGCGGCCGTCTACACCAACGCGGCCCCCCTGGAGCAAGCCGTCTACCTGGCTGCCCACGCCGGGCCTTCCGACCTGATCCTGCTGGACGCCGACACTCCGCTCTCGCGCCACTATGCTGGCCCCGGCACGCCGGTCTCCGTCGCCGGCCTGCCCGACCCGGCCGCCGTCACGGCCCGCCTGGACGAAGTGAGCGCCGGCCGCTCCACGACGTGGCTGGTGGCCGATCCGGCCGCCTCTCCCATCACCGCGGCGCACGTGCGCCAGGCCCTGGAAGCCATCGCGATCCCTGTCCACACCACAACCGTTGCCTCCGCCACCATCTCTCAATACGCAATACGGAACACGGAACACGAAACACGCACCACAGAAACCGCCACACACCACTATCCGGCCACCTTCGGTGAGCAATTAACCCTCGTCGCCGCCCTGCTGCCCCCCTCCCCCGTCAATGCTCCCTTCCCGGTCTTCCTGCGCTGGCAGGCCCCGGCCCCGACGCCCACCGGCCTGCATGCCTCCCTCTACCTGCGGGACTCTGCCAATCACCTGTGGGCCGAGACGGGACAAGCGGTGCTCAACAGTGTAGACTTCCCCACTTCCCTGTGGCCCCCTGGCGCGTGGGCCGATCAGGCCGTGAAAATGAAACTGCCGGAGCGCATCCCCCCGGGCACCTATGCTCTCCTGCTCACCGTCGCGGATGCCAACGGCGCGCAACTGGGCGCCTGGGACGCCAGCGGCCAATTCCGAGGCGTTCGCCTCTCCCTGGGGCACGTGGAGATCGCCCCCCCCGCCGAGCCCGCCGGAGCGGCGCCGTGCCGGGAGGGGCGCACCCTCTCCGCCGGCCCTTTCCTGGCCTGTGCCCCTGACCTCGCACCGCAGGCCGTCCCCTCCGGCGACACGCTCACGCTGGCCCTCACCTGGTCCGCCACCGCCCCACCGCAGGCAGATTACGGCGTGCGCTGGCGGCTGCTGGATGTGACGAATTCCGTGGCCCTGGAGCAAAGCATTGCGCTCTCCCCCCACGCCACCTCTCGCTGGCGTGCCGGCGACAGTTTCGAGGCCCGTTACGACCTGCGGCTCGACCCGGCCCTGCCGGCCGCCCGCTACGTGCTGGCGCTCAACGTCCTGGCCCCCGACGGGCATCCGCTGTGGGGCGAAGATAAAGTACTGGCTACCGTCGAGATTCTGCCCCGCGACCGGCGGTTCGACTTGCCGGCTGACGTCGCCTACCCGCTCGACCTGACGCTAGGTACCGCCGTCCATCTGCGGGGCTTCGACGTCACTATTACTTCTGAAGGGGTCCTCCAACCCGGTGACGCCCTGCCCGTGACCCTGTACTGGCAGGCCGGCGGCTCCGCCGACCTTGACTATACCATCTTCGTGCACCTGGTCGGCCCGGACGGGCGCCTCCACGGCCAGGTAGACCAGTTCCCCGGCAGCGGCAGCGCCCCCACGACCAGTTGGGCCCCCGGTCAAGTGATTGTGGACAGCATCGTCCTGCCGGTGGCGGCCGGTGCCCCGGCCGGCACCTACCACGTCGCCGTCGGCATGTACGACGCCGCCAGTGGAGGCCGCCTGCCCATCGCCGACAGTTCCGGCCACCTCCTCCCCGACGACCAGGCCATCCTGCCGGTCGAAATCACCGTCGCCGGAGGCCCCCAATGAGCAAACCGTCAACCCCAACCTCCATTCTCCATTCTCCATTGTTAGTTGTCCTGCTATGCGCCGTCGCCATCGTCCCCTTGCTCCGCAGCCAGGCCCCCTGCACGCACGATGGCGCTCTTCATTACTACCGCGTCGCCGCGATGCGCCATGCGCTGCAGAACGGCATTCTTTTCACCCGCTACCTGCCCGACCTGGCCTTCGGCTATGGCTACCCGTTCTTCAACTACCGCGAGCCGCTGTCGTACTACCTGCTCCTGGGGCTGCACCTGACCGGCCTACCGCTGCCGGTGGCGCTCAACCTGGTTTACGTCCTGAGCATCGTGGGGTCTGCCCTGGCCGCCTACCTGTTGGCCCGCGACCTGTTTGGCCCGCTGGCGGGCGTCCTCGCCGCCATCGCCTACGCCTACGCCCCCTACCAGTTCCTCGACGCCCTCCTGCGCGCCAACATGCCCGAATCGGTCGCCCTGCCGCTCCTGCCGTTGGCCCTGTGGGCCTTCCGCCGCCTGGCGCTGACGGGCCGCCGGCGTTGGTTCCTGGCCAGCGTCGCCACCCTGACCGCGCTCTACCTGACCCACAACATCTCTAGCCTGCTGTTCACCCCCCTGCTCCTGGCTTACCTGGGGCTACTGTGGCTGGTCCACCGCCGGGAAGGCCATTGGGTGGCCACTGGCAGCGCCCTGGTCCTGGCGCTCGGGCTGGCAGCCTTTTTCTGGGGGCCGGCGCTGCTGGAGCAAGGCTACGTCCAACTCCACATGTCGCGCGTCACCCGCAACAACGACTTTCACTACAATTTCGTGTCCCTGGCCGAAATCTTTGCCCCCCCCGCACCGGTAGACACCTCGCTGATGAACCCACCGATGCGCATCCACCTGGGTCTGGTACAGGCGATCCTGGCCGGGGTGGGGCTCATCGTGGGCCTCGTCCGCTGGCGCGACCGCGAGCGGCGGGCGACGCTGGTATTCCTGGCGCTTGCCGCGGTCGCGATGCTCTGGATGAGCACCCGTGCCTCTCTCTGGCTGTGGGAGCGTCTCCCGCTCATCTCATTCGTCCAGTTTCCCTGGCGACTAATCGGCCGCGCCGCCCTCCCCATCGTCGTCCTGGCCAGCGCCACCGCGAGTTCGGATTGCGGATTGCGGACTGCGAATTGCGGATTGCGAATTGCGAATTGTGCATCACAGAACACGGACCACGCAACACGCAACGCGCAACACATTTCACGTTTCACGTTTCACGCATCACGTTTCACGTTTCACGCATCACGTTTCACGTTTCACGTTTCACGTTTCACGCATTACGCATTACGCATTACGTATTACCTCCTCATCTCCCTCCTCATCCTCTCCGCCCTCCCCTCCACCTACCCTCCCCACGGCTACTGCCCGAACGCCCCGCGTCCTACGATCCGCGACGTATTCGCCTACGAACACCGCTCCACACTGGTGGGCGTTGACCCGGAGGGCTCCTATTTCCCCGTCTGGGTCAAGCGCCGGCCCAGCGGGTCGCCCCTGGAGGAGCAGTACGCGACGGGTGGCCTGGTCACCCGCTTCGACGAGAGCACCCTGCCGGCGGGAGCATCCGTGGTCGAGGCCGGGTACGGCCCCAACCGGGCCGACCTGGTCGTCGAAACCCCGGCCCCCTTCCGCGCCCGCTACCTGGCCTTTTACTTCCCCGGCTGGCAGGTGCACATAGATGGGAAAGTAGTACAAGTGGCCGCCACCGACCCTGATGGGCTGATCACGTTCGAGGTGCCCGCCGGCCACCACGCGATCGCCATCCGCTTCGGTTCCACTCCCGTCCGCACCGCCTTCACCATCCTCTCCCTTCTCGCCCTCGTTGCCATCTTCATCATCACACTGCGCTACCCGCAAATCCCCAATCCGCAATCCGCAATCCCCAATCCCCAATCCCCAATCCCCAATCCGCAATCCGCAATCCCCAATCCCTGGCCGCTGGCAGCCATCGCTCTTCTCTTACTGATCTTCAAACTCGCCGTCGTAGACCGCCTCGAGACTCCCTTCCGCCGCCCCACCCTCCAGCCCGACGGCACTCTGCCCGGCGTCGAGCACCCGTTGGACCAGCCCTACGCCGACGGACTGATGCTGATCGGGTACAACCAGGCGATCGGTTACGACCAGGAGCGTGCGACCATCCCCGCCGACGGCACCCTGCGCCTCGACCTGGTTTGGACCGCCTACGCTCCGCCCACCGCCCGTTACCAGACCGTGGCCCACCTGGTTGGACTGGATGGGCTGCGCTGGAGCCAGCCGGACTCCTTCCGGCCGCGCGGCTACGCCAACTACCCCCCCACCCCCACCTGGAGGCCCGGCCGTTACGCGCTCGATAGCCACGAGGTCGAACCACTGCCCGGCACGCCGCCCGGCACGTATGAGGTCGTACTGACCGCCTTCAACCGCGCCACGCTGGCTCCGCTCTCCATACTGAACGAACAGGGCCAGCCCGCCGCGCCCAGCCTGACGTTGGGGCAGGTCACCCTGACCCGCCCGCGGCAGCCCGTGACACCCCCTGCCGACGGCAGGATTGACCTGCCCCTGGGTGATTTCACGCTGCTGACCGCCGATTTCGACCGCGCCCAGGCTGCCCCCGGCGACGCCGTCCACGCCACGCTGCTGTGGCGGGCCGAGCGCGATGGAGAGGCAAGCACGTGCGGCACCTGCACCGCTGCACTCTTCCTGCTGGCCCCAGGCGGCTCCGCCGCCTCCACCTATCCCGTGCTGCCCGCCGCCGCCTGGCGCGCGGGCGACGTCCTGCGCAGCCAGCATCGCCTGACTCTCCCCGCCACCCTGGGAAGCGGCATTTACACGTGGACCATCGGGCTGGCCGCGTCGTCGGTTCGCCCTGTCGCCTCTCTTTGTATCGTTGCCCCCGCTCACGTCTTCACCCCCCCCTCGTTCCGGCAACCCGTGGGGGTGGTCCTGGGGAACCTGGCGACGCTGACCGGCTTCGACCTCGCTCCCTCAACCGGGGGAGAACCCATCATTCACCCAGGCGACGCCCTCACCGTCACCCTGATCTGGCGCGCGGAGGGCACGGCGGCCAGTTCCTACCACGTCTTCCTGCACCTGCTCGACCCCGAGGGGAAACTGGTCGCCCAATCCGACGGCGTGCCATCGAATTGGACGCGCCCCACCACCGGCTGGCTGCCCGGCGAATACGTCGTTGACCCGCGCACCCTGGTCATCCCACCCGGTGCACGGGCAGGCGACTACACGCTCCAGGCCGGCTTGTATATCCCTGGCGGCAGGCGTCTCACC
>Ga0315284_10002437_pt1 | contig 26615 bp, 40 predicted proteins | sample YL17G09_16_MG_FD_203696 | JGI IMG/M metagenome (GOLD analysis project Ga0315284, IMG submission 203696) | Sediment microbial communities from Yellowstone Lake, YNP, Wyoming, USA - YL17G09_16 | ecosystem: Environmental > Aquatic > Freshwater > Lake > Sediment | place: USA: Wyoming | collected...
CGGCATCACGAGGCCGACAGCCCTCCGTGGGTCATCACCCCGGAAGGCTATCACGCCCGGTTTGTGGATCAGGGATCGGTGACCGGAGGGCTGCTGTCTCTCCAGAAAATCTACCAGATCCACAGTGCCGCGGTCGACAGGGCGGCCGACGAGCTGTTCACCCGCCATGCCATCCCCAAGGCCACGACTCACGCCAAGGCGTTCTCCGTGGCCTACAGCCTGATCGACAACCACAGCTTCGAGTTCGGGAGTATTTTCGCCTGTGGTCAGTGGATTCCCGGATCGAATACGGTCAGGACTTGCCTGTACGACCAGAAGACGGTGCAGTCACTCGACATGGTCCCCAAAGACGCCCCGAAGTGGATGACCCGGCCTGGGTGGCATTCGGGGTTCGTCTACGGTATCCGGGTGCCGGGGAGCGAGTTCCTGTCCCTAGCCCACGAGCTGGGGCACGCCATCACGGGCGATCCGATGTTCGAGCACTAGGCTGGACATCCCCGTCGTCTCGTGATAGACTTCCTCGGGATTAATCGTTTGGAGGATAGGAGACTATGAGCAAGAAAGACGCGGCGGTTGTGAAGAAGCAGGAGTTGTTCCCCAAGGTTCCCCCCGGGTACAGGCTGGTGACCCCAGAAGAGGAGCTCGAGATCATCAAGAAGGGCTCCGTTATCCAGGCTGCCAACTCCACGATCGCCAGATGCGATGCGGAGATCCGGGCGGCCAACCTCGAGATCCAGAGAGCGCAACAGCAGTTCATGTCGGCTCAGGCCGGCATCAAGGAACTCCACCAGAAGCTCGGTATCGAGGGTGCTCAGAACGACATCCTGACGATGCCCGACGGAAAGGTATGCGTTCTCGTGGACAAAGCCAAACGCGAGGCTCATCTCAGGCTCCTTCAGGGCGGCAAGTCCCAGAAGGCCGTCAAGGTAAGCGATGGAGCCCCCGACACCGAACAGAAAAAGCCCCAGTAGCGACGGTAGTCGTGCTGGGATAGCGACCGGGCAAGACGGAAGGAGGCTGCACCCGTGGATCTGCCCTTCAACATCGTCGCGCCGGTCGTCGGGGCCATGGCCGTTGTCATTTGCGTTCTTTGGGGCTGGGGACTGAAGCTTCTCAAAGACAACAAGGTTCTCCAGGATCGACTCCTTGAAGAGAAGGAAGAGAAGGTTCGGATCCTGTTGTCGCTGAAGGATAAGGTTGACGAGAAGCTCAGGAGGAGGATGCCGTGAGTGCGAGGCTTCTGCGCCAGATCGAAGAGGTTGACAAGAAAGCAAAGGCCATTCTAGCTGACCTCGTCCCGCTTCTGGCCTTCGACTCCATCGCCACAGACCCCGAAGTCGTCACGCTTCTCAACTGTGCCCTCGAGTGCGCCCAAGACAGGGCGGCGAGGGCCAAGACCGAACACCGGCTTCGCGCCCTTGGCAATGGAAACGGACAGGACAAGCCAAAGGAATCCGCGAATCCGTAGTTCCAGCTTGACCCTTAGCCTCCTTGGGGGTACACTCCCGGAGAAGGAGGCTGACATGCCCGATCCCATCAACGTCGACACTCCCAAGGAACCCAAGAAATCCGGAGCCCTCGACTCCGTCATTTCCGCCCTCAAACTGGAATGGATCCGCCCGCTCATGTACAACCTGGGCGGCCGCAAGCTTGCCGCGGGCGGAGCCGGCCTGGCGATCATCACCCAGGTCATCAACTCGACCATGGCCGACTGGCCCAAGGCCGTCGTCTGCCTGTCCGTAGCCCTGATCTCCGTAGGGACCTCGTTCGCCATCGCCTCAGAGGACAAGAAGGTGACTCCGGGCTCTAAATAGGAGGTGGAACCATGCGTCGCTTTTTCCTCGTAGCCTGTCTGGCGGCGCTATGCGCCGCCACCGGATGTAGTCCTGTGGCTATTCTGGCCGATGGTGTTGAGCAGGGGTACAAGGAAACCCTTGTGGAATACGAGGCCATCGTGATCGACGGAAAACCTCGTCCGAACTTCTCGGAGAACGACAAGCAGATCCGTCGCAATTCTCTGAAGAAGGTTCAGCAGCTTCTTGATGACGCCAGGAAGTGATCCATGTGCATGCTCTGTGTTGCCGATGATCTGGAGGACAGCGAAATGGCTGAACCGTGGGACGAGCTCAAGGATGGCATCCTGGAGGCTCTCAAGGATGGGGTCAAGAGCTTCTCTGGAGAACTCAAGGACTCGATCCAGCCCTTTCTGAAAGAGCAGGCTGTTGCGATCGCACGGGAGAAGTGGCGTTCCATGAATGCCGACACTCCTGAAGAGTGCGAGATCGCCGAGTCCAACCTTCGGCATCTCAAGGGTCAGTGTGCGGTCGAGATCAAGCGTCTCGAGTTGGCGGCATCGAAGGAAGCGGAGGCTCTTCTCAGGAAGACCTTTGAGGTTGCCATTGGGGTCTTGATTGGTGCCGGGAAGAAGGCCCTTGGCCTTTGAGAAACGCGTTGCAGTGCCCGTACAAGCGTCGTCCGTGACCGGGAGGCATAAGGGGCTGTTCTAGCCCTGCCATGCGCTTGTAGGGAAAGCATAAGCGTTTCCATGGCCCCGGGGGCTGAAAGCCCCGGGGCCAGGATACGCGGAGAAAGAAAATGGCAAGGGAACTGCTGGAACTCGGGGCCATGGAACTTCTCGAACTCGGGGGGTTTAATCGAGCCGTCCTTTCCGGCATGGAAGACTTTAATACATCATCTCCCGTTCTCAATATCTTCCGGATGGTTGAGTTCATGGAGGATCCCTACGCGGGGATCCTTGAGCCTGGTGATCAGATCACGTCCAGGCAAGCGGCTATCGGTCAACGGCTCAAGACCCTGTCGGTCATGCAGCGTAGAGGTCTCACTCGTGAAGTGGGGCTTTCTGGAATCGAGAACAAGGAACTCTTCAAGCGATCGATGTCCCTGTGTGAGACCCTGAACGGCTTGGCCTTGGTGTCCACCGAGTGGGAGATTGACGAACTCGGGAAGAAGAGGAAGATTTTCAAGAAGATTCAGAAGGTAGCCAAGTCTGTTGGAAAAAAGGTCGTCAAGGTCGTGAAGTCTCCGGCATTCCTGACGGTGGCTGGCATTGCGGCCGGCTTCATTCCCGGGGTCGGGGCTGTTGCTGGTCCCGCCCTTCTCGCCGCGGCCTCGGCGCGGGCCGCGTACGTCAAGAAGGCGAAGGCGGCCAAGGGTCAAAGCATGTCGTGGGACGAGACGCTGGGAGGGCAGTTGGCTCCCATCGCGGCCACGGTTCAGGCGGCCGGTATGTTCGGGCTCATGCCGGACAAGGAAGGGACCCAGCAGCTTATGGATTCAATGCCTGCGGGTGTTCAGCAGCAGGCATCCGGTCTGGTTCCCGGCATTGCCAATCAGATCCAGACGGTTGGACCAGAAAACTTCATGTCTACCGTGCTCAAGGCGCTTGGTCAAGGGAACGCCATGAATACCGTGTCCGGTGGAGGCTTTGATATTTCCGGCATTCTTGACGCGATCAAGGGCAAGATCGGGGGTGCGGAAGAGGCCGGAAAGCAGGACGTTCTCAACTCGGGGGCCGCAGCCGGACAGCTTGAGGCGGTGAAGAAGGGTCTTGAGGAGCCGTTTCCCACGTGGGGATACGTCGCGATCGGCGGAGGCGTGCTGATCGCGTCCACGACGATCATTGCTGTGGCGATCAGCAAGTGATAGAGTAAATCAACATGAGTATTATGGTTGTTCCGCCTCGTGTTCGTGAGATTGGGAGGTTTGTCGGTCAAATCGGTATGGCCGATAAACGTGGGTTGTCGGATGGTGGCGTTCAACCGACTGGAGACCAGAGAGGGTTCCCTTTGGTTCCCGCTTTGATTATTGGCGGGACAGTTATCGGAATCGCCGTAATCCTTCTGTTTAGGTGATTCATGCGTGGACTCGGGATCATGATCGTTCCGGGAAGGTTCACGGCTCCTACCTTTACGAGAATGGAGGGGCTGGGACAGCTTCCGTGGAGTCCTACCCCTTCTCAGGTCGCGAAGTTTGCTGTTGAGAAAGTGATCGAGAACGCCAAGGCGGATCCCGCCGCCATGGAGAATGCCCTTGGCCTTGTGTCTCTTCTGGAGTCGCTTCTCAATATTCGCCGGAAGATTGTCTTCATTCTCGACGGTTACAAAAAGCTTGTGGCTGAAATGTCCCTGAATCCGGGGCGGTTCACTCCGGAGGAGATTCAGTCGGCTCAGGAGTTCAAGACGTTTCTGGAGAGTACGTATTCGTCCATCTACGATTTCTTTGTCGATCCCGTAGAGATTCCCGAAACCTTGGTGGGGAAGATCTTTGCGTTTCTCGATCCGACCTTTGGGCTTTTGGCCAAGGAATCGTGGCCGACGACGTTCACCTGGATTCGGGATGAGCTGCTCAAGCAGATTCCAGAGAAGCTTGGGACCAAGATCGTTCTCGAGCGGTGGAAGGGTCCCGCTCCCGACATGAAGAGTGCTCAGGTTTTCGATGTGGAGACTTGGGCTCCTCCGGCCGGAATGGAAACCGATTCATACATCGTCAGCGAGAGTTCAAGGACGAGTTTTGTTGAGGATCTCAAGGCGATCGAAAACCTGGCTCCCGACATGGAGACGGCCTTCAAGACGATTGGGGTTTCCTTGGGTGTGGGTGGAGTCGCCATTGCAGTCAGGGCTGGAGCTAAGGGAATCGGGTGGTTCGCCAGGTTCCTTGGGACTATGATCGGGAAGAAGGGTGCGGAGAAAGCCGCGAAGGTCGGTCTGGTCGGTCTGTTGAGGGGCAAGTTTGCCAAGGTTACGGCCGGTAGCGTCATCAAATGGACGGCTGCCAGTGCCGCTGTCGTGGCTATCGTAACGACTACAGTTGTGGCCCTTCCGAAGCTTCCGACAGCCGTAGGAAATCTCATGGAGGCCGTTGTCAGGGCGACGAATGCGACCAAGGAAGGGATCGAAACGATTGTTATCTTGACTGGAATCGCCTTTGGCATCATGCTAGTTGGCGGGGCGATCATCTACGTCTCTTCGCAGGACTAGGCCATGAAGACTTGGAATCGGACGGGGCTCAAGAGTCCTCTTGGTCAGATTCCGTTCTTCTCGAAGTTCATGGTCAACATGCGGATCAAGGGCCGCAAGAAGGCTCTTGAGAAGCTTCACAACAAGATCGAGAAGACCTTGTCGGATGAGCGCCTGAAGGTGTCCAAGCTCGTCGAGGCGGCCGAGAGGACGGATTCCCATTCGATTGTCCAGAGAGCGGAAAATCTTGAGGACCAGCTTGAGAACGTGTGTCCCTGCAAGGGGACGGAGAGGGGAAAGGGAGCGCAGAGGATTTCAGAGGAAGTCAGGAAGGCGTGTATTGAGCACGCAAACCAGGTTGTTGGAGTGAGCTGGAAGGATGGCACGGGTCATTATCGTGACTCGAAGTACCAGGACTGGAAGAAGGCCATGAAGGAGTGTCGAGAGAAAGGAACCGTCTGATGATCGAGGCCCATGACTGGGACGTGAAGGTTGACTCCTGCCTCAAGAAGATCAGTCGAGAAGCCAACATCTACCTCGTTCTTGGTCTTGTTCTCTACGGAGGTGGATCGGCTCTCATCATCCATTTTCTTCGCGCCCAGCCGCTTCTGGTGACCCTTGTGGTAATGTATTTCTTCCAAATTCTTGTGATCATCTTCGGCACCCGAATCATCTTCCCCTGCATCGCTGGGGCTTTCAAGGTCGGTCTCCTGGCCAACCGAGAATCCATGCCGACCTTTGAAAAGCTGGCGGAAGTGGCCAGTGACGATGAGAAGAGCATCCTGGTCCGGGAACTTCGAAAGGTCTCTCTTGACTTTCGGGCTGTTGGGGATAGTATTCGAGAGGAAGTCGCGGGGCTTCGGGAGGCTTTGACGAAGCCGATCAAGCCTTTGGTCAGAACGATCGTGGCCCCGCCAAGACCTGTAGAGGTGGCTGATGGCCGCTCTGACGCCCAGGGGAGCAACGGTTCCTAGAATGTCGGCTCCCCCTCCCATGCGTCCTCCGTTGTCCATCAACTTGATCCACGGGGGTATCCCCGTGAAGACCGTAGTCGTGAAATCGAACTGCTGCGCGAAAGGAGCCAAGCGATGAGCCGTAACGGACAGTTCCACTTCGAAGGCCTCCGGGAAGACGATGCGAACCTTCGCCTCTCCGGTGCGGTTCCTTCCGCTTCGGGAAGCGCGGAATCCGACCGTCTCGCGGGCCAGCCGGCAGAGATGTTCTCGAACGGTCGCATGGGCGGCCTTCGTGAAGACGACGCTTCCGTTGTCCTTTCCGGGCTTCGGGAGGACGACGCCTCCGTCAGCATGGGCGGCCTCCGCGAGGATGACGCCTTTGTGAAGATGGGCGGGGCCTACGCCCAGCGTGCCGAGGGTGCTTCAGAGAGCAACCTCGATGGCCTTCGTGAAGATGACGCTTCCGTCCGGATGGACGGAGCGTATGCTCCTCGGGCGGAGGGCGACGCGGAGAGTCTTCGTGGTCTCCGTGAGGACGATGCCTCCGTCCGGATGGATGGGGCCTACGCTCCCGACGCCGGAAGTTCGGCGGAAGGGGATCTTCGCGGTCTGCGCGAAGACGACGCCAGTCTCCGGCTTGGGGATGTCGAGAGCATGAGCGCGGAGGCGAACCGTTACGATCGCCTGGCCGATGCCTACCTGGGCAAGGGTGCCGGTCGGGGCATCAAGGGAGTCGCTGCAAGGGCCGGCGAGGAAGCCGTCCGGGCGGCTCGTGTCGGCCAGCTCAGGAGCAAGGGAGAGGTCGAAACGATGATCCGCTCCCGTCTCGGGAAGAGGCTCGAGGATCTCAGAGCCCAAGTGGCGGCGATGCCCAAGATCATCAACGACGCCGTGGCGTTCGAGATGAAGCGCATCGACAAGAGGCTCACGGAGATCTTCAAGAAGGGGACGTCCGTCGCCGGGATGCGCCTGGGGTACATCCTCCGCGGTCTGCGCGAGGACGATGCCGATCTGCGCCTGATGGGTCTGCGCGAGGACGATTCCAACCTGAAGATGGAAGGCTTGCGTGAGGATGACGCCAGCGTTTCCCTCACCGGGGCCGAAGAGGTTCCGCCCCGCCTGGGAGCCGATGGCTTCCATGAGCGGTTCCCCGTGGTCGTGGAGATCAAGGGTCTGGGTCAGATCCGGTGCGTGGCCTACCAGAGCCAGATGTCGGGTTTCCTGGACTTCCTCAAGCCTCTTCCGTCTTCGACGGAGTACCTGGGGACGCTTCGGGTCCTCGTCGATCGCTGGGAGAACGCGACGAAGCCTCGCCTCAACAAGCTGAACACCCAGTCCAAGAACGCGATCATCGCCCAGATGACGGCCCTCAACAATGATCCGTCCCGGTACGACGGCATGAAGGCGTTTCTGACCGAGGGCGCCGGGGCCATGACGCTCAGCCGTTGGGAGCGCGTCGAGCGCCTCAACGCCTACATCCCCACGATCGATACCCTGATCGCCCAGGCCGAGAGCTTTGGGCCCCAGGCGACGCCGGCAGCGGAAACCCAGGTCGTGAACCAGACCGCGGCCAAGGATCTCGCCAATCGTCAGGATGCGGTCGTGAGCGGGAGTTTCATCGAGAAGGCGGCTCCCTATGCCATCGGCGGTGCGATTATCGGGACGATCGTAACCGTTGTTGCCATTGTCGCGAATCGCTAACCTATTTCCGCCCTGCCCCCGGACTTCGCCCCGGGGGTGGGGCTATAAAATGAAGGACTTCCTCTTCTTCTCGGGCATCGCGGGATTCGCCTTCTCCTTGGCCATCCTGGCGGTCGGCAATCCCTGGCGGCGCATTCTCTCCTGGGTTGACGAGAAGCTTTTCCCTCACCGTTGGGCTGAAGATCTTCCGACCAGTCAGCGTGGGGGAGCCATTCGGGTCTTCGCCTTCTGTCCCGCCTGCATCTCGTTCTGGACAGCCATGGCCGTGAGCGCCTTCATCTATAGTCCGTCTCGTGTCCACATCGTCGGGATCCAGTTTATTCCCGGACTCCTCCTTGACGGGTTCGCAACCGTGGGTATAATCTGGACAGTGCATGTGACGTTGACTCGGCTGGGGCAGTACGAACTCTGAGGAGGATGGAATGGCAAGGAAAGCTCCGAGGGCGAGATTCGTGAAAGCTGGACAGGCGTGCCCGGCCGGCTGGACGAAGAAGAAGATTCATGCCCGCGGTGGTCGCGTGCAGGAACTCTGTGTCGCCAACAAAAGGTAGTCCCTGACCTTTTTTCTAGGAGGCTGTCCATGGCTCGTCGAGTGAAGGCCCGCAGGAACGGGACCTGCCCTCGCGGCTCCCGGCACCACAAGGGCCGGAAGGGCTGCTTCAAGGTCCGGAAGTAGTCCGGATCAGGCCCGGCTCCAGAGGCGATCAACCTCGAGGACCCTGGAGCCGGGCTTCCCGGGGCGGGTATCAGCCTGCTCCGTGGGTAGACTCGCCACCGGCTATACCCTCCACTTCGTAGTTGTCGTGTAGTACGCATTAGCGTGATAGTCTTGATTTTCCCCCCGAAATGGCGTGTAATCCCCCTTGGAGGACTGCTTGAAGCAACCGGGTCCAGCCTACTCCGGAAGCACTGCTCGAGACATCTATTCTGACAAGGGCGTCGGGCAACGTCAGAAGCAGGATCCGGAGCTGTTCATGTCCCGCGAAGAAGTTGAGGCAATGGCCAAGGCCATCCGATCGGACGACTCGAATTACTCCAAGGTCTTCTACCCCCTCTTCTTCATCCTGGCGAACTTCGGCCTCCGGATTTCCGAAGCCGTGTTCATGGTGAAGGAGGATTTCAAGGATCTTGCGTCCGGGTACTTCCACGTCCACCGAGCCAAGAAGGAACGGTTCCGGAAGGCGGAAGCCAAGAGCGGCCGGCGCGATCGCCGGATTCAGGACTTCGCCTACGTCAGTGTCCACTGCAGGAAGGTGCTTGGACGCCTCCTCAGTGAGACCAAGGGAGACCGCCTGTTTTCCTTTTCCATCCGTTCGGCTCAGTTGATGTTCGGTTTCTACCTGAAGAAGGCGGGCCTCAGATCCATTCTCACTCCACACTCCCTGCGTCGATTTGTGATCACGGAAATGGATGACATCGGAATGTCAACCGTGGCCCAGAAGATTCAGGTCGGCCACGTCTTGGACACGACCGATCTGTACAAGGCGAATCCGATCAAGATCATGAGGGAGGTGGAGAAGTGGAATACCGTGGAGTGAGAACGTGACCCTTGTCTACCTTTGGATCACCGTAATGTTCCTGTTCTACCTTCTCGTCATTGGACTCTGTCTTCAAGAGCACTTGACCCTGAAGCAAAAGCGGGGTACTCTCTCGAAAGGAGGCAAGCCATGAACGAACAGCCCGCGATGATGATTGCCCACGGTGGCATCCGCAGCCTCGGCCGCTTCTACAACGACGGAAGCCTTGGCGCTGTCGGAGCCAGGGTTCGCATCCTTGTCCAAGATCTCTCGGACCGTCCGTTCTCTGGTATTCGCGTGAGGGCTGGAGAGTTGACGGCCACTCCCGTTGAAGGTGTTACGAACGGAAACGGAACGGTAGTCCTTGACGTTCCGGTCAGCTCCGAATCCGGGGTTTTCATCCACATCTTCGCGGTCCTTCCAGAGGGTGAGGTCAAGAGAACGATTCTTGCCTCGGACGCCTCCAAAGAAGTTGTCACCTTCCGTTCCATCGAGAAGGCTCCCCAGCCGATCGCTACCACGGTCGAGGTTAGCATGGTCGGCGTGGGCATCATCACGTTCGTCGTGGGCCGGCTCATCAAGACCGAGATCATTTCCGACATCCTGACCATGCTGGGCGAGATCGGCGTGATCGGTGCCGTCTTCCATCGCATCGGACGAGGCCTGTAGAGGAAGGGACTGCCGAACAGATGATTGGTGAGGCCTTTAGAGCGTCGTACTGACCAAAGATAAAAGAGGAAGCCGTGACCAAAAAAACGAGTGAGCGTAAGATGAGGCGTATGGTTTCGGTTGTTGAGCAGGCTCGTGATAAGTGCATGGCGCAGTTTAAAACACGAAATGAGCGCCGGGCCTGCGTGATCGGAGCACAACTCGCCGCTGGCGTTCTTGTCAAGGGACAAGGCCTATAGAGGGAGGAGCAGTGAACGTGGAGCAAGAGGAAGCGCGGGCGGTCATGGACAAGCTAGCGGCCGAAATCCATGGCGTCTACATCCAGCACGCGGAACGCATCGGGATCAAGGCTCCCGCATGGGATGTCATCCCGGACAGCGAGCGTGGCCTGTGTCGCGACATCGCTCGCGTGATTATGAGCAAGGTGGGGCAGGCGTATACGGAAGGGCAGTCTGCGGGCAAGTCCACTCTTCCGAAGATTGACGTTCCCATCACGATGCCGAAAACGTGGACGGCGGAAGACGCCAAGTCCGTCGTGAAGGAAATCGCCGTCCATCTTGCCGGCGTCATCGACAAGATTGCAGACCTGAAGAGCATCGAGAACCGTCAGCCTGTCGTGGAAGGCATTGATGCGGCCATTGTGAACATCTGCGAGAAGATGGTCTTCGAGGCTTTTGAGGAGAAGCCGGAACTCAAGACCAAGCTCAAGGAGCGTGTTGTCGATTCGCTCATGAACGTGTTCTTCGGGGAGGATGAAGAGGAGGATCCGGAGAACATCCCGGGATCGTAGGAGGACAGAGCCATGGGACTCGGAGGAATCCTTTCAATCTTCGGTCTTGGGCAGGATGACCTGAAGAACGTCTTCGAGGAAACCCTCAAGCGCCTGAGCCGTCAGGACATTCAAACCGCACAGCTTCGTCAGGGTCAGTATCAAGCCGTTGCGACGATGATGCGGGTCCTTCACGAAGGGGATGTCATGAACTCGGACACCCTGGCGGTTCTCTTGGGTCGCTTGGAGCGGTGGGCCTCGATGGGTCCCCGTAAGTAATGAGCCTCGAAGAGCGTTTTGGTCCCCGCACTTCCGCCTTTCTTGATCGGATGATCGTCTCTCCCCAGGACAAGGGGGCGAAGCAGACGACGGGCCGAGCCGGTCCCTGCTGCAAGGATGGTCCCAGTGAAGGTCCGGCCTACTCTCCGGGCGTCCTGTGGGAAGGCGTGTTCATGGGCTGGTCGGGCTACGCCAAGGCCAATCGCGAGATCATGTTTCGCGTGGCCAATTCCGTATTCGTCCAAGCTGTTCACGCCTTGCGGTGCAAGTGGGACGATCCACCGATGGTCGCCCGTGTTGCAGCCCACGAAAAGATTCGTGTCACGCTCAACAGTCCGTACCTGCGATTCTTTGGACCTGTTGCGGATTCTCCCAAAGGCAAGCGCCGCCGGATCTGCTGGACGATGATGGAGACGGAGGTTGTTCACCCGGACATGGTCGGGCTTGTCAACCAGGGGTACGATGAGCTCTGGGCTCCTACGCAGTGGAACATCGACGCCTTCCTGAGATCCGGTGTCACGGTCAAAACCAGGGTTGTCCCTCTCGGTGTCAACTCTTCCATCTATCGACCGATGCCGAAGAAGCGGTTTCCTACTTGTACGCTTCTTTCGTCAAGGGATACGGGGTCCAAGGGTTTTCCGGAAGGGTTCATCTTTCTGTCGCTCTCGCTTCCTTCTTTCCGTAAAGGATTCGATATTCTTGGGGAAGCATTCGAGATCGCCTTTAAAGATGACATGGACACCCACCTGGTAATCGCCACCACTCATTCGACAACGAATGTTCCCACCCTGTCCCGTCTGTCGGAATACAAGTCCAACATCTGGGGACTTGAGGGAACCTTTGACGAGCATCGTATGGCTGAAGTTTACGCTTCAGCGGATGCCTACGTGTCTGCCTCGAGGGGGGAAGGCTGGAATCTTCCCGGGTGCGAGGCCGCGGCGTGTGGGATACCGGTCATCTGCCCTGACAGCACATCGCATCCTGAAGTGTTTGGGGATGATGCCTTTGTTTTCCCTTCAGAGGGGGTCTCCGTCATTCCTGGTGCCGAAGCCGTGTCTCCGTGGTACAAGGGGATGCCGTTTTCAGTCTTCGGCAAGAAATCCCTTAGCACGCTTGTCGATCTCCTTCGTCTCATTCGGGCCGGCGGCCCGGAGGTCCGCGCGAAGGCGGATAGCCTTCGCAACCGGATGCTGGCGAAGTGGACCTGGGAGAACGCGGCCTCAGTCGTAGCGAAAGATCTACAGAGTGAAAAGTGATTACTTCGTGTGTCGGTAGTGGGATTCAACTCACCTTCGAGGGGATAGAGCCAGCAAAAAACGGTCGCGCTCTATTCAAGCCAGACTTCTACTCCGAGTTCATGGGCGGTCTTGGGGATGTGGTTCTTCGGATGCATGAGACCGGGTGCTACTCTGTTTTGGAAGATGCCGTTCCCGGCAAGAGTGCTGTTGTCGTTCTCATGTCTCACAATCCTTACGTAAGGGATCTCTTTGAATGGCATCGGAACCGTGATCGCATCAACGTCTACGACCTTGGATTCACGACACCTTTCCACCCGTGGGAAAACAGGGAGTGGAGGATCGAGCACGGTCTTCCTCCTACTTCTCCGTCTATTTACCCTCTCTCCGATCGTCCAATCAGGTACTATCCGTCTCGGGACGACTTCCAGTTCGTTGAGTCCGTCAGAAAGAACCAGTACGTTGTCGTTTCGGTGAGCGCCGGGAATGAGGAACGAACCATTCCGGAAGCCATCCGCGAATCCGTCGCCGATTGGATCATCGGATCCGGCTTTCGTCTCGTCGTCGTGGGTCGATCAGAGTACCGCTGTAATCGTAACCTCGACGTCCGAAACCGTCTGAATGTAATCGATGCCCTCGATCTTTTGAGCGTACCCGGAACCGCCGAACTCATCCGTCATGCGGCTGGTGTCATATCTTCTCACACATCGATCTTTCACATCGCCATCGAGGCGAAGAAGCCGACGATGCTTCTCTACCCGAAGATCGTGAAGGAACGATACGTAGGCTTCGGGCCTGTCGGCTACATGAAGGGAATCGATCGACCTAAGAACGATCACATGGAGTTCTCGGAATACACGGTCGAGAGAATGGCGAAATGGATTCAGGGGCTCTTAAAATGAAGAATGCTTTCGATCTTCTCAAGAGGTACGGCTGGCCTGTGCATCCTTCCCGGTGGAGCGTCTTCGATATGGCGCTTGAGATGACTGGGCACGGAAACCTTTTCGTCGTAGAAGTCGGTCTTGCCGTTGATGTTGGAGATGGTCTCTCAACCCTGCGATGGGCAAGTTCGGAAAAGGTTTCCAAGATCCTCTCGATAGAGCTCAACCAGAACATCATCGGCAGATTCGACGAAAGGTTTCCCGACCTCAAGGATGTCTTAACGATCTTCCGTGGCCACAGCCTCCAGGCCTTGTCCTCTCTTCCGAACGATTCCGTAGACCTCCTCTATCTGGATGGGGATGGAGATCCCCGAGGAATGCTGCACGAGTTCATCGTGTCCATTCCGAAGCTCAGGGCGGGGGCGGTTGTCGTCTGCGACGACTTCAAGACGAAGTGTGGTGACCTTCACAGATTCATTGCTGGTGATGAGATCCCGCTTACGTTCACTCCTTACGGTAGATTCGTCGCCGGAATCCGAACAACCGACCTTCAGATCATTGAGCCAGACTGTACGTTTGGAATGATGGTCTTTCGGTATCTTAGCGTGAGTGGGTGGGGAATCACCGGAGCGTCTGGGGCCTGACCGACTTCTCGATCCATTCCACCAGCCCTTCGTCGGTGTACTCGTAGAACGGAAAGCACCGGGTTGTCGGAAATGCTCTTCCCCAGAAGATCCCGCAGTTCGGTTGGAGGTACTCTCCATTCCAGTTATCCTTCGAGGTGAGCGCGAACGTCGGTTTCTTCATGCACCAGGACAAGTGCATGATGGCGCTGTTGCAACAGACGACTCCGGAAGCCATCTCGACGATTCTCGCGGTCCCAGGAAACGAGAGCCGATCGATCGTGTCAAATACGCCATCCCTTGCGGCGACTCGGACTTCCTGGTGGGGGTTCATGAATCTGCGCCCGCCCCATGAGTTCCAGTTCTCATAGTTTCGTCCGACAGTCACAATGCTGTACCCATGTCGTATCGCAACCGAGACTACCCTTTCGGTAATCTCTACTGGAAAGTTCCGGTTATCTACGCTGGCCGAAGCGGCAATGACGATGTACGGGCGAAACCGAAGGACGTTGACGAGAGTAGGATGGTCGGCAGGATTGGGGTAGAAAAAGATTGGCCCTCTTCTGACGTTGTAGGGACTCCATATTTCGGGAAGCCCGTGGACAATCCTTTGTTCGGCCAGCCACGGATCTTGGTACTCTATGCTAAAGATGTCGATCTGGCTTCTCTTGGGATGCCAGAGGACAAGCTCTTTGACCCCAGGGTTGGCACAGATGAATCCAATGGTAATGCGTTCGTGGGGAGCGAGCCGGATCAATCCCTCGTAGGTGTCGCTGTTCTCGTCGTAGATGTGGCGGATGATGTCTCCCAATCCGCCTTTGTATTCGATATACTTCATCCAACGATGAGTATACGATGCGCTTCGTAAGCCGCAACAATATTGGAGACGCCATCTGGCTCACGGGCCTCGTCCGTGAGTTCCATCGCACCTACCCCAACGAGCGCCTCTTCGTGGACAGCCCCGGCAAGGATGAGCTGTTTCTTCACAACCCGTACCTCGTCGGAGGCACGGAGGAGCGCCACTCGATCCTCAACCTGAACCCAGCCTTCGGTCCCGCCGAGACCGTAGGCAATGGGGTCGTGTCCTACTGCATGCAGGCCGGCGTCGATGCCTACGAGACGACTCCCGAGATCTGGTTCGTCCCAAAGGAACTCGAAGAGGGAGTTCGTCTCATCCCTCACGGAAACTACGTCGTGGCCATCGACACGTGGGCCATGTGGCCTTCCCGTCGTTGGGCCTTCGGGAAGTTTGTCGAACTGTCCACGAAGCTCAGAGGCCTTGGCTGGAAAGTGATCGAGATCGGTCGCACGATGCCCGACGACCTTGGCCACGTATCTGTTAAGAGGATTCCCAGCGACGTATGCCTTTTCGACAAGCTGACTCTCCGGCAAGCGGCTGCGGCGCTCGCCGCGTGCAGCCTGTTTATCGGAAACGATTCGGGAATGATGCATCTGGCGGCCGCCGTAGGCACTCCCCAGGTCGGGATCTTCGGCGTCAAGCCGTGGTACTGCCGAGCCTATCCCAGCACGTACCCTGTGTTTCGTGCCGCCCGGTGCTACCCACAATGTTTCATCGAATGCTCCCAAGTTGACCATCCATGTATGAGCTGTATCTCTGTAGAGAGGGTGCTGAACGCCGCCGAACGGGCTTACGCTTTCTTCAGAAAGACCAAACCGAAGGTGTGGAGGGGATGATGAAACCATCTGTTTGCTTCTTCACGGTCTGCGGGGGCAGAGAGGACTACGACTTCCTTCTTGGTGGAATCTGGCATCACGCCAAGATGGGAACGCATCTCGTTCTCGACACGTGCCTCAAGCCAAAGAGCTTTCGTGGGCTTCCCTCCGGCGTCCGATGGATCAACGAACCGATCTATGGATCCGGTTGGAAGAAGTTCAAGCTTCGTACAGCCGTCGAGCGTGCGAAGATGCTCGCCCTGGAATCTAAAGCCAACATCCTTGTCTACCTTGATTCGGACGAGTTCTTCTCCCTCGACTCTGAGGAGTGGCTCTTTCCACTCGCCAACGACCGCGCGGTTGAAGTGAAGAACGTTCATTGGAAGACTGATTTCAATCCCTACGAGTTCGGGAACAGCGAGTGGCATCTTCGGGTCTGGCCTTCCAAGATGGACGTTCAGATCGCCCGCAACGAGGCTTGGCTAGTTCATCCCAGGTACAACGGGAACCCAGAGCATCATCCTGTTCCAGTTCTTCCAAAAGGCGTGTACCCGATCCGGGCTCACGGATCTTTCCATCATCACCTCCACTACGCCATCGGAAGCAAGACTCAAGAGACCGAAGTCGCCGAGGCCACCATCCAGGGTTGGCCGGATCACGGGAAAATCCTGACCAAGGTTGATTGGCCAGGTCCCTTGGCCCTGTGGCGTGACAAGAACATCGCGCCTTCTTCGTATTTCCTGTAGGCTGGTCTGCGCCCGGGGCTTACAGCCCCGGGCGCATAAAGCCAGTTGACCAGGAACCAGACCCGGGGTACACTTCCCACCGGAGGCCGATGATGCCCAAGAAGAGCAAGTCCGGGTGCGGCCAGAAGAGAACCTCCAAGGGTGAGGTCTACTACGTTGGGGCCACCTGACCCGCCGGCAGGGCCCTGGTCAGGGCCGTGACCAAGATCGTGAAGAAGGATATGGGGTTGAAGTAGGAGATCTTCTCTTGCCATTTTGTCCCGTGTACGTGGAGAAGGCTTCCGGTGACACTGTCGCTCCGCAGCTTGAGGAGCAGCATGGTGGCGTGACGAAAGACGTTCGTCTCACGCAGTACCTTGACTTTGTGGGGAAGCGCCTTCTGCCGTTTGCGAAGCGTAAGGACATTCCATTCAAGTTCCAGACCCTTGAAAGCGACAAGATCGTAAACGCCTTTGCGTTGGGCAACGGGAACGTCTATGCAACTCGTGGGCTTCTCAACATGCTCGACGACGAAGCCGAGCTGGCCGAGATCATGGGACACGAGATCGGTCACGTCGATCATCGGCACATTGCTTCCCAGATCGATGCGGCGGTAGGTGTGATGGGCATCCTGGCCCTGGCCGAGGGGATCTACTCTTACAACAAGCACGATAAGATTCCCGAAGGTTCCCAAGCGTTCATCGACATTGCCAACAAGCTCGCTCCAGCCTTGGTCCTCAACGGATTCTCCAGGGACAACGAACTTGAGGCTGACGACACGGGCCTCAAGTTCGCTGTGACGGCGGGGTACGATCCCCAGGGATCGATCCGGGTCTTCCGGCGTTTCCAGCAGATGGAGAAGGAAGTGACGGGGATTGACGTCTTTCTCCAGTCTCATCCTACGGCTCGTACCCGGATTGCGGACCTTCAGAAGACTATTCAAGAGAAGTATCCGAAGGATGTCGGTGAAACTTATCGCGATCGCTACCAGTCTGTTGTTCACGAAGGCGGGAGTGTTGACGGTCAAGGAGGGGTGGAGTCTGGGATTCCCGCCTACGTCTATATTGCTGGCGGAGGCGTTCTTGCCGCCGGGGCCATCTATGCCATTTGGACGGCTTTCTCATGAGCCAGAAACAAGCCAAGCCATTTGCTCTGGCTCGGATCTCCATCCGGAACCACAAGACTGGGGTGTCGTGGACGAGCCCCAAGCCGATGAGGGCCTTCGTGGATTCCGGATCCACCCATACGATTTTTCCACTGAACTCCATCGCATTCTTGAAGAGCAAGCTTGGTGATCTTGAGATGGTTCCGGCCAAGATCGAGACCATTGGTGGTCAGAAGGACGCCTCTTTTCTGAAGGGTGTTTCCTTCTGTCTCAACAAGGCGTGCGTCAAAGGCGATGTTCTTGTCACGGATGGGATCTCTGGCGACATCCTGGTCGGGAGCGATTTCCTGACGAAGGCCAAGTGCAAGATGGACTTCGAGAAGAAGCTCATGCGATGTGGGGACCGTGATCTCAAGTTCAGGGTGGAGTCGTAGGAGGTCTCATGCCTTTCAAGCTGATCGAGACTCGTCTTTACTGCTACCCGCGAAATGTCTTCAAGGCCAAGAAGGCAGCCGAGATCGCGCACAAGAAGGTCCGGGCCTGTCGTGCCAAGATTGCGTGCGTCCAGCGCAACGTGGCCGCTCTTGTCACGTGTGTTGAGAAGGGGTACTCGGAAGACTTCACGGATGCCTTCATGCACAGGTTGGACTTCTATCGAAAGAGGGGAGAGGTCGATTTGGGGAGGATACACTTCCAATCTTCTCGTCCGATAGCGATTCGGCCCAGTCTCATCAAGCCTACGGTGAGTCCGGTCAAGCGTAAGGTTTCTAGGATCAGAAGGCCGCTTCCTAGACGTGTGAGGCGCTAGGTGAAGAAGTCCAAGGCTGTCCTTCGCCGCTCAAACGACCACTGCTCGTGGAAGTTCAAGAAGAGGTCCCTTCTTCGCGCCTGCCGTGAAGGAGCCGCCGCGGCCGTGGACGAGGCTCGCCATGAGGCTCCCAGCCTTGGATCCATGAAGCGTCTTGTCGATTGTTCCGTGCAGTGTAACGGGGACCAGCTTGACTTCAACGTGTGGCCCCGTAAGGGAGAGCCGTCTTCGGAGGCTTGCCTTCGGAAGGCCAAAGCCATCCGTCCGGACAAGAAGTGCGACATCCTTCGTTACCGTTCCATCGACGGTCTTCGGAAGGATCAGGTTGAGACGGCCGAGAGGCGGGCTTACGGTCGCTGTTCTTCGGAGTACACCAAGAAGGGTTCGACCCATGTTGTTGCCTGTCAGGATGGGATCGCTTCGTTTGTTAACGAGCTTCGTCAGGAGAAGCCTTCGTTGGACAAGGCTACGACTCGTCATCTTCCCATACGCTTCAACGAACGCTTTCCTAGGGTCAAGATTACGAGAGAGTGACCATGCTTCGTCGTGCTGCCGGCAAGATTGTTGAGCTTCCTGCCCTTCTCGAACGCCTTCAGATTCATCGCGAACATCGTGACAAGATCGTGTTTACGAACGGATGTTTTGACCTCTTGCATCCTGGGCATGTCCATACCTTTGAGCACGCCCGCATCTTTGGTGATGTCTTGGTAGTTGGTCTCAATTCGGACATCTCCGTTATTCACATCAAGGGTCCGTTCCGTCCGATTCAGGATCAGGATTCTCGCGCTTTTGTTTTGGCTTCCCTCGAGTCCGTGGACTACGTGACCATTTTCAGTGATGATACTCCCGAAGACCTCATTGGACATGTTCATCCGGATGTCTTGATTAAGGGAGCGGATTGGAAGGGAAGACTGGTTGCGGGGCAGCACTTTGTCGAATCTTACGGCGGCCGGGTTGAGTTCGCTCCGACTTTTAACGGTCATTCCACATCCAGGCTGGTTGATCGCGTCAAAGGCTGTTGACTCCCCCCTGTCTTGGGGGTACAGTTCTCTTCAACGGAGGCCAACGTGTCCAAGAGACGCAGGCGTCGTCATCTGAGCGGTGGAACTACGGTCCTCGTCAAGACCAAGCTTCCCTGCACCGAAGCTTTGAAGAAGACGCTTCAGAGTGTCGCCCGTGGGGCTGTAGGGACGAAGTGCACGGATCGCGTTGTGGTCTGTCCTGAAGGCCGTCTTCTCATTACCGCTTCCTGCGACACCGAGGGTCAGGCCCAGGCCTATCAGACCCGTCTCCGTCCCTACGTTAAGGTACTCGAGTCCGTCAACAAGTAGGAGGTTCGCCATGGTCGCTCCCTTCATTTCCGCCGGCCTGGGCGTCCTGAGCGCCCTCGGCAGTTCCATGGCGGCAACGGTCCTGGCCAAGCGAAAGCTGGCTGTGGTCCGCATTCAGGGGAATGCTGTTGTAGGCAAGACCTTTGCCTCGCTGGACAGCGCGAAGGCGTGGCAGGAAACGCTGGCCAAGAACGGCCAGGGTTCGATCATCGTCGAGAAGGTGAGCGACGGCGGATACGTTTCCCTCAACCCTGTTCGCGGGATGACTCCGGAAGGGAAGCCTGTTTCCGGCGAGAAGATCAAGGCCAGTCGTGGATTCCAGTTCATGTCCCGTCGCCGGAATCTTCCCGCCGAGATCTCCAGGACCGGTGGGGAACGCCAGTTCGACACCCTTGAGGAGCAGCAGAAGGTTTCCATGGTCACGACCCGTTTTCCGACTTCGGAAGCGGCGCTCTACCAGCAGTACGGCCCGTTCCCTGACGTCATCGACTCCAGGGATGACGTGTCGTCCCACGAATGGAAGTCGGATGTCCATTCCGGCAAGATCCCCACAAGGTTCTTTTCGGACGACAAGTTCATGGATCAGCCCAATGAGATGAGGGTGAGGGGGTAGTTCGTGCCGGTTCCGAAAGGCTTCACCGAGAAGAAGGTCCGTGGCGTCACGTGCGCCCGTGGCTCGTACCGGACCAAGAAGCTGTCCAAGAGCAAGCGCCTGATCGTGTGCTGTCCCAAGGGTCCGGGTCACTGGAAGCGTGGCCGGTGCCGGGTCGGGATGCGGGCGAAGGCGGTTCTGAAGCGGAGGCGGTAAATGGCCCACTTCAAGCATGTTGGTCAGATCCATCGGGAGAACGGAAACGGCAAGGCCGAGTTCGGTCTCGCCATTCTTTCCGCTCTTTCCGTGGCTGGACTGCACTCGGCCATTAATCCATCTTTTTTTACGCTCAAGGCCTTCGCAAAGAAACCCGAGGAACGGGCCAATGCCATTCAGGGTCTCTGGATCGGCCTGGGTCTTGGGGCTCTTGCTTCCGTAAGCGTGGGCTTCGTCTTTCATCGCTGGATTCCTGCCATCGTTTCGGGAGCCACGGCCGCTGCGCTCTTCGGCATCGGCATGGGGGCTGTCAACTCGAACGGGATATCGAATCCCACGATGGAGCCGCAGAAACTTCCCGAGAACGTTGGACGGGTTAACGGTATACTTCATATCGAGAATCGTCGCCAGGTAGCATAGGAGAAGGTCATGCCGCAAGACATCGGAAAGATTGCCATCGGGAGCGCCCTCACGCTCGGGGCCAACGCCGGAGCCCAGCTCTTCATCGCCAACAAGTTCGAGCCCGTGTTCGAGACCAAGGACATTGCCGCCCACGTGGCACAGGCAGCCATCTGCACGGGATCGTATTTCCTCTTCGGGGCCATTCCCGCGGTCCTGGGCCTGGTCGAGTCCGCGGCTTTCGCCGTGGTCAAGATCGCGGCGAAGCCTTCGGCGGCTCTTCCGCCCGCGGCCGCTCCGGTGGCCGCTCCCGTAGCAGCTCCCGTCTCGGCCCCCAAGTTGACGACCGTCCAGAAGTATACGGCGGCGGCTTCGCAGTACCTCCCGGCCGCCATGCCGATGCTCAATCAGCTCTTCAGCAGTCTCTTTGGTCTGGGCCAGCCGGCAGAAATGGTTGTTCACGACCGACGCAGGAGGTAGTCCGTGATCTCGGCTCCTCTCGGGAAAATCAACTCCTCGCTGAAGATCGTGCGACTCGCAGGAAACACGAAGCTGATCGTGTCCCCATGGGCGGCCATCGGAACGGATGCGTTCCTTATGGGGACCTCGACGGCTCTGTTCTTCGCGACGCGCTCGACCATTCTTCGTATCCTGTCCGTGCTTGGGGGTGCCTGGGCCGCGACGGCCGTCACGCTGGAGCTCGCCAAGCTCGCGCAGGATGCCAAGGATGCCTAGATTCACGGTCTCGATCGCCGTCTACAATCGCCTCGAGCTCACGAGAACCTGCATCGATTCGATTCTCCATTCTGGCGGCGACTTCGAAGTCATTGTCACGGACAACGCTTCGGCGGAAGACACCAGGGACTACCTTCGATCACTGGACCCTTCCCGGTTCCGGATCGTCACGAACCGGGAGAACCTGGGCTTCAACGGCCCCCACAACCATGCCTTGACCCTGGCCCGGGGCGAGTTCTTCGTCGTCCTCAACAACGATCTCGAGGTCACGGCCGGCTGGCTGGACATCATGGCGGCCAAGTTCGCCCAGAATCCGAACCTGGCCATCTGCGGCGTCCACGGGGGATGCACCCGGATCGACAAGGATGCCGTGGGCGTGGACGATAGAGAGCTTGAGTATGTCGAGGGATCATGTCTGATGATCCCGACGGTACTGGCTCGCCGGCATGGTCTCTTCGCGAACTACCTCAAGTTTGCCTACTTTGAAGACAGCGATCTTTCGCTTCGCATGAGGGAGATGGGGCACGACATCGCGATTGCCGATCTTCACTTCAAGCACAACAGGCGATCGACAGCTCTGTTGGTCAGGAGTGAAGGCAAGATCGATCTCGATGCCATCTGCCGAAGGAATCGTTGCGCCTTTCGGATGAAGTGGAAGCGATACCTGGAGAAGCGGACCTTTGCCTACCGGATCCTCGTCCGTCGCCAGGCCTCCATCGGGGATGTTCTGCTCACGACTCCCATCCTTCGCATCCTCAAGAAGAAGGCAAGGAATGTGGAGATCACGGTCCACACTCTCTTTCCCGAGATCTTCCGGGGCAATCCGAACGTTTCCCATGCCTCAAAAGACCTTCCGTTCCCGGACTCCAACTACGATGAGAAGTACGACCTGGACCTTGCCTACGAACGCTTTCCGTTCATGCCCATCGTGGCCGCCTACGCCAAAGCCTGCGGGATCCCAGTCGACAACTCAATCCCGGACCTCTACTCGATTCCTGAAGAGGAGGCCTGGGCCGAGAACTACACCCCCAAAGGCCGTGTTTTGGCCCTGCACCCCGGTCCTACTGCGTGGGAAGGCCGGAACTGGCCCCTGGAACGCTTCGCCGCCGTGGCCCGGTACTTTCAAGCCAAGGGCTGGAAAGCCGTTGTTGTAGGGCATCCTGGGCCCTCCCTGCCTTGCGACTTCGACTTCCGGGGGAAAACCACCCTTCATTCCCTGGCTTCCGTCCTCCGTCGCTGTTCCCTCTTCGTCGGCATCGACTCCTATCCGATGCACGTGGCCGTGTCCGTCAACATTCCCATCGTCGCCACCTTCGGGTGCATCCTTCCGGACCTTCGGCTTCCAGGGACTGGGTACTTTTTGAGCGCCCAGGTCCAGGGCCTCTCCTGCCTTGGGTGTCACCATCATCAGCCTCCACCCGTGACCTCGAGCAAGTGCCGGTTTGGGAATCCGCGGTGCATGACCGAGCTCTCTGTCGACCACGTTATCGAGATGGCCGAGATGGCTTTCCGTCGATACCTCGAACTCGGAGGGAGCCCTCGTGTCTGAGTCCAGGAAGATTCGCAGCAAGGTCATGCCGTACTTCCTCGAAGGTCGGTCGGTCATGGACCTTGGGTGCGGAAACGAGAAGATTGTTCCGTGGGCCTTCGGAGTGGACGACTCCAGCGAATGGAAAGAACAGCCTTCGGACGTCGACCTCAAGGCTTCCGTCGATCCGGCCTCAAGAGCCCTGGACTTCCTTCACCAGCGTCCCTGCGGAGGGTACTTCGACGTCGTCTTCTCGAGTCATACCCTCGAGCACATTCCATCACCAATAGCGAAGACGCTTCACTACTGGTTCTGTTTCGTCAAGCCCAAGACCGGTCGGCTGATCCTGTACCTTCCCGATGAGACCCGGTACGTCTACCATCCACTCAACGTGAAAGCCCGCAACCCGGTCCACTTCCACTACCTGACCTACGACACCTTCTTCTGGCATCTCGACCAGATCTCCGGCATCGAGGTGGAGAAGTACGAACGGGACGTGGACGAGGGCTTCTACTCCTTCCTGGCCGTCGTGCGCCGCGGTTGACACCCATCTGGGAGCGGGGTACACTTCTGCGAGGAGAGTGTCATGAAGAGGACCCGTCCCCGGCATCTCGGGCGCATCCACGAGAAAGAGCTGACCCATGCCCTCGACAAGGCCCATGACGCTCTGTCCAATGTCTGCGAGTCGCGCGACATCGGAACCGCTTGCCGTCCCTTCTGCATGGCGGGAGGGATCGGAACCATCGGGAACATCTACCGTATTGGCCAGCGTGACGTGGTCGATCGCATAGGCCTGGACAGGGCTGTTGACACGGCAGCCAGGATGGCCAAGAAAAGTGTCTGCGATGAAGTTCCTCGGGAGGGTGGGTGCCGTGCCCAATGCAACATCGGGATCTCCACGGCTGCCCAGACCTTCTCGGGAGTGATGAGGGCGAAGGAGGAAAAAGAAATGGGTCGTCTCAAGAGGATCGGTGGCCGGCTCGGGATCATTGTCTCTCCCGGGGAACACTGCAAGAAGGGTTTCACTCGCAAGGTCGTGAAGTCCAAGCTCAACAAGAAGGTCCACATCTGCTTCCTGGACAAGGGCTACCGGAAGTATGATCCGGAGAAGCACAAGGCTCCCTACCGTCGCCTCCGCAAGTTCGGCCCCGGGATCGAACACGAGAAGATCCTGGAAAGTGAAGCCCACCGGTATCGGAAGTCGGGTCGTGTCCTGACGGAGGATTGATCGTGGCCAAAAAGCGCAAGCGTTGTCTTGGTGTCATTCCCGCCCGTGAATATGGTCCGATCATCGGCCAGGCCATGCGAAACTGTAGGGCCTACGGCAAGGATGAAGCCCTGTGCCGTAACGTCGTCCGCTCCGTCGAGGAATACTTCCAGAGTGCGGAATACGAAGCGGAGTATCCAAGGAAAACGTACCGGAGGATGCGTCAACCCAAAAGCGGGCGTGAGGACTAGTGAAGCCTTCTGTTTTCCATCTTCGATCCCTGGACCGTCTTGGTCTGATCATGCCCTACGTGGGAGGCAAGCGTCAGCTCCTTCCCCAGATCATGCCTCACATCCCGCCTCACAAGAAGTACGTGGAGCTGTTCGTGGGCGGTGGAGCCCTTTTCTTTACCAAGCCTCCGGCCCGGGAGAACGTCATCAACGATGCCGATCCCTTCCTGGTGAAGTTCTACCGGGACTTCACGTGCAAGAAGCTGGACAAGTGCAAGAAGATCACGAACGTCTGCGCCTTCGCCACCGGGGCCAAGAACCGGGTCATCAAGGGATCGGCCGATCTCTGCGACCAGATCGCCGCGCGTCGGTTCACGATCGTCGCCAGCATCCGCGGGGCCGTGAAGAAGAACGAGTGCAAGACTCAGCCCGTCATTACCAAGACGCTCATCCGTCACTGCCCAGAGTTCGAGGCCCGCTTGAACAACGCCAAGATCGAGAACATGGACTTCCGTGCCGCCTTCAAGAAGCACGACTCGCCATCCACCTTCACCTTTGCGGATCCGCCGTACCCCGATACCGAGCAGCCCTACCGTCCCCAGAAGGTCGACAAGATGAAGGTGCATCCCATCGACGTCTGCGACCTGGCCCGAAAGGCCAAAGGCAAAGTCTTGATCACCTACAATGAGCATCCCGTGGTGAGAGCTTCCTGCAAGGGACTCCATATCAAGTCGGTGCCGTCCAAGCATCGGGCGGCGCACGTGACGAGACACTCCGCGAACCGGCGTGAGCTGTTGATTGCGAACTTCCCGCTTTGACATTCTGTCCTCGCCAGGACCGGGTTCCTCCAAACGATGGTCCCCCCGGTCCTGGCACTTTTAACTCCCGCCCTCTGCCCCGGCCTGTGGCCGGGGCATCTTGAAATGAAATGGTTACGAGGTAGAATATTTCTGTGGTCGATCTTAGCGTTGTCATCCCTCTCTTCAGCGACCATCGCACCTACGTTGATCGTCTACCTCTTCAGCGCAAGCAGTGGATCTCGCTCAAGAATCAGACCGATCATAGCTTTGAACTTATTCTAGCCGACAACGCCAGCCATGACGATGTCGTTGGCTTGGCCCGGGAATACTTTCCCGATGCGGTTTCTTTTCGGAACGAGATTCCAAAGAACACGACCGGAAGCCGTGTGATGGCTGTCCAAATGGCAAGTTGTCCTCACGTTGTTACCCTGGACTCCGACTGTATCGTGTACCCCCGCTTCATCGAGAACTGGAAGTGGTTTGTTGAGGATGGCGATAGAGCCGAGGTCGGTGTCGGTAACGTGTACTGGTACGATCAGGTTGTTCTTTCGGGAAGGGAGTTTATTGTCGGAGATCCCGGAAGTCGAGAGCAGATTGATTACATTGCTCTTGAGAAGTTTCTTCGCAAGACATTTCCAGGAACACGGCCACGGTATTCGATTCCTTTGTGGATCTTCGAAGAAGGGATTTCAGAGTGCCGCCTTGAGCCGTACAAATGGGCAAGTGGGTTCTATTACACGAACGCTTGCTTTCCGAAAGAGATCTATCTTGAAGCCGGCGTTCCCGATGCGGATCTCATCGGATACGGACACGACGATTCCCTGTTCGGGATTCGTCTCAAGGCCATGAAGACATCCGTGAAGTCTGTTTATGGGGTTCCCGCCATTCATCAGTGTCACCGGGTTCCAGGGAGAGAGGATTTGTCTAATATGGAAGACTGCAAGACTGCGACCGAGCACGAAGAGCGAGTAAGACGGCTTTACAAGGAACTCTCTGATGGGCCTAAAGAACCCCAAGCTCCTTCAGCGATTTCTTGAGGGCCGTCTCGTATCGAAGCTCGCTCCTGATCCACTCGCGTCCTTGGTTGCCGATTTTCGCCCTGAGCCCGTCATCTGCCAGAAATCTTTTGAAGAGCGTTTCGTCCTTCCCGTCCCATACGACGTAGTGCTTCCCGTCCACGAGGGGATTCCACCACTTCATCGGTTCGCTTACGAAGAACCGGCCCGATGAGAGGAACATCACGGGCACACGAACCCCGAATGAAACCGGATGGTCTGTTGCGTGGAGGTTGAGATTGATCTTTGATTTGGCGATTATTCGGTCCCTTTCTTTTCCGAACAGGCTTTGTGTCCTCACTACCTTGACTTGCTGTTCGATTCTTTCCAGTAAGCCTGTCCGGTGCTTTGACAGCAAGCCGAAGAAGAAGGCGTCGTTTACCTGTGGAAGGATGAGGTCGCTATGATCGAATGATTCGTGGTAGCCAATGGGAAGGAAGGAGAGGTCAATGTCAATGCCCAGACTTTTTGTGTGGGCTTTTCCGATGGCCACGTTCTCGTAGGAAACGCACATGATCCCGTTCACCCGGCCGGCGACTTTTCCAAGCTCGGTCAGGGCGTATTCTCTTCGTTCTTCCTTGAGATGCTCTTTCGTCTGCGGCAG
>Ga0315284_10002438_pt1 | contig 26606 bp, 24 predicted proteins | sample YL17G09_16_MG_FD_203696 | JGI IMG/M metagenome (GOLD analysis project Ga0315284, IMG submission 203696) | Sediment microbial communities from Yellowstone Lake, YNP, Wyoming, USA - YL17G09_16 | ecosystem: Environmental > Aquatic > Freshwater > Lake > Sediment | place: USA: Wyoming | collected...
CACCCCCCTCCCTCTCTCCACAAATCTTTGTGGGAGAACTTAATTCTATCTTTTCTTCTTCTTGGCTGCTTTTTTCTTTGCCATATGTTTGAGTAAATTATTTTTTAAAAGATTTACGCAAATAGTCGACCTCTATCTGTAATGAAGTTATAAAATTTTTATTTATTACTTTATTATTTCATTTCAACAAGCATTGTCAACCCCCACACCAAATTTTGGTGGGCGGTCAAGTGTGGAAAATCATAAATACTCTATTTCTTCTTTTAAAACCAGCCCAAATTTTTGTTTTACCTTTTTTTTCATCAGATTTATTAATTTTTTGACGTCTTTTGCTTTAGCTCTATTCCGATTGACAATAAAATTAGCGTGGATTTTCGAAATTTGAGCCTCGCCTATTTTTTTTCCTTTTAAACCGCATTTATCAATTAACCAAGCAGCAGGAATTGCTCCCATTTTTTTAAATCTTTTCAATTCTTTCGGCCCTGCACCAGAAATTTTATTTCGGTACTGGATAAAATTCTTAAAAACGGAGCCGGCTGAAGGATAATTCAAGGGTTGTTTTTCTTTTTTATAATTTAAATATTCTTTAATCTTTTTTTGGATTTCTTTCTTCTTTCCTTTTTTTAGTTTCAAAGTCAGAAAAGTAATAATTAGGTTTTTATTTTTTTTAAAAATGCTGTCCCGGTAAGCAAACCGGCAATCTTTTTTTTTGAAAATTTTAATTTTTCTTTTTTTCACATCGTAAACTTCTACTTCTTGAATATTGTCAGCAAGGGAACTTCCATAAGCTCCGGCATTTCCTCTCGCTGCTCCTCCAACAGTTCCCGGAATTCCTGCTATCCACTCCAGGCCACTCAATCCGGCCTTTGCCGTCGCATTTACCAATTCTCCCAACATCGCTCCCGCCTCAACATAAATTTTTGGATTTTGGACTCCAACCCTCCCACCACCCTGCCGCCCTGTCGGGCTCCTTTTGGATTTTATTTGGATTTTGGATTTTGGATTTTGGAATTTAATAATTAGTCCTTTATATCCCTCGTCAGAAACCAATAAATTACTTCCTCTGCCTAAAATAAAAAACGGCAATTTTAATTTCTTTGCCATTACGACAGCTTTAATTAAATCTTTTTTTGTTTTTGCGACAAAAAAATATTTTGCCTTTCCGCCAATTTTAAAAGTGGTATAATTTTTCAGCGAAATATTTTTTTGAACACCGGGCAAAAACCTATTGATATCAATTTGTTTCTTTATTTTCATTATTCCTCTTGTATTTTAGCATATTTTTTGTACAATAAAATTGGGCGGGTGGATGGCACTCACTAAAAACTTAGAATTGGAGTTAACTCATCCGCCCTTTTTAGTTACGCGAGCGGAAGCGAAGCGTGGAAATGAGCTTTAGCTCATTGACTTCCTCAAAAAAACAACAGGTCTCGCTCGAGGGAGACCTGCTGTCAACTTAGAGAAGTTCCTTTCGGAACACTCACTGACTGAATATTAACAAATTTAAAAGATTATGTCAAGCTTTTTTACTAATTTCCAATAATTTCTTTAATTTCCGGCTCCAAAGACGGATTAATCCTGATTGCCTCTTCAGCTTTTTTATTTGCCAACTCATCATCTCCCATAATCTTTGCTACCTGAATCACTATCAAATGAGACTGACCTCTCTCTGGCTCAAGTTCCAAGGATTTTTCCGCTAAAGAAAAAGCTTCATTAAATTCCCCCTGGTATAGTTTGGTTTGGATTAATTCCCAATAAATTTGCTGATTTTTCGGACTAAGCTCAATTGCCCTTCTTAAAACCATCTCTGCCTGAGAAAGCTTTTGCGGGTCAATCCTAACATAGGCATTATAAATTTGCCCAAGTTTAAGGTAACTTCGCAAATTTAACGGGGACTGCTTTACGCTTTTCTCTAATTTTTCGCTTATAAAATCGAGTTCTGCTTTATAGTCTTCCAGAGAGACTGTCTTCCCTAATTCGGAACGGGCAGTTAATGTAATATCAGCAAGCTCCTCTGCCACTTGGTATCTTCCAACCGAAGAAAAACTCAATGTTTTTTTATACAAAGAAACCCTTTCTTTAGAATTTTGAGCCCGAAGAGATTTTATCACGTAAAAGTCTGTTTTCAGAGGTTTAATTACAAACTCAAAAAGAGAAAAAACTAACAAAATGAAAAGAATTAGCGCCGTCAATTGGCGAGCAAAGCGAGACGAAAAAGAGGACGAAGTCCTCTTTGCCTGTCTTTTAAAATTATTTCTTCCTTGAAGAACTGCGATTTTTTCAAAGGTAAGGGGTTCTGATGTTAAACCTTCTAATACCCGAGCATTAGCGAAGGGTGAAGATGAACGAAGTTCATCGACTCTTGTCTTTGGGCCGTAATTTTCTGAAGAAATCAAACCGATAAATCCGAGGGTTAAAAAAAATATCATATAGCTTGAAATCATATCAAAAACAGTCAGATTTTGGACAGAATAAGCAATCAAAATAGATGAAAAAATTCCGGCTGTCAAAAAATCAATGGCTTTGCGATAATATTGCTTCCATAAAATTAAAATCGCCCCTCCAAGAATAGTTAAATAACTGAGGAATCCTATTATTCCCGAAGCAATCAAAGTGTCAAAGATAATGTTATGAGCGCGGTCATACCAAACATCACCGCCGCATCTCGCAGTTCCCAAACAGGGATCATAATATTTAATAAAGGCAAATTCAAAATTCTCAAGCCCCCAACCCAACAACGGTCTTTCTAAAAAGCCCTGCCAGGCTGACTGCCAGACAATAAATCTTCCCCCAAATGTCTCGCCAAGCGTTTTTTCAATTATTTGCTTTCGGACAAAACTGTCCGGTTGGAAAGCAAAAAACGTAAAGACAATTACAAAAATCACAAATAAGGCTAAAAACGAAAGACCGACCGTCTTTAATTTTCTCTTTTGATTGAAAGCCAGCCATAAAAACAAAAGCAAAACCAGGCCGCCCAAAAAAGAAAGTTTGGCTGCTTCTGCTTCGCTAAAAATCAGTTCAAAACCCATAATCAAAAAACAAGCAGAAGAATAAATTTTTAAGGGCGAAGAGAACAAAGTTCTCTTCTTCACCTTCACCCCCTCCTCCAGATGAGGGGGCTCGGTTTTTGATTTTAAAATTAAATACAGGGCTAAAAATAAATCAAAAAGCAAATAAGTCCCCAAGAAAGAATCGTTGCCAATTGTCGCTCCGCTTTGCATTAAAGGACTTTTTGAAAACAGCGCTATCAAACTTAAAATAACACCGACGAAAATTGAAACCGAAAAAAATTTCAGCCAATCCTTCTCCCGGAAAACAGAAGAAGCCACCAAAAAGAAAGCCAATAAATGGAGCATCATTAAAATACCGGTCATTCTTTCAAATTTTGACCAAAAACTATAAGAAGGGTCTGCCCCGAAAAGAGAGGCAATAATTAAAATACTAGTGAATAAAGTCAAGCTTAATAAGATAAAATTTAAGCGTGGCCGATATTTTGGATAGAAAATGATTAAAAAAAGCCATGAAAAAAAGACGATTTCGGCCAATCCCATAAAATAAAGACTTTTTGGTCCGACAAAAGGAAAGAAAAATTTAGAACTCAAAATCAAGGGCGTAAATAAAATTAAGACGATGCCTCCAAAAATAATCGTCTTTAAAATTTTCTCAAATTCAATTTCCGTCTTTTCTCCTTTTGGCCCTGCCTCCTCCCCTAATCTCCTTTCTCTTTTTTCTCTAGAACTTTTACCCATACTTAAACTTGATTATTAGGCTTATATGTTGGAATTAACTCTTTTAAAACCTTTATTATAGCTTCTTTATCTGCAGCTGTTTTTAACGCTCCAATTCCTGAATTTAATTTATTTTCATCAACATTAGAAAGTTTGGCTTTAAAAATTTTTTCATTTTGAGTGGCAATCGTTCCTTCCTCAGCCGTTAGTATTTCTTCAAAAAATTTCTCTCCCTGTCTGGGTTCGGTAAAAACGATGGGGATATCTTTATCCGGCTCAAAACCGGAAAGTTTAATCATTTCTTTGGCTAAATCTATTATTTTGATTGGTTCTCCCATATCCAAGACAAAAACCTCTCCTCCCTCGCCCATAGCTCCCGCCTGCAAAACCAGAAGGCAGGCCTCGGAAGTTACCATAAAATATCTTTTCATCTCAGGATGAGTAATTTCTATTGGCTCTCTTTTTTTGATTTTTTCCCTGAAAATTGGAATGACGCTTCCTCGGCTGTCTAAAACATTGCCAAATCTGACTGAGATAAATTTTGTTTGATTTTTTTTATTTAAAACTTGACATATCATCTCCCCCACCCTTTTCGTTGCTCCCATTACTGAAGTTGGATTGACTGATTTATCGGTTGAGATAAAAATAAAATTTTGGCAGCCGAATTTTAAAGCCGTTTCTGCCACAATTTTAGTGCCAAAGATATTATTTTTCACCGCTTCATCGGGATGAACTTCCATTAAGGGGACATGTTTGTAAGCCGCAGCGTGAAAAATCACATTTGGTCGATATTTGTTAAAAATGCGTTCAATTTTTTCTTCGTCTCTAATGTCAACTATCACGGGCATTTTATTTAATCTCGGGAAGTTATCTTCCAATTCTTCTGAAATATTAAAAATACCTGTTTCATCCTGGTCCAATAAAATTAAAGATAAAGGTTTAATTTTGGCGATTTGCCGAGATAACTCAGAACCGATAGAACCTGCTGCTCCCGTAATTAAAACAGTTTTATTTTGAATAAAATTTTCAATTGATTTTTGATCCAAAGAAATAGGTTCCCTGCCCAGCAAATCCTCCATTTCAACTTCGCGAAGTATTCCCAAGCTCACCTGTCCGGAAATTAACTCGTTGATAGAAGGAACCACTTTAATCTTTTTTAAACCGGCTTTTCTTCCATTTTCTACCGCCTGTTTAATAGTCCTTGACCCGGCTGAAGGCAAAGCAATAATCAGACTCTCAATGTTCCCTTCTTTTACTATTTTTGGAATATCATTAATTTTACCCAGAACCTTTAATCCGTGAATTAAAACGCCGTTTTTGGCCGGACTATCGTCCACAAAGCCCACGGGCAAATAGGTACTATTAGGAGAACTTAAAATACTTCTTAAAATTTGCTCTCCGGCATCACCAGCTCCCACAATCAAAGTTCTTTCTTTTTCTTCTGCAGCGCTTTTTTTAAATGCCTTTAGATAAATCCTTTTGGCAAATCTGATACCGCCGCAAAGAATAAAAATGAAAAAATAGGTTATAAAAAGAGTTGAACGCGGAAAACCGGTAAAAACAGGATGGTCTCTTAAAACAAAAAAAGAGGCGGTCAATAACAAAAAACTTAAACCGGTGGCTTTCATCAAAGATATTAATTCTTCGGTACTGACATAAGCCCAGGTAAAATAATAAAGTTTCAAAGAATAAAAAAGAGGAAGGGTAATTAATAACGACAAAAGTATTATCCCTTCAATATTTAAAAGATACTGATGAGGTACATATCCCTCAAACCTGACAATAAAAGCCAAGAAAACCGAAAAGATAATTAAGATTGCATCGGCAATCAAAAAAAATATCAATCTGGCAAGTGATCTTTTTTCAAATAAAATTTTAGAAAAGATATTATTCATTTATCAAGCTTCCGTAGGAAGCGAATCGAAGAACATTCGTTCTTCTCTACCCTTCGCTGCGGCTCGGGTAGATGAAGAAGAGAACGTAGTTCTCTTCGCCTATACAATTTTGTAAAAATCTCTAACGCACTCTATTACATATTCTATCTGCTCCCGACTTAATTCCGGATACATTGGCAGAGAGATTACCTGTTCAGCTAATCTCTCTGTATAAGGAAGGTTAAAATGAGAAAGTCCCAAGCCCGGCTGCTTGTGGTTTGCTATTGGGTCTTTAATTAAGGTCTCTACTCCTTTTTCTTTCAAGAAATTATACAATTCATCTCTTTTTTTCGCTGGCAACACGTAGTTTTGGTAAATGTCAAAGTATTTTGAGTCAGAATCAGGAGTCGGCGGAAGTTTGATTTCAGAAATGCCAGACAACCCTCTGTTGTAAATTTCAGCTATCTTTCTTCTTTCTTTTATCCATCTCGGCAAACATTTAAATTTAACGTTCAGAACCGCTGCCTGTAAATTATCTAATCTGGAATTCCAGCCGAAAAAAACTATGTTGGTTTTGCTTTTCTGGCCGTGGTCTCTTAAATACCTGATATTTTCTGCAATTTTTAAATTATTCGTGGTTATTGCCCCGCCGTCGCCGAAACATCCCAAAATTTTTGCCGGATAAAAACTGAAACAGCCGGTCAAGCCGATAGAACCAGCCATTTTTCCTTTATATTTTGCTCCCAAGGATTGGGCAGCGTCCTCAATCACAATTAAATTATGTTTTTTAACTATTCTCATCAATTTATCCATATCGCACATTCTGCCATTGAGATAAACAGGAATTACTGCCTTTGTTTTTGAAGTAATTGCCATTTCTATTTTATCTATATCCATCAAAAAATCATCAGTCACATCCACTAAAACAGGTTTGGCTCCGCACTGAACTATGGCGGCGATTGAAGCTATAAAGGTGTGAGAAACAGTAATCACCTCGTCTCCTTTACCAATGCCGGCCGCCAAAAGCGACAAAAAGAGAGCATCGGTCCCGCTATTTAAACCCACGGCGTATTTCGCGCCGACGAACTTTGCCAATTTTCTTTCAAAATCATCCACGTCTTTTCTTAAAATCAAATCACCTCTTAATAAAACATTGTTAATGGCGCTGTCTATCTCTTTTTTTAAATTTTTATATTGTAAGGGAAAATTTACAAATGGAACTCTGTATTTCATATAATTTCTTTTACTGCTTTTATAATATCTTTTTCGTTTGGATAATAAAATTTTTCCAAAGCAGAACTGGCTGGAGCCGGTGCGTCCGGCAAAGCCACTCTTTTTATCGGCACCTTGAGATTTTTTAATAATTTTTCGGAAACGCGGCTAGATATTTCGGCCGAAACCCCGAAACTCTGCCAGCCAACATCTGCAATCACAAGTCTGCCGGTTTTTTTCACCGAATCAAATATGATTTTATCATCCAGAGGTTTAACGGTTCTCAAGTCAATTATTTCAACATCTACTTTCTCTTTTTTAAAAATCTCTCCGGCTTTCATGGCTGCCGGAACAAGATAAGACGCGGCTACTATTGTAATGTCTTTCCCTCTTTTTCTGATAATTCCTTTGCCAATAGGAACGCTGTAAACTCCTTTAGGCACTTCTCCTTCTTCATCATAAAGCCACCTGTCGTCAATATAAATCACCGGGTTTGGGTCTAAAATCGCTGAAATCAAAAGTCCTTTGGCATCATAAGGAGTGGCCGGCATTACTACTTTTAAGCCGGGAGTGTGGGCAAACATTGCCTGAAGGGCTTGAGAATGCTGAGCTGCCTGCTCTTCTCCTCGATTGATAATCCCACGAACCACAAGAGGAACATTAACCTTTCCGCCAAACATATAATACCAGTTGGCTGCCTGATTGATAATCTGATCCATGGCCAATAGCATAAAGTCCATCCGCGGATGAACCAAAATTGGCCTCATTCCGGTCATTGCCGCACCAATAGCTACTCCGGTAATAGCCGCCTCCGAAACCGGCGCGTCAATCACTCTTTTTTCTCCGAACTTTTCAAATAGTCCTTCGCAAGTATTTCCCACATACCAAGGACTAGTCACTCCCTGACCTATCAGAAAAACTCTTTTGTCCCTTTTCATCATCTGCTCCATTGCCTCTTTTATAGCTTTAGCATAAGTAATCTTCCTCATAATTATTTAAACACCTCTTTCAAAAGTTCTTTTTTGCGGGGATAACGGCTTTTTTTAGCAAAAATAGTTGCTCCTTGAATTTCTTTTTCTATTTTCTTTGAAATTTTTTCTTTTTCTAAATCTTTAATTTTCAAAATCTTTTCCAATCTTTTAATCGGGCATTTTTCCATCCAAGAGTCAAGTTCTTTTTTGCTCCGCAGTCTCTTATCTAAATCGTCGGAGGCGCCGACATGGCCCCGCCAGCGATAGGTTTGGCATTCAATTAAGGTCGGCCCTTTTCCCTGCCTTGCCCGCTCTACCGCTTTTTTGGCTGTTTGGTAAACCTTTATCACATCGTTGCCGTCAACTTGAATTCCCGGAAGGCCAAATCCTTCGGCTTTTTTGGCAATGTTAGTGTCGGCCAAAGTTTCGGCAATCGGAAGGTGGGTTGAATAAAAATTATTTTCACAGATAAAAACTACCGGCAGTTTTTTCAAAGAAGCGAAGTTTAAGGACTCATAAAACACCCCTTCATTCGTCGCTCCATCTCCAAAAAAAGAAACCGCGACTCTTTTTTCTCCCCGGATTTTCGAAGATAGCGCCGCGCCAACAGCAATAGGTATGGAAGCAGCGACAATTGGCGGAGTGCCCAAAAGTCCGACTTCCGGAGCAATGATATGCATTGAACCGCCTTTACCTTTTGAACAGCCGGTTGCCCGGCAAAATATCTCTGCCATTAATTTTTTAATGTCCCCTCCCTTGGCAATATAGTGTCCGTGGGAACGGTGAGTGCCGAAAATATAATCATTTCTTTTCAAGGCGAAACAAACGCCAGTTGCCACTGCCTCCTCGCCAATATAAAGATGGCAGGGGGTTTTTATTTCTCCTGCCAAAACCAAATCCCCAACCCTTTCCTCAAAGCGTCTAATTAAAAGCATTGCTTCATACATTTTTTTGAGAAGATTTTTGGGAATCTTTTCCTTCATAAAGGTGTATTTTTGACTATTTTTCAGTATAGCTAAATTTCCCCTAAAAATCAACTTAAAATAGAAAAAACATCTCTGAAGAGATGCCTGTTTGCTTCGTTCCTTCCCTTACAATCCAATTTTCTTTATTAAATAATCTCTTGCTTCCAATTGTTTTTCAACGGTATTTTCCAGTTCAAGGGCGATAATAGATGAAAAGTATTTTTTGGGAAAATTTTTCAAATAATCTAATTGGGATAATTTTCGCATAAAGTGGGTGTCGTAACGAAGGTATCCTTCCTCGTTGCGACGGAGAGTTTTTTGAAAACAGCTGAGGTGATTGCAGCCGATGGGATATTTTTCAATAACTTTTAAATTATGTTTAAATTTTTCCGGCTCTCTGAATCTGTCGTTCTCCAAATGGGCGATGTCCAAACAAATACCGCCGAATTTTTTGATTTCCTCTTCATCAAAAGGGTGATAAACATTTTCAATAAAAATCATCTTTCTATGTTTCAAATAAGGGTATCGAGGAGGAAATTCAGAATAGGTGTGGGTATTAAATGCTTTAACCTGAAATTTTTTAATTAAGTAATTCAATTCCTCGGGCGGCATATCATCCCTGATATGAACTAAAGGAATTATCTTGATGGTTGAACTTTCTAATAGTTTATACAATTTTTGTCTATCTTTCTTGTTAAGACAAGTAGGGAAAAGGGCAACTTCTCTCAGACCGAATTTGTTTATTTCTTTTATTTTCGCCCGCCAATCAGAATTTCGGGTGGTAGTAATTGAAGGAAGGATTTTTCTCATTTCAAAAAATGGCGGATTTGAGGGTTTTTAGAATTATCTTGGCATCCAGCCATAAGCTTCTTTTTTTAACGTATTCTGCCGCCAATTTTAGTTTTTTCGGCTTGATAACTTCTATGTAGGTTTGGTGAGGGTCGGAACTGCCTTTCAGAATTTCCCCCTCGTGCAGGTCTTCCAATGTTGCTAAATCGGTCAGTCCGGGTTTTACGCTCAAAATTATTTTTCTGGCATCGGAAGGATAAGTTTCAACTTCCGAAGGAACGTCGGGTCTGGGCCCGACAAACGACATTTCTCCTTTTAAGATATTTATCAATTGGGGCAGTTCGTCCAAATTGTGTTTTTTCAAGAACTTGCCGAATTTGGTCAGCCGCGGGTCGTCAGCCGAGGTTGAGGGCCCGCCCAATTTTTCCGCGTCCGGCACCATTGTTCTAAATTTAAAAATCTTAAAAATTTTCCCGTCCTTTCCCACCCTCTCTCCGCGATAAAAAACTAGGCCCCTTGAATCAAGTTTAATCAAAAAAGTGAAGAGTAAAAGCAAAGGCGAAACCAAAATCAGACCCAAAAAAGAAAAAACAATGTCAAATAATCTCTTAATCATATCTATTTTTTCCGTTTTAACTAATGTATTTATTGTATAAAAAACCCCGAAAAAATCAACCCGTCTTAAAAACAAGTATTCTAATGAAAAGGGCGAGCTCAATTTCGGCTCACCCCTTTAAGATTGTTTGGGACAGAAGTAGCTTACAAAAGTCCAAGATAATCAAGCCCTAAATACCAAGCCTGAGTGTCGCTGGAAAAATCGCCTCCTTTCTTGATAAGCTCCCTTAATCCCTGAACTGGGAAAAATACAACTTCAAGAAATTCCGTTTTTGTCGCGGTCGGCTCTGCCACCTTTTTACATTTATCGGTGACGAACACAAAACCTGTAACATCAGTGTATCCGTCGCTATGAGTCATTGCGGCGAGACGAAGATCTCCTTCGTAGCCAGTTTCTTCAAGAAACTCCCGTTCTGCCGCTTGTTGTGGCGATTCATCTGCTTTGATATAACCAGCAGGCGGAGCCACTAAGACCTTTCCAATCCCTGCCTCAAATTTTCTCACCGCAATAACCTTGTTATCATCGGTTATCGCGATAATTCTCACAAATGGTCGTTCATGTTTGATGTAAAAATCTTCTTCTCTTCCGTCGGGTAGGCGGTATCTTATAACCACGATTCCCCTCCCATACTCCTCAAATAATATTTTTCTAGATAGCTCCTCCCATTTTTCCACCATTGCTTTCCCTCCTTTCTAAAGGAATACCGTTTAGAGTTAACTTTACTCCAAGATGCGGCAAAGCTAAAAATGTCAAAGTGATAGTTTTGTCGTCGATGATTTTCCTCCGCCTAAACCCCTTCGGCCGCAAGACCATCTTAATCCAATCTTTCAAAGGAACCAGGACGGTTTTCATAACTTCCGTTCTATCCAACTTACGCTTTTTTTCCTTTCGGCAATTTAAAGCCAGATATGGATAGAATGAAACCGTGAAACTCGCTGGGTCAAACCAGATCCGCGGACCCAGCAAACGGATAGCAGTTGGCACATAACCTGTTTCAGCTGCCAGCTCACGCTTTACGGTCTGTAATCTGTCTTCCCTTTTTTTTATAACGCCGCCCGGAACTTCCAGCACGAATTTGTTGGCGCCATGCCGAAATTGTTGCGTTGCGATAACCTCTCCATTTTTCGTCAAAGGGAAAATGATTACCGGGGTTTTTCCTTTGAACAGAAAAAATTCCTCCACCTTACCCTTCGGATATTTAAAATACCTCTCAATCACTTTTTTCCCATATCTTTTCATTAAAACCTTCTCTTTCAGTAACTTTGGCACGTACATTTCCGCCTCCTTTCTTTTCCGTAAATTTTAGATTCCGAAAAAATCGGAAAGTTTTTGGTGCAAAACAGGATTTGCAGCAAGAATGGAACTATTACCCAACTGCCATTCTTCCCCCTTTAGGTTGGTTACCTTACCGCCCGCTTCGCGAATAATCACGACAGCGGCTGCCATATCCTCGGGGTTTAGACTAGTTGCCAGATAAGCATCCAAACCACCACTAGCAACCAAAGCTAAACATACAGAAGCACAAGCGGTACAGAAAGGACAAGTAATTCCATCTTTACTCATTGCCTTTTCAAAAAATGGCAGATGAGCAGCGCGGTCAAACTTGCCGGAATCAATTCCCATCAAAACCTCGTTTATTTTCGTGGTCTTGGAAACGTGAATAGGCGCTCCATTCAAAAACGCTCCTTTGTTGATTTCGGCGCTGTACAATTCTTTCCGGAATGGAGCATTTATCATGCCGACAATTGGAGTCTTGTTTTCGCAAAGCGAAATACAAACTCCAACCTGATCAGTGATACCGCCCCAAAGGTTAATTGTTCCATCAACGGGATCATTAACCCAAGTTAACCGATGAGTATCCAGAAAACCGCCACCCTCTTCGGAATAAATGCCGTGGTCAGGAAAGCGTTGACTGATTCTTTCAAAAAGCAATTTGTCAACCGCTTCGTCAACCACGGTCCGAAAATGCGTCCTTGATGTGTAAATCCGCTCAAGTCGCTGTTTCTCGCGGAACTCCATAATTACCTGCCCAGCATTCTTCGCCAATTCAACCGCAAACTCCAAGAACTCACTCATAGCTTCCTCCTTTCTTTTTTTAAAGTTATGAGATATATTGCCATGTTTTTAAAAAACCAGTATTAAAATAACACAAATCAATTTTTCTGTCAAATGTTTATTACAATCGCACCGAAAAAGACATAATCAATATTCTCTATTCAATCTCCTTTTTTATAGAGGTTTTTCTTTTATTTTTTAGGATTAGAGAAAACGAAAACAATCTTAAAAGCGTATTTTCTGAGTAATGGAATTAAAAACAAGATATTATCCGTTGTTTCCATCATCTTCAAAAAAAATTTCCCGCCATGCATTTTCAAAAAAGGAAAAGCCAACCAGGAAATTAAATGAAAATAATAAACTTCTATTTTATTAAAATATTTTTCTGCCATTTCTAAATCTTTCATTTTAAAAATGTGCTCGGCTACCCACCCTGTACCTAAAAGACAGCCGTCCGGCTTTAAGACCCGGGCTAATTCAGGAAAAGCATTTTTCCCTCCATCCCCTCTTTTTTTATTCTTTCTTCCGTCATTTTTTTTCAAGGATTTTTAGAAAACCATAGAGAGAACCCAATCCGTATCCTATGTGTCTTGAAGCAAAAACAACCGGCAGAATAAATAAAAATTTAAATTCTTTCTCTCGCCAGGCAATTTTGAAAGAAAAAAACAAATTTAAAATCAGATAACTGCCAAATATAAGAACGAATAAAAAACGGGCCAGAAACGAGAATGAGCCAAAAATTAATGCTAAAATAACTCCTGAGGTAAAAATTAAAGGAATTAAATGCCTAAGAGAAGCTTTAAACCCATACTTTAAAGGGTAGGTTGCCCAAATGCCGTCAGTGAAGTTATGTTTTAAAAAATCTTTCAAATTATCAGATGAAGGATAATAAAGAGCTTTAATATCCGGGAAAAGCATAATTTTTCCTCCTGCCTTTCTTAATCTATAATTTAATTCCAAATCTTCAATTTTTGCCATTCTTTCGTCAAACAGGCCTATTTTTTGAAAAACTTCTTTTTTATAACAGCCGAAAGCCACGGCGTCCACTTCCCTCGGCTCTTTGGAACCGGTTCTGAAATACGAGCTTCCTGCACCGAAAAAATGGGAAAGAGAAATGGCTATGGCTTTAGCTGTTAAAGTATTTTTAGCGGGAATAGTTTTTAAAACCCCACCAACGTTATCAGCTCCTGATTCTATTAAATGTTCAACGCATTTTGAAATATAATCTTTCTCATAAACGCTATGGGCGTCCATTTTAATAATAATCTCTCCTTTGGAATTCTTAATTCCAATATTCATTGCCGAGGGCGTAATCACTCTCGGGTTATCTAAAAACTCTACAAAAGAATATTTCTTAGTATAATCCCCAACAATTTCCCTTGTTCTGTCTTTAGACATTCCATCCACTACCAAAATTTCCATTTTTTCTTTTGGGTAATCCTGCCCTAAAATTGAATCTAAACACTTCTCAATAAATTTTTCCTCGTTCCGACAAGGAACAATTACTGAAACTAAGATTGGCATGGAGAATAAAGTTTAAATTTTTTAACTAATCCATCTATCACAATATTTACCGTAATAGCTGAAAAAATGATGACTATACCCATAACGGGAACCATATAACGCAGAATAGAAACATTGAAAAACGCCATTGCCCAAAAATAAAAAATTACGCTTAAAAGAAAAATTATGTCTCTTGTTTTGTCCTTATAGTTTCTAATTATATAAATTAACCCCAAAAATCCTGGAATGAGATAAAAAAGCTGAACCAACAGTATCCTTGTTTCCCACCACTGCTGGGAAGTGGCGTACCAAACCCTCGCCAGCTTCAACCATATCAGTTTCAAAATTGGCGTCGGTCTATTTATTAACTCCTGGCCAAAAAATTGAAAAAGCCCTGAAAGATTTTCTGGATTTTCTGTTTTTAATCGTTCTATTAAATTTATCACATCTTCTGGCAAAACCGCTCTATCTGTCTCGTCTTCCATCGGAGCTATAAGAACAGTTATGCCAAAAACAATACCTATACCTTCCGATCTCGTGGCAGAAAAAGGGGTAAAAATTCCCGTTTCCGAAATTGAATAAGCCGCCCAGGGAAGAACAACAACAAAAGAACCAATCAACAAGATCGCCGGCACCAAAACTTTTCTTTTAAGATCGTTGCTTCTTAAAAGGAAAATCGCCAACAAGGCGAGGAAAAGCGGCAGAAATAAACCTATCAGCCGAACAAAAGAAGCTAATCCCAGAAAGAAACCTCCCCAAAAAGCCAATTTTAAGTTTCTTCTTTTTAATGTCAAAATATAAAAATAAATTCCAAGGAAAAACAAAAAAATAAAAGGCACTTCTGTATGGGGATTTTTGACAAACCAAAGATTAAAAGGATAACTCACCCATAAAAATGAAGAGATTAAAGCGATTCTTTTATTAAAGAACTCTTTAACAATTAAAAAGAAAAGGCAAACCGAAATTGCCATTAAAATAATATTAAATACAACAATTAAATCAAGTTTTTCAATTCCCGTAAACTGAGATAAAACAAATATCCCTGAAAGAATAATCGGATAGCCCGGCGGAAAATGACTGGGCAACACGCCCCTCAAAGTAGGACCCCTCCCCTGCAGGATATTATTGGCAACTGGTTCATATTCCTTAAGATAATCGTCTCCCGGAATTCCATGTTGGACAGGCCCTATATTTTTAAACAATGATAAAAAAATAAACGAAGCAAGAATAGAGGCAAAAAAAATGAAAATCAGTAATGATTTCCTACCGTTATAAATCCTGTTAAATAAATCAAAAAGTAGCTGCATACAAATTTAATTATAATTGATTTTTCCCGGGTATCCTTTATAATAAGCTATGCGACGTTATTTTTCAAGGTTTTAAATAAACGGTTTTTAACAGAGAAAAAAATATGTGCGGAATTTTTGGCGTTTCGGTCAAAAGCACAAATGAATACACCGGAAATAATATTAAAAAAATTACAAAAATTCTGTTTAAATTGTCTGAGTCTCGCGGCAAAGAAGCTGCCGGACTGGCGGCAAAAAACAAAGACTCAATTGATGTACTAAAGTTGCCTGTCAGCGCTTCCTGTCTTTTGAAGAGCAGTCAATATAAAAAATTCTCCGCCAATGTATTTAACAAAAAAGACGGAACCGACAAAGACGGTTTTTTGACAGTCATCGGACATTCAAGACTTGCCACCCACGGGACAGAAAACTTTAATAGAAACAACCAGCCGGTTATAAAGGAAAATGCGGTCTGCGTCCACAATGGCATTATTGCTAACGACAGAGAGTTATGGAAACGATTCCCCGTTCTTAAACAGGAATACGAAGTAGATACGGAAGTTCTGGTAGGTCTCTTGCAGTTTTTTCTTAAAGAAACCGGCTCGATAACTTCGGCTACCCAAAAAACATTTGGAGAAATTGAAGGGTCAGCGTCCCTGGCAATGTTGTTTAATAACAACCAACTCTTGCTTCTGGCAACAAATACAGGCTCTCTTTATATTTATGATGACCCCGCTAAAAACATTTTTCTGTTCGCTTCGGAAAGATACATTCTTGAACAGTTAATTGGTAAGATTAGAGGGATTGATTCTTTCAAGCAAAAATTTATTCAGCAATTGTCGCCAGGAACAGCTTTGGCGTTTGACGTTCAGACCTTAGATAAAAACAAATTTTCGTTTTTAAATAAAGACCAAACTATCAATGTTCCCGTTATTTCTCACAATAAAGTAGGGTTTGTTGATTATTCTGAAGAACAAACCCCGGTTCATTCTTTTAGCGCTCCGACTACGGTGAAAAATTTCAACATTAGGCCGGAAATTAAAAAAACTATGTATGATAACTGGAACCGTCTTTATTCAGCCGAAATCCTTAAACGATGTACCAAATGCTTGCTGCCAGAAACCATACCTTTTATTGATTTTGACGACCAAGGAATCTGCAACTTCTGCAGAAATCATAAAAACCTTCAATTAAAAGGAGAAAAGGCCTTAGAAGAGATTGTTTTTAAATACAGAAAAACAGATGGAAAACCTGACTGCCTCGTCCCTTTCAGCGGCGGCAGAGATAGCACATACGGTCTTCACTACATAAAAAAAGTTCTGAAAATGAACCCCGTAGCTTACACCTACGATTGGGGCGTGCTTACAGACGTTGGCAGAAGAAATGAAGCCAGAATATGCGGCAAATTGGGTATAGAACATATTATTATTTCTGCTGACATAAGAACAAAAAGAAACAATATCCGCAAGAATCTCAAGGCATGGCTAAAGAAACCGGAACTCGGCACAGTTCCAGTATTAATGGCGGGCGACAAACAATTCTGGTATTACGCAGAATGGCTGAAAAAAAAGATGAAAATAGACATGATGATTTATTCTCGCGGAAATGGTTTTGAAGACGACCCATTCAAGGTTGGATTTGCTGGCGTTCGTATGAAGTCTTCTTCGCTTCCAATACCCTTAATCTCTATAATTGATAAGATAAAATTGGCCAAGTATTATACTAAAGAATACATCTTGAATCCAGCATATATTAACCGGTCTCTTTTTGATACAATCTTTTCGTTTTTCTCTTTTCTAATTCTCCCGGATAGAAATCCGTATTTATATCATTATATAAAGTGGGACGAACAAGAATTGCTTAAAACTATTATCAATGAATACAACTGGGAAACGGAATCTGACACTAAAGCCACCTGGCGTATAGATGACGGCACAGCTCCTTTTTATAATTATATATATATGACCGTCGCTGGATTTACAGAATTTGACACCTTTAGAAGCGCCCAAATAAGAGAAGGAGATATTGACAGGGAAACCGCTTACGGACTCATCAAAGAAGAAAATAAGCCGCGTTTTGAATCAATAGAATGGTACGCCAGGACCATTGGTTTTGACCCTAATAAGGCGATCGAACGAGTAAATTCCGTGTCTAAAATCTACAAAATACAATGACAAACTGGCTAAAAAATAAGTTCCAACGAGATGTTTCTTGGAATGTTTTAACTTTTGCCATAATGAGCGTGAGCGGGATTGCTCTTAATATATTAATTTTAACAAAATATGGAACAGAAATTCTTGGCGCTTTTAACCAAGTATACGCTGTTTATATATTTGCATCTCAACTTGCCGTATTCGGCATTTATGCTTCCGTTCTTAAGTCTATTTCAGAGCATTCTGAGGATCGCGCCGTCTGCAACGAAATCATTACTAGCGCTTTAATCATAGGCATTGGAGCAGGGACACTGGTCTCTCTTTCTTATTATTTTGCAATTCCTTCTCTGGAAAGATTTTTAGACAGCGCCCTTGTTGCCAAAGGATTATTTTTTTCCATTGTCGGCCTCTGGTGTTTCGCCCTAAATAAGATACTGCTGGCTTTTTTAAACGGATTGAGACAGATGAAAGCCTTTGCTTTATTTACCGCTTTCCGCTACATTATGATGCCCCTGTCTCTACTGATTTTGATATTCTTTGGATTTCCGGGCTACCTCTCTCCTCTTGTTTTCAGCTTAACCGAATCTTCTCTCCTGATTTTTTTACTTATCTTCAGTTTTCGGTTTTTCTCCATTACACCAATCAACCGTTGCCTAAAATGGTTTCGTGTTCACCTGCTCTTTGGCGGAAAATCGCTGGTTGGCGGCACCGTTACCGAAATGAATTCACGGATTGACGTTTTTATGCTGGGTATTTTTTTCAACGATAAAATAGTCGGCATTTATAGCTTAGCGGCAATATTTGCCGAGGGATTTGCCCAAATCCCAGTTATCTTCCAAGTAAATTATAATCCTTTATTAACTAAATTCGTTATTTCTAAACGTTTTGAGGAACTTTCTCTGACTATAAAAACATTCTTAAAGAAATGGACTTCTTTCGCCTTAATAATTACTAGCCTGGCAGTACTTATTTATCCCCTCTTGGTAAAGTTAATTAGCAATGACCCTGAGCTGGTAATAAGCTGGGCGGTTTTCGTTATTCTCGTAACAGGGATAATGATAAGATCTGGATACGCTGTTTTTTGGGAATTGCCTTCCCAATCTGGTTATCCCGGCCATCAAACAATATTAATTATGCTTGTTATAGGAAGCAATATTTTGTTGAATTATTTACTGATTCCAACTTGGGGAATATATGGAGCTGCCATTGCTACTTCAATTAGTTTTATTTTAAGTATTTTTTATTTAAAATTAATTATAAAAAAGCTTTTGAATATCGTTATATAAAACTATATAAACTACCTCGCCCCAAGGGGCGGAGTATCCCTTCGGGCTAGTTCTTTCGGCGGCTTTAGCCCTTTTGAATAGCGCCAAAAAGTTTTTGGCGATCTAATCTCTAATAATTTCCGGACCATATAAGGGGGATGAAAATAAAAAGATCTATGAGCCATTTTGAGGTATTTTTGGAGAATAAGTGAAGACAAATCGCAATGACTAATTATTTCTTTGTTTATTCCTTTACTCAAAAGGTTTAAATTTTTTTACCAAAAAAAAATTTATTCAATCCTAACTCAAATTTTTTATGATAAATATCTTTAAATTCTGCTTGGGTTAAAAGATCATCTGCTTCCTTTTGAGACATTCCATAAACTTCTCCTTCTTTCATTCCCCTTATTCTCTGATCTTGCTCTCCGAAAAAAAAACTTATTTTGTGGACTAAAAATCCAATTTTGGGCCCAATCATCGTTATTATTATCATTCCTTCTGGCTTTAAAACCCTAAATGCTTCTTTTAAAACTTTTGCCCTTTCTGGAATATGATTAAGGCAAGCAATTAAAAAAACTCTATCAAATTCATTTTCTTTAAAGGGAAGGTTGGTGGTATCACAAACAATATCTACTCCCTCCCAAGGATAAATATCAACCCCTACCCCATTTCCATATTTTTTTACTAAATTATTGTTGCCACAACCAATATCAAGAATTCTTCCTTGGCAATACTTTATGCATTCGTTAATTCTAATTTTTTCAAAAAAATTATAAAAAAATGAACTCTTCATATTTTAAGAATAGTTTTTACCCCTCTTAAATAACGTTTAAGAATTGTTAGAGATTTCATTTTTAATAGCTTTTTTCCCATATACGATGGTCGGAAATAAAATGAACGATAAGCTTTTTTTTGATATTGACGAAGAATTTCTGAGTCAAGATCACAAAGACTGATAGTGTTTTCAGAATTGACAAGGGTATAGAAACTATTTTCCCAAGTCTCGGGAACCTTTCCTAAAGATTTTGCAATTTGATAAAGTTCAGTTTCCGGGTAAGGAGTGGCAATTGAAAATAAAGCATAGTCAATATCTAAACTTTTGGCAAATCTAATAGTTTCTTTTATTTCTTTTTCTGTTTCTCCGGGGATGCCAATTATAAAATAACCTAAAACTTCAATGCCAGCCCTTTTAGTCACCTTGATTGCTTTTTCTATTCCTTCAATAGTTGTTCCTTTTTTCAAAATATTCAGAACTCTCTGATTCCCAGATTCAATTCCATAACCAATCAAATAACAACCCGCCCTTCTCATTAGTTGAAGTAATTCCTCATCAATAAAATTTACCCTCGTTTCACATTTCCAGCTTATGTTTAATTTTTTCTCAATTAGTAATTGGCAAAGTTTTATAATTCTTTCTCTATTTAAAGTAAAGATGTCATCGTAAAAAATGATTTCTTTAATCTTATATTTTTCTTTTAAAAGTTCTATTTCTTTTAAAATGTTTTCTGGCGATCTCGCCCTAAAAACATTTCCAAAAATTGGTTTTGAACAATAAATACAATGAAAGGGGCATCCTCTACTAGCAATTAAAATAGTGGCTGGTTTTTCTCTGCTTTCTAAAATTTCTGAATATTTTTCAATTGGAACTAGTTCTCTGGCTGGAAAAGGTAGATTATCTAAATTTTCAATATATTTTTTTGGAGGTAAATCAATTATTGCTCCATTTCTCCTAAAGGCGATTCCATCTAATTCGTCCTCTTTCCTTTTTCCTTCTAAATAATCAATAAGGGAATTTAATCTCTCTTCGCCCTCACCTTTAACAATAAAATCAACGCTTTCGCAATTTTCTAAGGTTTCTTTTGGCAAAAGGCTGGGATGAGGACCACCAAAAACTATAATTTTTTCTGGAAATTTTTTTTTAATTAGATTAGCTAGAAAAATGGCATTATGAATAAGGGGAGTAACGGCCGAGATACCAATCAACTCAACTCCTCGATTTATTGTTTTAAAAAGGAAATCCTGGTTAAACTTTTCCAATAAGAAATCCAAAATTAAAGGCTGGTGGCCAGCTTTTCTCAAAGAAGCAGCTAAATACATTAATCCTAATGGAGGAGAAATAAAGGAAGTTTTCCCTGGGGGACTAATTAAAAGAATTTTCATTTTTCTTTAAAGTTTTTTAATGATAAATGGCGGACAATTTTGGTTATCTCGTTTTCAATCTTTTCCAAACGAACCATTATCTTGTAAAGAAGGAAAAAGATCAAAAAGATCGCAAAATAAAATGCTACATCCGCTCCCCGACCTACCCCCAATATCTTGGACAAAGGATCAGTTATTGAAGGAAGGGCAGCCACGGTTATTACGATTAGCCAGATAATCACCCAGAATATGAATAATTTTGGAGTTATTTTCTTTTTTTGAAATCTCAAGATGGTTCTGAAAAGAACCAAAATAGCCAAACCTACGATAAGAAATTGAACAAGTGTCATAAGATTATTTACTTGGTTAATTTTAAAATAAAAAGCTTGATTAAGGTTTTAAGACCTGGTATAAAACCCTGACCTTTGGAAAGAGAGTAAGCAGTATAAATTGATTTAATCGGAACTTCTGTGAGTTTGAACTGATGAGTTTGAATTTCTTTCAGTATTTCTGAAGAAACCTCCATTCCGTTAGTGTAAATTTCCAAATTTTGGGCTGCTTTTTTATTAAAAGCTCTCATTCCTGACTGACTGTCAGTGCTCCAAATTCCGAAAAGAAAGAAAGTGATGAGATTCAAAAAAGGATTGCCCAGCCGCCGGAAAAGAGGCATTGACTGGCGGACTAAAAATCTTGAGCCGATTACCACATCTGCCTTTCCTTCTATTATTGGTTTTAAAAGATGAGGAATTTCTTCCGGGTCGTGTTGGCCGTCGGCATCCAAAGTTACAATAATGTCCGCTCTGCAAAAAAGCGCTGCCTTAATTCCAGTTCCCAGGGCTCCACCCAATCCCCGATTAATGAAATGACGATAAACTTTAGCTCCGTTTTTTTGAGCTATTTCTGAGGTCTTGTCCTCTGACCCATCGTCAATAACAATAATATTTTCGGTATATTTTTTAACGCCCTGAACGACCTCGCCAATGTGTTTTTCTTCATTATAAGCCGGAATTATTACCGTTAAGTTCATATTTTTAATTTATCACAAGTTTATTTTTAAACCAATCGATTGTTTCTTTTATTCCTTTTTCCAGCGAATACTTTGGTTGCCAGCCCAGATCTTTTTTTATCTTTGAATAATTCACTCTGGACCGTATAATTTCTCCTTGACGCCAAGGCAAAAAATTTGGTTTGACTTTTTGATTCATTTTCAAAGAAATCAGCCCTAAAAGCTCTTTTATGTTAATTTCTTTGTTGGTTCCCACATTGTAAATCGCGTCCGAAGAGGCTTTAATGGCTAAAACTGCGGCGTCAACAGCATCGTCAACGTATAAAAAATCTCTGGTTTGCCGACCATCTCCAAAAATAACCGGTTTTTCCCCTTTTAAAATCCTATCAATGAAAATCGCCACTACTCCGCCTTCTCCTTTGCTTGATTGTCTTTCACCATAAACATTGGAATGTCTTAAACAAACAAAATTCAACCCTTGAAACCGGTAATAATTAAGATATTTTTCAATCGCCAATTTGGTAATTGAATAAGGCGAAATCGGGTTTAAGGGATAATTTTCTTTTAAGGGCAGGGCTTCCGGTTCGCCGTAAACTCCGACCGAAGAAGCAAAAATGATTTTTTTTATCTTAAATTTCCGGCAATTTTCCAAAAGATTAAGGGTTCCCAAGATATTAACCTTGGCGTCAAAAACCGGATTTTCCAATGATTTGCCAACGTCAATTTGCGCGGCGTAATGGAAAACTATCTCCGGTTTTTCTTTATTAAAAATCTGGGAAATTTTTGGATTTCTAATATCAATTTTGTAAAACTTGGCTTTCTTGTTCAGATTTTCCTTTTTGCCGGCAGACAAATTGTCAATTACCGTTACCCGATGGCCTTGTTTTATTAATTTGTCGACTAAGCGGCTGCCGATAAATCCGGCGCCCCCCGTAACCAAACATTTCATAATTTTTCTTTCCAATAATTTTTATTAATGAAAAGTAGGTCAAATTCTCCTTTTATAATAGTTTTTATCAGACGCAAAACAGTAAGAAGGCTGCCGATTATTCCTGATTTTTTAAACATTGGCTTCCATCTCCATGGAGCCAAATATATGCTGGAAAAGGCCTGGTTCTGCAAATCTATAAGGTCCTCGGGCGCTAAATCGCCAACCTGCATAGTGGCGCAATTGTAGCGGCGGAATTTTGAAAAATTATCAATTAAAAGCTTCAAGCCGCGCTCTCCCTTTTTAGCCATTTCATAAAGTTCGGTCCCGGGATAAGGCACGGCAATGCTTATATTCGCCTGCTTAATCTCTTTGGAATCTCTCAAAAAAGACAATGTTTTCTTTATTGTCTCTATTGTTTCTCCGGGCAAGCCTATCATGCAGGAATTCAGGGTTTCTATTCCGTACTTATTTGTCAGTTTATTAGCCGCAATATAGCTCTCAAGCGGAACATCCTTTTTCATAATCTCCCGGATTTTTTCGTCAACCGATTCCAATCCGAAAGAAATCCTTATTAATCCCGCCTCTCTCATTTTAGACACAAGTTCTTCGTCAATCAAATTCGCCCTTGTACTCCCTTCAAATGTGATTCCAAAACCCTTGATTAGGTCGCATATCTCCAAAATATGGCTTTTATCCAAGGTTAAGGTATCATCTAAAAAAATAAAATGCTTAATATTGTATTTGTCAATAATGGATTTCATTTCTTGGGCCACTAATTTCGGAGAGCGTTTCCTGAATCTTTTTCCAAAAACTTTTGTGCTGCAAAAAATACACCTGAAAGGGCACCCCCTGACTGTCATAATGGGAGCAAAATTCTTAATACCCTGCAAAGTTCCAATTTTGTATTTATCCATTTTCAACAAATGCCTTGCCGGAAGAGGCAAAGAATCCATATCATAAATAGGATCGGTCTCTCCCGTGAACCTTACATTGCCTTTTTCCCTGAAAAGTATGCCTTTTACTCCGGAAATATCCTCGCCTTTTTCATATCGCTCAAGGAACAAAGGAAAAGAGGTGTCTGCTTCTCCGATAAAGCCGTAATCAAAAGAGGAACTAAACGCCTCTTCTTTCAATACGGTAATATGGGGACCACCTATTAATATGGGAACTTCTTTGATTTTTTCTTTCAGGCCCCGGGCCAGCTCGCCGGCTAAATGGAAAAAAGGAGTTGTGGCGGTGATTCCGATGATGTTTGGTTCAAAAGCGGATGTTTCTTCTATCATTCGCTCTAAAGGCATATTCTCAACTTCCCCGTCAATAATTTTTACTTTGTGTCCCAAATTCTCTGCTATTTGAGCCAAATAAGCCAAATTTAAAGGCGGATAAACGCCGGCTTTTTTGGCAAAAGAGCCGAACAGCCCGTATTCGCTTGTCCATTTTGGATACAATAATATAATTTTCATAAATTATTAGTCGAAGAGAATCCTCTCTTCTTCACCTTCGCTAACACTTGGTATTGAATTCTTCTCTTAATCCCCAATAAATTCTTCCAGGGATAAAACAAAGTCAACCTGCTGAAAATCATTCTTAAAAGGGGCGGCCTTTTCAACCCGTCTTTAGTAAGTATCCAGTCCGCATCCCTCAAAGTGGCCATTTTAGAAAATCCGCCAATGGCCCTAATGTTTCTCTGGTTTTCAATTTTATAAGAAACTTTTCCTTTTTGGGGGTAATCGTGATTTTGATGAATAATATCAATAGCTTTCGTAGCGTCTATTGTTGGCATTCCCATCTTTTTAGCTTGGTAAAACAAGCAGTTGTCAACCCCTGCCCGGCCCATAGCAATACCAGAAGTTTTAAATTTTGCATCTCTGGAAAAAACCAAATAATCCATTCCCGAAGCGCCCAGCATTTTCCCATTGTCTTTTAGTTTTGCCCTTAACCTTTTCTCCAAATTGCGGTCATTGAAATCAATCGGTTCTTTTATCTCAACATTCCATCTTTGCCCTGCCATTAAGAATTTTTCTTTTTTGATTTTCTTAAGTTCTTTTGCGACTGTTTGGACGGCCTCTATAAAATCGTTCGCTATTAAAATAATATCGGGGTTTAGCATCGCTAAAATTTCATTGCTGGCAAACTCCTTGGCTTTAACCATCATATCTTCAAGCATGGGCGTTCCAAATTCGTTTACTTTAAGTTCGGGAATGTGCTTTGCTCCCAATTCCGCTGCCGCCCTATCCACGCCTTCCTCGTTTCCAAACAAGATAACTTCGCATTTCGGACGCAGCAAAGTCCAACTTTTTATTGCATTTCTTTGGATAACTTCGAACTCTCCTTTAAATGGTCTGGGAACAGTAAAAATTGTTATCATGATTTAATCTTTTGCTTGAATCAAAAAATCTAATAATTCAACCGTATCTTTAAACCCATTTGCTTCTAGGCCCATTTTTACTTCTTTTTTGCATTTATCATCTCTAATTAACTCCAAAGTGTTGATAAATTTTTCTTCGCTGTCAATATACTCAATCCCATCAAAATTCTTATAAATATCTCCTAAAAATTCATCGATTAGGTTCAAGGATAATATTATTTTCTTTGGATTCTGCTTTGAGGCGGTAAAAAGGGTTGTACTCGGAGGAGGCATTCCCACAATAACACTGCTCATTTCAATATATTTATCAGCCGGCTCTGACGGCTCAACAATTAAAACATTATTGGGAATTGGCGCAAGAAATTCTTTTATTTCCGAAGTGCTTTGATTGTCAGAGTCAGGATAAGGCTTTATAAAAATTTTCCAATCTGCAAGTTTTTCAGCAATCAATTTAACGATTTTAATTCTGTTTTCTTGCATCTTTTCCTCTGAGATTAAAGAATAATCCCCATTTTTAAATCCAATCTTTTCGTCGGGCCACATAATGGTTAAAATCTTTACATTTTTCTTTTTTCTATTTTTTGAGAAATATACTTCTTCAAAAAATTTTTTTGTGGATTTATGTTCTAAGGGATGACTGAGCAAGAATAACTTTTCCGGCGAAACCCCGTCTTTTATGCTTAAATCATAGTCCCTTTTTGAAAAAACTGCTGAATAGTCGGCGTCTCTCAATCCGGAACTGGTATCCCAAAAAACAAAACTTGTTTTTCCGGGAAAAGGCATTTCTCCTGCTGTTATAGGAAGAATCCAATAATAAAGAAAGTGTCCTAAGTATTTTTTAATTTTCACGAAGAATAATCTCAAAAAAAATGGCAAAAAACCTGGCATTTTTATATATACGTTCGTTAGGCAAGACCAAAAAAATAATTTCTTCTTTTCGGCTATTCTAAAACCTGCTTGAATTGCAACCGTAACTGCTCCTGCCTTTTTGGCAAACCTTAACAAATATAATGCCGCAGGCCAAATATCTCCAGGCGTAATAACAATATCTGGATTATACTCTTGCACAACTCTTTTTGATTTCTGGCAAAGCCGGTAATTTTTGCGGAAAATATCTCTGTTAAAAGGCGATTCAAAAAATATGATTTTTTCCAACCCGGGAAATAAACTTTTGTCGCAAAGAATTTTCCTTGTATAAGAATCAATTTCTTCAGCCAGTAAAACCACTCTGTGCTTCTGGCTGATTTCATAAAGATATCCAATGGACGTGGCCCGAAAAACAATGGGAATCGTTGATTGAAAAAGCACCTTAAGACAAGCTTTGTCTTTTTTTTTACTTTCGCTGATTAAAAAATTATTATTTTGTCTATGCCGTTCGTTAAATTGCATATGTCAGCCGAAATAACCGCGCTTATTATTTTTGCGATACAAACAGTACCGACTCCTTTGTAATTTCTATTTTGTTGTTCTCAGAAAATTTCTGTTCAAGAGATTTTCTAATAGCTTCTAAATTTTTTTCATTGAAAAGGCACTGTATTGACATAATATACTCAAAAAGTGGTTGTATTTCAGTAATTACTAAAGCATCTGGGTATGCTAGCATTTGAACTTTTGAGAATTGTTTTGATAATATTTCCATGCCGTTTTCTACTGAAAAACTTGAAATTGCACCCTTCAGTTCTTTGCCGGTAGTTTGCAGAATGATATCAAAAACTTCTTTCATATGCTCTTCACTATTAGTGGAG
>Ga0315284_10002439_pt1 | contig 26605 bp, 27 predicted proteins | sample YL17G09_16_MG_FD_203696 | JGI IMG/M metagenome (GOLD analysis project Ga0315284, IMG submission 203696) | Sediment microbial communities from Yellowstone Lake, YNP, Wyoming, USA - YL17G09_16 | ecosystem: Environmental > Aquatic > Freshwater > Lake > Sediment | place: USA: Wyoming | collected...
GTCCGCTAGTTCTGCAAGTGGATCGCTAGGCGCCCCCGCGCCGATCGAAGTCGGCGGCACGGTCGAAGGCATCGTTGTACGGCTGGCGGAATACGGTGCAATCGTGAGACTCCAGGGCGGCAAGACGGGCCTCATCCACATCTCCGAGATAGCCGACAGCTTCGTTCGCGACGTCAAGGACTATTTCAAGGAACACGACTGCGTCCGCGTCAGAGTGCTCAGCGTCAACGACAAAGGGCGATACGAGCTCTCCACAAAGAACATCGAGCAGCCGGTGCTCGAATCTCCTTCACCGCGTGAGCGCGGAAAGCCGATCGAGCGCGCCCCCGAACCGGTCAATCTGGGGCCCGACGAGGGGCGTCTTCACTCCGCGGTCGGCGCGCTGGGGAGCTTCGAGGATCGTCTGTCCCGGTTCATGAAAGACAGCCAGGAGCGCCAGCTCGACTTGAAGCGCAACATCGAGGCCAAGCATGGGATCTTGAGAAGGCGCTCATCACCTCGCGCGGCTTGACCATCGCTCCCATCTGTGGTAGAATATGCTAGAGGGGATTTCCCTCCAGGGTTCGACGGAACAGATCGGAGCTTCTGCTTACCATGCGAACACACGTTCTCCTGCTTATCGGCCTTGCAACCGCTATATCGTCCGCCGCCCGCGGGGCTTCGTGCGCGCCACCCGCGAAAGCTCACCTTCAGAAGAAGAGCGTCGTGTGCGTCAAGAAGACGCTGAACAGCCGGGAAGCCGACCTCGTTCGCGCGTTGTTTCGACCCGGTCAGGACCGGGTGAAGGCCCGGCATCCCCTGTATCGCCCTGGGCTTGACAAGTTCCGGATAAGCCATCCGATCTACCGTCCGGGGATTGACCGCTTCTATGTCTACGATCTCACCGGGTACTCGCTCGCAACAGATGCCAGCGCCGCGGCAGAAAATATGAAACAAAGCACGGCTGTATCGGCGTCTAAATTCAATGAGGATGCATACGGCTTTCGCGGTCTCGCAGTGCCTCACACGCCCGTTATCGAAGTAGAAGGGGGGACTTCCAGATGCGCACGAAAGATCGAGCACCGCACACTTTGATTCCGGCTCTGATCGTGCTTCTCGCCGCCTCGCTCATCCTCTGTACCGGCTCGTCGGCTTTCGCCAAGGGATCCCGTCACTCGTCGGGCGATTCGGGAGGGTCATCGTACCAGACTCAGGAACGAGACAACTCCGGACCGCCGGCTTCGCGCTCGGGCGGCTCCGACTCAAGGTCCGAGCCGAGAGTGGAGCCCAGACGCGACATCACTCCGGCGCCGCGACCCGAACCTCGGTCTGAGCCGAGGTACGAACCCCAGGTGGATCGCACGCCTCAGCCGCGCGTGGAGTACCGTCGAGAACCGACGCCCGAGTCACGCACGGAGTATCGGCAAGATCCCGTACCCGAGCGCAGATACGAGCCCAAACAGGAACCGCGAGTGGAGCCGACGCCTCAGCCGCGCACGGAGTACCGGCGAGACGCGCCGACCGAGTCGCGTTCGAACAACTCGCCTCCTCCAGTGATCAATCGCAGCCAGGACTCCGCGCCGAATGTCAGTCTGCCGAACCGGATCAAAGGTCATTCCGAGCCGCAGGTTCGGGAAACCACACGCAATGAGGTTCCGCGCCAGGAGATCACTCGGACGGAGACCCGATCTGAGACGCGCTCCGGGGATGTGAACACACAATCCGCGATCGTCGGCGCGCGCTCGCCGAGCCGCTCTCCAAGCCTGGGCGCCTACCGAAAGGAATACGCGGACCTCGGTGACATCTGGAAGAAGCGCATAGAGAAGCGTGACACCCCTTCGGATCGAGTTGATCGAGGGCACGCCGATCACGATCGCACGAACGTGCACATCAACTTTAACTTCTTCCCCGGCTGCTACCGGCACTACTGCTTCGACTACGATCCGTGGTACTCCTACCCGAGCGCATACTGCTACTACTACGGCCTGTTCCCGCCATACGTCCGCAGCTACAGGATGATCTGGGTCGCTCAGCATGTCGGGATCGTCTATACCTGGGTGGACTTGCCCATCATCATCGTGCATCGGGATGCCGAGTACTACGCCTATTCCGACGACAACTACTACCTCTCCAGATGGAGATACAAGTCTCTCTCGTCCGCGCTCAGCGAGATCGAGCGCGCCTGGAAGAGATCGGACGTTGACCTGCTGATGACGTACGTGCGCTCCGACTGCAAGATAGACGTCTTCCTGAAAGACGAGTATGCCTATACGATGGAGCGCCAGGATTACTTCGACATGACCCGCGACGCGATGGTGAACATACGAACCGTGGACTTCGCGTTCTACCGAATTCGCGAGCGGAATCACAGCGAGATCGTGGCTTATGGCAAGCATACGTACTACGACGACTCCTACGACGGCCAGGGCAACTTCGTCCCGGCCACTCGCAAGAGCACCGTCTACGTGAGCTTCACGCTGGAGAAAGACGGCGACCTCTGGTACGTCACCGAAGTAGGTTCGTCCCCGGACAAACTGCACTGACACGTGGTGATGCCCGAGCCCGCGCTCGGGCATCACCATACAATCCGCCCGTAGCTGTTTTCAAAGGAGTGACAATCCCAAGATGCGCACTCACACACAACGTCGTTTCCCGAACGCCTGGATACTCCTGGCCCTTGGGGTATTTCTACTGGGCGCCGTCTCGGTCTCCCAACGCCCGTTCCTGGTCCCCGCCGCCGCGAAAGGGATGATGAAGTCCGGACCCGTGGATGATTCGTCCGATTCCCAGAGCGCCCGATCCGAGAAAAAGGACGACGCCAAGAAGGAAGAGACGAAGCGAGACGAGACGTCTTCCACAGCAGCGAAATCCGATTCCGGGCGGGCGGACTCGTCCACTCCGCGCGCGGAGAACAGCGCGGTCTACCGGACGACCGAGCGGCGGGACAACGGAACCGAAGATGCCTCGGACACCGGCATCTACAAGCCGGGTCAGGTACGCGACGCGGGGACTCCCGACGTGCGCGGGCAGATCGTGAAGCGCGACGAGCGCAGAGCGCCCGACTACCGCTATCGGAAGCACTACGACGACTCATTCTACCATCCGTATGATAGCGAGTTCTCCGCCTCATATCCGTACTATGACCAGGGCACGGTGGTCATCATCGAGAAGGACAGGTGGGAGGATCGGCCCCATCAATGGCGCGGGACCTACGAGTATCGGCGACCGGCATACGGCTCGCTGGAGGAAGCACTGGTAGACATCGAGGCCACCTGGATCGAGCGCGACGCTGAGTTCCTGATGTGGCATGTTGATCCTAGGGGCGACGTTGACATCTACCTGGAGGGCAAGTATTCGCACACACTCTCGCCCAGACAGGTCTACAAGCTGACGGCGGAGGCGATTCACGATCTCGAAACCGTTGAGTTCCACTTCGCGGACGTGAGCAAGCACGGGTACACCGCTCGAGCCCGGGCGCGGCATGAATACATCGGCCCGGACAGGCGCGCACAGGTCGCGTACCTGACATACTATCTGGAGAAGGTCAGGGAGCGCTGGGTCATTGACCGCATAGACATCCGAAGCCGCTCGTTCGGCGCGGCGAGCTGCTTCATAGCCACCGCGGCATATGGCTCGCCGATGGAGAAGGAAGTCCTGGCGCTGAGGGAATTCCGCGACCGGCGACTGCTGACGAACCGGCCCGGCAGATTGTTCGTGACCGCGTACTACAAAGCAAGTCCGCCGCTGGCGCGTTGGATAGCGGGACACGAATCGGCGCGCGCGTTCACGAGGATCGTCTTGAAGCCTGTGGTCTATCTCTGCAGGTTAGCCGAACCGGCCGGGGCAAGGTAGGCGGGGGACTTCGAGGCCGGCGACCCAACGTCGCTGGAGTATTTCTCGATCCGCACGGTGCACGAGTCGCCCTCGCGCAGAAGCTCGACCCGATCCGCGAGGCCGCGGATCTCATCCAGCGCGCGGGACCGCTCCGCGGAGAACTCGCAGGCCCAGGACGATGCGGCTTCGGGGGATGCGTGGAACATCTCCGCGGTCACGCGGGAATCGCCGGCAACAAGACGCACCGTGATCGGTGACTGGGAGTCATCACCGCCGGCGGCGAAGCTCCTCAAACACACCTGTGCCACAGCTTCCTCAATCCCCTGCCCGTCCTTCCGAGTCATCCCGGCGGCGCGCGCAATCCTGGACACGACCTTGCGCAGGTAGGAAACATGCATGCGGTTTCGCGAGACTTGAACTTCCGTGGTCATGTCCGTCTTCCGTCCGTGGACGCCCGTGGAGTGACATCCAATCTACCATGGGCGAGCGGCGATGTCAATGAACCGGAGCGGGTCTTTACTATTAATTTTCCGCCACAACTATGGCCCTCGTGGAGAGCGGAAATCGGCGTGGAACCATGGCGTTTGGCTGGTGATGGGGCCGGCGGCATTTCACCGATTTAGCAGGGATTTCCCGACTACGCGCGGCCGTGTGACAGACCGTTCACGCGGCTCCCCGAAAGAATCACAAGGAATGAGGCCGTCCCGAAAATCGAGACGGCCTCCTCGATCGCGTGCGGAGATTGTCTTCCTCTAACCCTCGAGTATCGCGTTGCTCGCGCACACCTCGGCGCAGGCGCCGCAGTCGGTGCAGGTATCAGCGTCAATCGCGTATTTCGGGTCGCCCTCGGAGATCGCCTCGAACGGGCATTCCGGAAGGCAGGTTCCGCACATCGTGCATTCATCAGTGATCTTGTAGGCCATCGAACAGCTCCTTTCTACGGAAAAACCGCGCCATATTACCACATTTCGCGGTGATTGTGCACACCGCAACGGCGGGGCTGAAACCCAATACAGATTCCGCGGGTGCACAAGGCATTCCTTCGCGTGCGACGGCGGGATTTCGTCCGGCGGGGATCGTCCTCCAACGGACTGCTTGCAGCAGCCGCCAGCCAGTTTGACTGTGGGGTCTTGCGGGTAGATTTTTCCTTGATCCCAGGCCGCACCACCGGGCGCCGGCTCGTCGGAAGCGCTTCCGCCCTGGAGGTTGGATCCGGATGACCGTGCGCGATGAAGTAATATCCAGCCGCATTCACGAAGCCCTCTCGGGTGACAGACGACTCAGCGGGATGCCAATCGGAGTCAGGGTCACGGATGGCGACGTCTTCCTGAAAGGCGTGGTGGACTCACAAGAACAGATAGATGTGATGCGTTTCCTGCTGATGGGTGTCGCGGGCGTCCGGCACGTGAATGTTGACGAGCTGCAGGCCAAAGAGCAGCGCGATGAGTGAATACGGACATTTCACCGAAGACGGAAGGGAATATGTGGTCGAGCGGCTTCATACCCCGCGGCCGTGGGTGAACTACCTATCGAACGAGAAGTTCTGCGCTCTCTGCTCGCACACCGGCGGAGGCTACTCCTTCTACGAGACATCCGGCTACAACCGAATCACGAGTGAATACCCGCCTTTCATCCTGCTGGCGGACAGGCCCGGGCGCTTCATCTACATTCGGGATGCGGAGACCGGCGAATACTGGAACGTGAACTGGCAGCCGGTTGCCAAGGATGACATGAAATCGCAGTCGCGCCACGGCATCGGCTACACCTCGCTTTCATCCGCCTACAACGGCATCGAAGGCCATATCACATACTTCGTCCCGCGCAAGGACGACGCGGAGATCTGGATGGTGACGATCCGGAACGCAGGCGACCGCCCGCGCAGACTCAGCTCCTTCGCGTTCGCTGAGTGGTCGCTTGCGAACTATGCCTTCAACCTCACCGAGGCATCGTTCGCCCAGCTCTTCAACGAGATAACCTACGAGCGAGACGTGATCTTCGCCACTACTCGGTTTTGGAACGTTGCGGTGACCGGCGGCGCCGGAAATCCAAATCTGAGATGGGACAAGTACGCGTTCCTGACGGCGAGCGAGCCGCCGAGCGCTTTCGACTGCCTGCAGGAGGAGTTCATCGGCCTGTACCGGAGCTGGCAGAACCCGATAGCCGTTGAGCGAGGGAGGTGCAAGAACAGCCTCGGCGACGGGCGCGGGATCGTCGGGGCGCTTCAGCACGATTTCGACCTGAAGCCCGGCGAGGAGAAGCGAATCATCTTCGTGCTCGGAGTCGTCTACAGCAAGGACGACGCCCACAGACTGAGAGACCGCTATGAGCATTGGGAGGAAGCCGAACGCTCGCTTCGTGAAGTGGGGCAGTATTGGGACGATTACCTTTCGCGCACGACGTGCGAGACACCCGACAACGATTTCTGCATCTCATTCAACGTCTGGAACAAGTATCAGGCCTGGATCACATCACGCTGGTCGAGGATGGACTCCTATTACATAGGCGGCTCCTCGATCATCGGCCACCGCGATAGCTGGCAGGACATGCTGGGGATCCTCCCAAACGATCTCGAATGGTGTCGGCAGAGGATTCTGTACCTGCTGGAGCATCAGTTCCCGGACGGGAGCACGCTTCACAACTGGGATCCGCTGACGAACATCGGGGTCAAGACGGGACACAGCGATGACCCCCTCTGGCTCGTCATGGGCATCATCGAGTATATCAAGGAATCGGGCGATTTCGGGTTTCTGGACGAGCCTGCCGCATATCACGATGGCGGCAGCGAAACGGTGAGACAGCACCTCGTTCACGCGCTTGACTACTCGCTCTCGCGAATGAGTCCGAGGAACATACCGCTTATGGAGGCGGCGGACTGGAATGACGGACTCGATCAGATCGGTCCCCAGGGACGCGGCGAGAGCACCATGGTCGCGGAGCAGCTCGCATGGATGCTTCTGGAGTCCGCGGAGCTATCTCGTCGGACGGGCCGGCCCGATCTATCGGAGCGCTACGAGTCCGCTCGTGAGGGAATCATCACGGCGGCGAACGAGCACCTCTGGGACGGCGAGTGGTATGTGCGCGGCACAAGGGACGATGGTCAGGTGTTCGGCAGCCATACAAACGATGCGGGACAGATATACCTAAACGCCCAGAGCTGGGCCGTGCTCAGCGGTCTCGCGCGCGACGGTCGGGCCGAGGCCTGTATGGACGCGGTGGAGAAACACCTGTGTACGGAGTATGGACCGGCGCTATTCCTGCCGGCCTATCAGCAGCCGAACCCGAAGATCGGCATCATCACCCGCTTCGCCCCCGGTAACAAAGAGAACGGCACCATCTTCAACCATTCCGTATGTTGGGCCATAATGGCGCTCTGCATTCTGGGCAAGGGCGACAGGGCATACGATATGTGGCGGAACACATCCTTCATGACCCGGGGCGAAGAGCCGGACATCTACAAGGCCGAGCCCTACGTCTATGCGGAGTACGTCATGGGCCCGGATTCGTGCTGCTTCGGTCAGGGTGAGTTCACCTGGATGACCGGCACCGCGGCATGGATGTGGAAAGTCTGCCTCGAATGGATCCTCGGCGTTAGGCCGCATCTCGACGGCCTGCTCCTCGATCCATGCATCCCCTCTGTGTGGGACCACTTCAGGGTGAAGAGGCATTTCCGAAACGCGGTCTACCTCATTACGGTGGAGAACCCCGATCACGTTCAGAAGGGCGTCGTCTCCCTGACGCTCGATGGAATGCCGCAAACCGGAAACCTCGTACCTCCGCTGCACGACGGCGGGATGCACGAGGTTCACATCAAGATGGGCAGGGCTTAGCTCGATGCCCAAGAATCATGACGACATACTCAAGCAGATGGAATTCGAGATGCGCCGGTGCTCCGCGGAGGCGATGCGGCGTCTGCTCGAACTCCCGGCGGACAGGCAGGAATTCTGGCTGCCGAGAACCGACGTGTACGAAACCGAAGATAACCTGATAGTGCGAGTGGAGGTGGCCGGCATCGAGCGCCGGTCTCTGAACGTTTCCCTCTCCGCGGATCGGCGCGTTCTGAGCATTCAGGGCAGGAGAACCGAGCAGCACATAGATGATCGGCCAAAGGTGCGCTACCATCAGCTCGAAGTGTACTTCGGCGCCTTCGAGCGGGAGGTGCTCCTTCCATCTGACATGCAGGTTGACGCCGACAAGGTGCGCGCGAAGTACCGCGAAGGATTTCTGATAGTGACTCTTCCGAAGCTCCCGAAGGAGCCGATCTCCCGATCCATCCCCGTGACGGAGATCGAAGTCGAGGAGCCGGAGTAGGCGCGGAAGATGACATCGGAAGCCACCGGAGATACCGGCGACCTCATAAACATTGACGGCCAGACCGCGAGGCTCACCATCCCGGACGAGGTGAGCCTGATGCCGCTTCGCGACGCCGTGCTCTTCCCGCTGGTGGTGAGTCCGATCACTGCGGGGCGCGAGAGCTCGATCAAGCTCATAGACGACGCGGTCACCTCGGGGAATCGGATAGTCGCGGTATCGGCTCAGCTCGAACCGACGACGGAGAAGCCGGGGCTGGACGACGTCTATCACGTCGGCACGGCGGTCGTGATCCACACGATGATGCGGATGCCGGACGGCATTCGGCTGATCGTTCAGGGCATCCAGCGGGTGCGAATCCTCGAGCCGGCTCAGACCGAACCGTATCTCCGGGTGAAGGTTCAGGCCATCCCGGAGCGCAATGACTACTCAGCGGAGGAGACGACGGAGATGGAGGCTCTGCGCCGCAATGTCGCGAGCCTGTTCCAGAAGGTCGTCGCCCTTTCGCCGAATCTCCCGGACGAGCTGCAGAGCATGCCCTCCTCCATGACGAGGCCGGGTCTGCTGGCGGACTCCATCACATCGAATCTTCCCCTGCCGACACCCGAGAAACAGCAGTTGCTGGAGTTGACCGACGTGCGAGAGCGCCTCTCGCGGCTGATGACGCTGCTCACCCGCGAGGTAGAGGTCCTGGAGATCGGCAGCCGAATACAATCGCGCGTGCAGAGCGAGATGACCAAGTCGCAGCGCGAGTATTATCTTCGAGAGCAGCTCAAAGCGATCCAGCGCGAGCTTGGCGAAACCGACGAGCGTGCCACGGATGTTCAGGAGCTTCGCGAGAAGATCGAGGCGGCGAAGATGCCGGAGGAAGCGCGCAAGGCGGCGGATAGAGAAATCGAGCGGCTCGATCGGATAACCCCCGCGTCGCCGGAGTACAGTGTGTCACGCACCTATCTCGACTGGCTCACCATCCTTCCCTGGAGCGTATCCACCGAGGACAATCTGGACATCCTGCACGTGAAGCGCATCCTCGACGAGGATCACTTCGGACTGGAGAAGGTGAAGCAGCGAATTCTGGAATATCTGTCGGTTCGGAAGTTCAAGGGAGCGGAGAACGTGCGGCAGCCGATCCTCTGCTTCGTCGGCCCTCCGGGAGTTGGGAAGACGTCCCTCGGCATGAGTATCGCTCGCGCCCTCGGGAGGAAGTTCGTCCGGCTCTCGCTCGGAGGAATCCGCGACGAAGCGGAGGTTCGCGGGCATCGGCGCACGTACATCGGAGCGCTCCCCGGCCAGATCATCCAGGGCGTCCGACGCGCGGGATCGAGTAACCCGGTCTTCATGATGGATGAGGTTGACAAGGTGGGCGCGGATTTCCGGGGCGATCCGTCGGCGGCGCTTCTGGAGGTCCTGGACCCCGAGCAGAACACCCAGTTTCGCGACAACTACCTGGAAGTGGCCTTCGACCTCTCGAAGACGCTTTTCATCACGACGGCGAACCTCCTCGACCCGATCCTCCCGCCGCTCAAGGATAGGATGGAGATACTGGAGCTGGCCGGCTACACGGAGGAGGAGAAGGTGATGATCGCCAGACAGCATCTCATTCCGAAGCAGCTTGCCGAGCACGGTTTGAAGCAGGACGAGCACATCGTCATCGAGGACGACGCGCTTCGCACGCTTATTCGCGGGTACACCAGGGAAGCCGGCGTGCGGAATCTCGAGCGGGAGATAGCCGCCATCTGTCGCAAGGTCACGCGCCGGTTCGCCGAGGGTCGAACGGAGGCGGTTCGCGTGGATTCCGAAACGCTCACGGAGTATCTCGGCGCGCCCAGATACCAATATGAAGAGGTGCTCCAGCGGACGCGCGTTCCCGGAGTAGCGATCGGGCTCGCGTGGACCCCGGTCGGCGGAGACGTGCTTTTCGTGGAGGCGACGAAGATGCCCGGAGAGCGCGGGCTGCTGCTAACGGGGATGCTCGGCGACGTGATGAAGGAATCCGCCCAGGCGGCCCTGTCGTATATCCGGTCGCACGCCGCGGACCTGAACATCGTCCCGGAGGTCTTCACGAAGATTGATCTGCATCTGCACGTCCCCGCGGGCGCGATCCCGAAGGACGGCCCGTCCGCGGGAATCACGATGGCGACCGCGCTCGTCTCGCTGATGACGAGCCGTCTGACCAGGCCGGACACCGCGATGACCGGCGAGATCACGCTGACCGGGCGGGTGCTCCCCGTCGGCGGGATCAAGGAGAAAGTCCTCGCGGCGCGCAGAGCCGGCATCAAATCCGTCATACTGCCGGCAAGGAACAAGAAGGATTTCGACGAAGATGTGCCCGAGGATGTGAGATCGGAGATGGAAGTGGTGTTCGTCGAGAGCGTTGACGAAGTCTTCGACGCCGCCCTGGAACCGCAATCCCAAATCTGCAATCTGAAATCTGCAATCTGAAATCCCCAATGGGAGGTGTCCAATGCCCGCGATATCAGATGACGAGATCGCCGGCGACGTAGTCTCAGCGTTCGCGGCCGATCCAAACATACACGCCGTGGAGATACGCGTCCGCGCGCAGGATGGAGTCGTGCATCTGCAAGGCGTGGTGGAGACTCTGGACGAGAAGACCGCCGCGGAGAGAGCCGCGCTTCGAATTCGAGGCGTCAAGCGCGTGCAGAATGATTTGACGATCAGCGCGGACAAGAACCTCAGCGACGCGGAGATCGAGGGCGCGGCTCGAGAGGCGCTCGACGCGGACGATCTGGCGTTCATCGGCGTCAGAGTGGAGACGGGATCGGCATTTCTCATGGGCGTCGCGAAGAGCGAAGCGGTCGTGGATCGCGCGATGGAGATAGTCCCTTCGGTCTCCGGAGTTCGAGGCGTCTACAGCGAGATCGAGATCGAAGCGGGCGACGACATCGGCCTGGCAAACGACATCGCCGAGGCGCTTTCGGACGACCCCAGACTGGAATTCCTCGACCTGCAAGTGCGGTGTGACGAGGGTCACGCCGTCCTCACCGGCTTCATCCTGAATGTGGATCAGTTCGACGCTGCGACCGAGGTGACGGAGTCCGTCCCCGGCGTGCGCTCGGTCGAGAACCGCATGGTGCTTCAGGAAGCCCGGGCAGCGTAGGGCGAATAGGACTTATCTGACCGTTCACTTCGGCGCGAACTGATTGCCTCCTTGGGCTTGTCAAACCAAGCCGGCGTCTGGTATACTATCAGCGGACGGATGGAGTCCGCTTCCTGGCGTAGAAAGGGCTGCAAAAGTGATCACAGTTCAGAAATACGGCGGCAGTTCGGTAGCCTCGACTGAGAAGATCTGCAATGTCGCGAAGCGGATCAAGAAGGCCGCTCAGGGAAGCCGCGTGGTGGTAGTCGTCTCCGCGATGGGAGACGCTACGGATGAACTGGTCGCGATGGCGAAAGCGATCAGCAGGGTGCCGGACGAGCGCGAGCTGGACAAACTGCTGGCGACCGGCGAGCAGGCGAGCAGTGCCCTGCTCACGATGGCCCTTCACGAGATCGGCGTTGACTCAGTCTCGCTGACCGGCGGACAGGCCGGCATCATCACCGAGAAGACACCCGGGAACGCGCGGATCATCAAAGTTGACCCGCAGCGCATAGTGAGCGAGCTCGAAGCCGGGCGCGTGGTCGTAGTCGCCGGATTCCAGGGGATTACGGATAACGCGAGCTGGGCGGACATCACCACGCTGGGCAGGGGCGGCTCGGATACGACCGCGGTCGCTCTCGCCGCCTCGCTGAACGCCGACACATGCGAGATCTACACAGACGTTGACGGCGTATTCACCGCCGATCCGCGCGTGGTGCTGAACGCCCGGAAGCTCGACCGGATCTCCTATGAGGAGATGCTCGAGCTCGCGGGCCAGGGCGCGCGCGTTATCCATTCGCGGGCAGTCGAGCTCGCCGAGATCTACGGCGTGAATATCCTGGTCGCGCACAGCCTACGTGAAGTCCCAGGCACGCTCATCTGCAAGGAGGACCAAATCATGGAAGCGCGAAATCCGGTTCGCGGAATCGCTCATGACACCGACGTGGCAAAGGTCACCGTCACTCAGGTGCCGGACCGGCCCGGGATCGCATATCAGATATTTCACGCGCTGGCGGAAGCGAACATCAACGTGGATATCATCGTTCAGAACGTCAGCACGGAGGGCGTTACCGATCTGTCGTTCACCGTGAACCTCGCGGACCTCGCCAGGGTAGAGAAGGTTGTGTCGCCCGTGGTGCGGAACATCGGCGCGAAGGAGATGTCCACCTCGGTTGATCTCGCGAAGGTTTCGATCGTCGGGACGGGCATCCGCAGCCACCCGGGATACGCCGACACGATGTTCGGCGCGCTCGCGAAGGAAGGCATCAACATCGTCTCGATCACAACGAGCGAGATACGCATCACCTGTTTGATTGACAAGGCCGACGCGCAGAAGGCGGTCCGGGCTCTGCACACCGCCTTCGAACTTGAGAGGCCCGAGGCCCAGGTTACGAGCCCAATCGCGTAACGCCTCCGCGGAAGAACTTGCACAAAGTCCGCGGCCGCTGGTATAATGTCATGGATATCCGCCTCAGGCGGATGTCCGGCCCGCCTCTGGCGGGCACGCACCGGGATCGCCAGATTTCGGTGTCCTTCCTGCTCCGGACATGGTTCCGGGGCCGATTAGACCGAGGGGAGGTGAACGAATGGTCCGTCCATACGAAGTCCTGTATATCGTGGACCCCGATCTTTCCGAAGAAGATACCACCTCGATTATGGAGAAGTATAAGTCCGTCGTCGAGGAACAGGGCGGAGAGGTCGAGAACGCCAATCGCTGGGACAAGCGGCGGTTGGCCTACGAGATCAAGGGACGCGTCGAAGGCATCTACGTCCTCATGAACTTCAAGGGTGAGAACAAGGTCCAAACCGAGCTGGCCAGGCTCATGCGGATCGCCGACGACGTTATCCACCACATCATCATACGCCGTGATGAGGATCAGGCTCGAGCTGTGTGAGTACCGGGTATCGGCGCTTGAGAATCAAGAAGATGGTGACAGCTCGCGAGAGGAGGAACCCGACATGTTGAACCGAGTGGTGTTGATCGGCAGACTTGCGAACGATCCGGAGTTAAAGTACACGCCCAGCGGCATCGCGGTCGCGAATTTCACCCTCGCGGTCAACCGCGTGCCGAACGCTCAGGGAGAGCGGGAAGCGGACTTCGTCCCCATCGTGGTCTGGCGGCAGTCGGCGGAGTTCGCGGCGAACTATCTGACGAAGGGGCGACTCGTCGCCGTGGACGGCCGGCTTCAAATCCGGTCGTGGGTCGCGCAGGACGGCTCGCGTCGGAAGCAGGCGGAAGTCGTCGCGGAAAACCTGAAGTCCCTGGACAGGCCGAAGGAACACACGGAGACCGCCGCCGCACCGGCGTCGCCGGAGGAGATGGCCACCCCGGCATCCGCGGCCGCGCCCGCCGACGACTTCGCTGAGCAGACTTATGAGGACCCATTTGCCGACGAGTAGCCCGACCGAACAACGAAGAATCAGCCTTCGAGGAGGTTTTGCAGAATAATGGCACAGCCAAGAGGAAGAAAGCCGAGCGGCAGGCCGGGCGGCAGGCCCACCGGCAGATACCGCAGGACCAGAAGAAAAGTCTGCGGATTCTGCGCGGACAAGATAGAGTTCGTTGACTACAAGATTCCGGCGAAGCTTCGGAGGTACGTCTCGGATCGCGGGAAGATACTCCCGCGCCGCGTGACCGGCACCTGCGCATCGCACCAGCGGATTCTCACCAGGGCGATCAAGCGCGCTCGCATGATCGCGCTCCTGCCGTTTACGACCGAATAGTCGCGCTGGCAGAAGGCCGGTCTACCGGTTTTCTGCCAGCTCCGTATACGTTCCGGACTGAGCGACGCCCTGGGGCAGCTCCGGGGCGAAGGCGGCGAGATTCTGGGCCAGATTGTCAACCTCGGTCGGATCCACGGCGTAGATCGAAACCGAGTTGCTCCCGCAGACTATGCGGCTGCCTATCGTCCATTGCCCCACCCTGATCCATTCCTTCGGGACGCCGCCCCACTCCCTGAACCATTCATCATAGACGATGGCGACTTTCACGCCGCCGGACTTCGCTAGATCCGATACCATCGCCGTGTTGTACCTCATGGCTTTCATCGCCCTCGCGACGCGCACGTCCGCCAGGCCGTAGAGGTCGAGGCACTTCACGTCGGCGAAGTAGTTGATCGCGCCGATATCGTTCGCCGCGACCGACTCGCCTTCGTAGTATTCCCGGAGAAATGTCGCCATCTGGTACTGCTGCTCGTAGACCTCGTTCGATCCCCGCGGAGTCTCCCAGAGCGACCAGAATACGCGGTCCAGCAACGGAAGGCACGATAGGACGAACACGCAGGCCAGGACGATATACCGCGTCGCCCGGCCCTCTGTGCGCGGCACGCCGAAGCCACCGGGCGAATACTCGTTCCAGGCAGCCACGATCGCGAAGACAAAGAGCGTGATGATATATGCCTCGTACCGGAAGAACCAGCCGGTTCGCGCGAATGCGACCTGCATCAGCGTTAGAGGGATCACGATACCCAGGGCCAGAGTCCGCTCGCCCCAGATTGTGCCGGTCTTCGCATAGAGAAGGTAGAGCATCACCGCGCATCCGGCGAGCACGAGGAACATGAGCGGGTTCTGCATCAACTGCCTTTCGAGAAGCGCGGCAGTGACGAGAAGCCCCTTCGCCGTGGTGATATTCGTGTTTCCCTTGAGCAGGATCGGATTCGGGAGATAGCCCCAGCCGTTGTGGGTCGAGATCGTGCCGTAGACGATCGCCGGGAGGACGCCCGCGCCGCCCAGGAGGAAGCCGTATCCCATCCGACCTCGCGCCGCGAAGAGCAGGCAGACTACCAGCACGATGAAAAGGCTCTCGTATCGCGTCATCGTGAGCAGCGGGAAGAGGAGGAGAAGACACGCCAAGGCCCCATATGACGGCCTGGCGCCTTCCTTCTCGGAGAGGAGCTTGCACGCGAGATAGACGGCGGATACCACGAGCAGGCAGTGGAGTATGTGCTCCTGCGCGCACAGGGCCAGCGGCGCGAGCGGCGCGACGAAAACCATCGCAATCAATCCCCCGGCGTTCGCCGCTTGAGGGAGGGCGCACTTTCGCCACAGGACGTACATCATGCAGAGGAAGCCGGTCGCGAGAAGAACGTTCAGCGCGAATGGCGTCACTTCATTCGGCCCCGTTGCCTTGTACACGAGGGCGAGCAGAAGCGGCCAGATCATCGAGGACGTCGCGGACGTGAACTCGTGCTTCGTGACGCCCCAGACGCCGTGCTCCGCGAGGTTCTTCGCGACCGCCATGTGTATGTATGGGTCGTCCAGAACGTATACGAGATGGCCGTCGTCGCGAATGAGAATGCTCCGGACGAGCGCCGCCAACGTGATCCACAGCACGATCACGGCGACGAGCACCGGCCAATGATTCCTCACGAACTTCATTCGATTCTCTCCGTTTTCGGACGGGCGAATCCCCGCAGCCCGCCGCGACAGCGCAAGTGTAGACTATGCATCATCCTCTGTCAATACGCCTGAGCTGACCGCAGGCGGCGGAGATCGCGTGCCCACGCTCCAGTCGCTGCGTCACCGCGATTCCGGCCTCCTCGATCGCCGAGCGGAACGCCCGCACCCGCGCGCGGGACGGCCTCTCCAGCTCAAGGTCGGGCACGGCATTGTAGGGAATCAGGTTCACATTGCAGAGGACGCCCTTGAGGAGCCCGGCGAGATGCCGCGCGCTGCCGATCGAGTCGTTCACGTTTCGGATCAGCAGGTATTCGAAGGTGATGCGGCGATGCGTTTGATCGGCGTAACTTCGACACGCCTCGATCAACTCGTACAGCGGATAGCGGGCGGCGACCGGCATGATCCGGCGTCTCGTGGCGTCATCCGCGGCGTGGAGCGAGACGGCCAGCGTGATCTGCAGCTTCTCCCGGGCGAGCTTTCTGATTCGCGCGGGAATGCCCACGGTCGAGAGCGCGATGTGCCTCATTGCGACGCCGACTTCGTCGTTCAGAAGGCGGATGCTCTTGAGGACCTCCTCATCGTTGAGCAGCGGCTCGCCCATCCCCATGTAGACTACGTGGGTGACCCTGCGCCCGCTTTCGCGCTGAAGCGTGAGGACCTCATCAACTATCTCGCCCGCGGTCAAGTTTCGCACGAACCCGCCGATGGCGGTGGCGCAGAAGATGCAGCCGACCGCGCAGCCGATCTGCGACGACACGCAGACGGAGACGCGCTCATCATACGGCAGCAGCACCGCCTCTATCCGCTCCGCATCCTCCATCTCCAGCAGAAACTTCGTCGTGCCGTCCGCGGTGCCACTCGCCGCGATGATGCGCGACCGATGCAGCGCCGTCTCCAGGCCGAGCTTCGTCCGAAGCGTCTCGGGAAGATCGGTCATTTCGGCTATGGAAGCGGCGTTTTGCTTGTAGATCCAGGCGGCGATCTGACGGCCCCGGAATCTCGCCTCGGCAAGTCGTTCGGCGAGATCCTCCAGCTCGCGAGAGGTCATGCCCAGCAGATTAGAAATGCTTTTCCTTCGCGCCATTGGCGGACCACCTTCGGTGAGCGTCTCAGGCGCATTGTACTCGCTTTGCGCGCGGATTGCCAAGACGAGGGGCGCGGGGATCCTGATCAAGCCGCCAACAGCTTCACGGTGCTGAGATCGGTGGCCGGATCGAAGAAGACCTTCTTCTGTACCTCTTCGAGCGTAGTGACGCCCGCGAGGATCTTATCCGCGGCGTCGCGAACCATCGCGGTCATGCCGCATCTCACCGCGGCCTCGCGGATGTCGTCCGATGAGGCTTTCTCGATCGTGAGCCGGCGGGTCTCGTTGTTCATCACCATGATCTCGGAGACGCCCGTCCGCCCCCGGAAGCCCGTGCTGTTGCAGGTTCCGCATCCTACCGGTCGGTACAGAGTTACGCGGGCGGTGGGGGCCAATCCGAGAAGCTGCTTGACCCGATCGTCCGGCTCGAAGGGCTCCCTGCAATCCTGGCAGAGCACGCGAACGAGGCGCTGGGCCACAATGCCGTTCACCGCGGAGCTGACCAGGAACGGCTCGACGTCCATGTCCAAGAGACGCGTGATCGCGCTCGGAGCGTCGTTGCAGTGAAGCGTAGCAAGGACCAGGTGGCCCGTAAGAGCCGCTCGGAAAGCCACGTCCGCCGTCTCCGAGTCTCGGATTTCGCCGACGAGGATGATATCCGGGTCCTGCCTCATGAGCGCGCGAAGCTGATTCGCGAACGTGAGGCCGATCTTAGGATGCACGTTGGTCTGGCTGATGCCGTCGAGCTCGTACTCTATGGGGTCTTCGACCGTCATAATGTTCGTCTCTTCGGACCTCAGCATGTTCAGGACAGCATACAGAGTGGTGGTTTTTCCGCTGCCGGTCGGACCGGTGACAAGCACGATTCCCTGCGGCCGAGTGACCAGCGATTTCAGCTCCTCAAGCTGTTCTTCAGAGTATCCGAAGCTCTCGAGCGGTATCAGGCTGGTCGCCCGGTCGAGGATTCTCATGACGACTCGCTCGCCATACAGCGTCGGGACGATGGAGACACGCACGTCTATGTTCTTGCCATCGGTCTTGATCGAGATGCGTCCGTCCTGCGTGAGACGTCGCTCGGCGATGTCCAGGTCGGCCATGATCTTAATGCGCGAGGAGACCGCCGGATGCAGCGACTTGGGGATTCGGCGAACCGTGTGCAGGTTGCCGTCAATCCTGAACCGGACCTCCACGACGTTGCGCCTCGGCTCTATGTGAATGTCGGACGATTTCTTCCGAACCGCCTGGGTGAGCAGCATGTTGACCGTTCGAACGACCGGCGCGGTCTTCATCTGCTTCCGCACTTCGTTCAGATCCTCGAGGTCTTCGCGGCCGGTATCCACATCCTCAACAGAATCGGTCTCCAGCACGGAGGCGGTCTGCTGTGAGGCATCCTGCAGTTCGTCCGCGCCATAGTGACGGTCTATCGCGTCAATGATCCGCCATTCCGTCGCGAGCGCCGGATCGAGCCGCAGCTTCGTCTCCACGTGGGCCAGGTCGGTCGCTTCCACGTCCATCGGGTTCGCCATTGCGACGACGAGCTTGTCGCCTGACTTTCGGATCGGGATGATCCCGCACCGGCGCGCCAGGCTTTCGGGTATCAGATTCAGGGTCTCGGTGTCGAATGTGTGTTCCTGGAGGTTTACGTAGGGTACATCCAACTGCGCGGCCCGGGCTTCGGTCACCTTCTCCTCGGTGACAATGCCCAGATCAATCAGAATCTTCCCGAGCTTCTCGTAGCTCTCCTTCTGCAGGACCAGAGCTTCATCGAGCTGCTCGCGAGTGATAACGCCCGACAACACGAGGATCTCGCCCACAGGCCGCTTGTACATCTCTCTCATACATCAGACTCCGTCACTTCCCGGGGCTCCATCTTGCTTTCTGAGCCTCTCAATCACTTCTTCCACTTCGCCCGTAGATTTAGCAGTAAGTTCTCGCTCATGCGTGACGGAGATTGTGAGTATCGCCCCCTCGCGCGCATCTTCAGGGACGCACTCCGCTGGAACAACGACGGCATGCTCCTCGTGCTCGCCCACCAGCAGGACAGCCTTCCCATCTTCGAATCTGTCGAGAAAGGCTCTGAAGACCTTCGGCTTCATCGCTCGGACCTTACCTGGACCGTCTTACCGTCCGTGATAATCGCAATCGCCCCCTGCTCGTCGGTTCGGTAGACCTGCGCCCCGATGGCCGCGAGCCGATCAAGTACCGATCTCGACGGATGGCCGTATGAGTTGTCCGCCCCGACCGAGATCACCGCGTATGCAGGTTTCACTAACTGAAGAAGCTCGTTGCTCGTGCCCGACTCGCTTCCGTGATGCGCGACCTTCAGCACGGCGCTCTCCAGGACATGACCCGAGGCGAGCAGCTTCCCCTCGGCATCCTTCTGGATGTCGCCGGCCAGCAGGACGCCGATGCCGCCGTATTCGACTCGCAGGACGATGGATCCGTCGTTTAGTCCTTCCTCGCCTGCAGGCTGATACTCCGGAGGGGGCCAGAGCACTTCGAACGTCACGTTCCCACAGACGGAGGGCTTCCGGAGATCGCACGCGAGCCGGTAGTCTATCTTGCGCGCCTGAATGGTGGCGAGGACGGCTTTGTAGGTTTGGCTTCCATGTGGACAACCGGTGTCCAGCACCCTGGAGACACCGAAACTTTCCAGGACCGCCGGGAGACCGCCGATGTGATCGCTGTGCGGATGGGTGATCACCAGCAGGTCTATCTGATTGACGCCGCTCGCGGTCAGGTATCGCACGACTTCGTCGCCGTGCGCTTCGTCCCCCGCGTCCACCAGCACATTCCGCCCATCCGGAGTCTGAATGAGGGCGCAGTCTCCCTGGCCGACGTCCAGAAAGTGGATGCTGAGCGTTTCCGCCCCGAGCGGGATAGGCGGCGCGCCCCAGTGATGAAACTGAGTAACGCCGATCGCGAGGAGCAAGACCGCGAGCACGACTATCGGCAGAGTTCTTCTCATAGCACACCCGCGTTTTGGGACCGGCACGTGTTGACACGGCCGTTGGGTGACTGTTCTACAGCGGGGCGACTGTCTCCTCTTACCGGCCGAACAAGCGGAAAGCGCCGCCCCTCGAGGAACGGCGCTTTAAGTCATGCTCATCGCTGCGGTCACCTAGGCGACCGAATTCAGGCTGTACTTCTCCACGAACTCGTCGTCGGTGAGGCCGCCGAGGTCCGATCTCAACTGCTCCACGTACTCATTCATGGACTGAGCATCCGAAGACGCAGCCTTGACAACGGACTTGCCCTTCTTTTTGTTCCTCAGCAGCACGATGTAGTACGCTCGAAAAACCTCTCCGCACGAGCGACGCTCGACTTCCCAGCAATTCTGGGCCCTTTCCGCATCGGACATCGCGCATCCCCCCTTGTGTTGCTGTCACGCAACGTCCATAGCCCTGCTAAACACAATCCCATACTGATCGGCGGACTACTACCCAGACCCCTGATGTCAGCCGATCGCTCCAGTTCGCGCCCGTCCCCGCCCAGGGGACGAGAACTGATCATACACGAGTCTCGAAACGTCCGCTATGGCCCGGTCGGCCGCGACCGCGTCCGAGACTCCTCTGATCATCACACACAGCGCATACGGTCCCGAAGGCCCGTATACGACCCCGGCGTCGTGAACGACTCCGGGGATCGAGCCGGTCTTGTTGGCTACTCGTGTGCCCTCCGGAATTAAGAGCGGGATTCTCTCCCTACATTGTTGTCTTGCCATGATTTCCAGCATCTCCGTACTCGTAGACTTACTCGATATTCCACCCTCGACCATCATCTTAAGCAGGAGCGCGATCTCATGCGGCGTGCAGAGGTTCTCGAACCCCCGATTCTGCCTTTCCCAGTCATACATCCTCCGGGCCAGAACCGTCTTCTCGATGCCGAGCGACCGCATCCGCGAGTTGACGGAATCCATTCCGATTCGGTCAATGATCATGTTCGTCGCGGTGTTGTCGCTGGTGACGATCATCAGTGTGGTCAGGTCGAGCAACGTGAGCTCAACGCCCGCGTGAAGCTCCTTGAGCACGCCCGAGCCGTCCACTTTGTCCTCATCTCGCAAGAGGACGGTCTCATCGAGCGAGAGGCGGCCTTCATCCCGCAGGCAGAAGACGTGCACCATGATGGGAATCTTGATCACGCTCGCCGATGGGAAAACCTCGTTCTCATTGATGAAAATGCGCCTGTCCCGCTCGAAATCCCAGGCCACGACTCCGAATGTGCTGCTGACCTGGCCGAGAATGCCCGATATTTGAGTGGTGATGCTCTTGCTGCGTGTCATCTCGATTGCTCCGACCGTCTCATGATTGGCGATTTGTGGTAATTGTAGGATGGGCGCCGCGCGGTGTCAACCGGAAGGACAAGCGGCAGCACCCGTCGAAAGACTTCTCGGCAAGGCAAATGAGCAAGCTGGGCAAGATGCTGAAAACCGGAGTGGTCGCGGGGGTCTGCGGCCTCGGATTGTGCGCGCTGGCCCGGAAGCTCAAGCTTCCGGAGCTTGCGTCGGACCTCGCGCAATCGGTGGAGGCCGTGCCGTTCCCCGGAACGCGCCTGTATGCCTTCCTTGCGGGCAAGCAGCTTCGGCCGCTGTATGCCGCGATTGCCGATCAGGTCGCCGGCGCGGACGGATTCCAGAGGATACTTGACCTCGGCACGGGCGCGGGCTATCTGCCGATCGAGGTGGCGCTGCGGAACCCCCAGATCATCCTGGCCGGCATAGACCCATCGCTCGATATGGTCCGCATCGCGAATGCGAACGCCCGGGCTTCCGGGCTTGGCGACGGCGTATCGTTCGAAGTGGGCGACGCGGCCTATCTCCCCTACCCCGGCAGGTATTTCGACCTGGTGGTCAGCGTGAACGTGCTGCATCACTGGCGGAACCCGCTAGCGGTCTTCGAGGAAGTCTATCACGTGCTGGAGCCGGGCGGGCAGTTCTGGATATACGACTATGTGAAGCACGTACCTCAGAAGACCTGGGACGCGCTGCTGGAGAAACTGTCGCCGATGGTGAGATGGGCGCTCCAGTTCGGCCCGATGGCGTCATCGAGGGCGGCATACAGTGAGGCCGATTTCCTCAAGCTCGCCCGGAAAACGCATTTCGAGGATTCGTCGGTCGAGAAGCAGACGCTCCCGCTCTTCGGCCACGATATGCCGGTCTTCATGCGCGCGGTACTTCACAAGCCGGCTTTGCGCGCGGAGACGGCGGCGGGATCGGAGAGGTCCTCTACAACTGCCCAATGATCTTGTGGCACTGGGGGATGATGCGCACATTTCGCAGCAGAGCCCCGCACTGAGCCTGCGAATCGAGGATGCGCGCCTCGGATGGAGGCCGAAGTCCCCCCTGCGGGGTCACCGGCTGCAGGATCAGAGGTATCCCCGGATCCACCGACCGAATGATCTCCACGGCGCGAAGCAGCTCCTCCGTCGAGGTTTTCGAAGTGAGCACCACCTTGGCGTAGACCTCTTTCGACGCGCAGCTCCGCAGGAAGGCTTCGTGCTCGGCCATCAGGTCGGGGCCCCCGGTCGAGCTTGGCAGCTTGATGTCCATGCTTACGATGTCAACGCAGGCGATGAGGTCCGGCAGCCTGTCGGGGAGCTCGCCGTTCGTCTCGAGGAAGATCTTGAAGCCCCGGTCCTTGAGCACGCAGGCGACATTCGCGACGAACTTCGACTGAACGAGCGGCTCGCCGCCGGTGAACGCGATGGAGTGATGCAGGCCGGGCGGAGTCTCCAGCGCGGCGATGTGCGCCACGACCTCGGAGCACGTCATGGGATTCGGCTCGGGAACGAAATCGCGTCTGCCGGGCGTCCGCTCCACGCGGCAGATGTTCGTTCGAACGCGCGCGGACGGCGTGTCGCAGTAGGCGCAGCTCAAATCGCAGCCGGCCATTCTCACGAATATCTGCCGCTCGCCGACGAACAGCCCCTCACCCTGGACGCCCGAGAATATCTCATAGAGAAACCCCTTGATGGACAATGGGGTCTCCATCCGAACTACAGTTTCGCTCATGCAATCCCCGCTCAATCCGTCTCCCAGTAGCTTGCGCTTGACGTGGGAGTCTCCCAGACGGTCGCCTTCACGATCCCGGAATCCATCAGGTCACGCACCCTCGTAAAGACCATCTTAGCTATATTCTCGGCAGTTGGGTTCTCTTCCTGAAATTCCGGTAGCTCATTGAGGTAGCGATGATCGAGATATGACACGATTTCCGCCAGGGCGGTCTTGAGCCGCTTGAAGTCAACGAGGATTCCTCGGTCGTCCAGTTGATCGCCTCGATAGGAGACCTGGACGCGGTATGTGTGCCCGTGAAGCGCCTCGCACGCGCCGTCGTAGCGGCGGAGGTTGTGCGCGGAATCGAACTGAGACTCTACAGCCAACTCGTACATGTGCTTCCCCCGCGAGGAATTATATCCCCAGCGCACACGCACTGTCAACGCGCCTTTGACATCCATCTCGGCTTCGGATATACTCCCGGTAGTCGAAGCCGAGGGAGCAGACGCATGCTATCCGATGCAGAGCGCGTGAAGGAGATCATCCGCATTCTCAGCAAGGAGTATCCCGATCCCAGGAAGGGGATGCTGAACTTCAGCACGCCGTTCGAGTTGCTCATCGCCACGATCCTCGCGGCCCAGTGTACCGACGTGAAGGTCAACCAGGTCACGAAGACGCTCTTCAAGAAGTACCCCACCCCCGCGAGCTTCGCCGGCGCGAATCTCTCCGAGATCGAGCAGGAGATCCGTCCGACGGGCTTCTTCCGGCAGAAGGCGCGCTCGATCGCCCAGACATCGCAGGACATCGTGAATGAGTTCGGCGGCGAGATCCCGCGCACGATGGAGGAGCTCACGACTCTGCGCGGCGTCGGTCGAAAGACCGCGAACGTGGTCCTGGGAAATGCATACGGCCAGCAGGCGATCATCGTGGACACGCACGTCCTCCGCATCGCCGGGCGACTGGGCCTCACCGATCCGAGGAACTCCGAGAAGAAGGATGCGGATAAGGTGGAGCAGGATCTGATGAAGGTCGTCCCGCGCGCGGATTGGACTCTCTTCAGCCAACTGATCGTCCAGCTCGGTCGGAGCATCTGCACCGCGCGGAATCCGAAGCACGCCGATTGCCCGATCCTCCGCCTCTGCCCCACGGGCCTGCGGGAACTCTCAGCTTCCTAAGAGACGCCCTCCCACACCCCATACGTCCGCGTCCTGCGGACGCGGCGGCTCGGACGGAGCCTCGCCCTCCCACAGATTCGCCTTCATTTCGCTCAGTTCCCTGCCGATAATGTGACTGGATGTCGGTGTTGTCGCCGGCCCCACCATTTCCATATCCCCAAGGAGGCGAAGACTTCTATGCAGGCTGTGATCCTTGCAGGCGGCAAGGGAACCAGGCTCTACCCACTCACCTCTCGAGTGCCGAAGCCGATGGTGAACTTCTTCGACAAACCGGTGCTCGAACACGCAATCGAATTGCTCAAACGCCACGACATACGCGACATCATCATTACGCTTGCGTACAAGGCGGATCAGATCATTGACCACTTCGGCGGCGGCTCGAAGTGGGGAGTCCACATCCAGTATGCGCTGGAAGACACTCCGATGGGCACGGCGGGCGGACTCAGGAGGATGCAGCCGCTTCTAAAGGATACTTTTGTCATCATCTCCGGCGACGCTGTAACCGATTTCGATCTGAAATCCGCGATTGACTTTCACAAGACGAAGTCCGCGATCGCCACGATGCTGCTCTATGAGGCGAATGATCCGTCTCAGTTCGGGATCGTGGAATCGGATCAGCACGGCAAGATACGGAGATTCGTGGAAAAGCCGAAGCCGTCCGAGACGTTTTCGAAGCATATCAACACCGGAGTCTACGTCCTGGAGCCCGAGGTCATCACGTATATCCCCTATGATGGGCCGTGCGACTTCAGCAGAGAGGTCTTCCCCAGGCTCCTTCAGAACGACGAGCCTTTCTACTCGATACGGACCGAGGGCTACTGGTGCGACATCGGGAGCCTGGCACAGTATCGGAACGTCCATTTCGACGCGCTCACCGGGAGGCTCAAGCTCAATCTCCCCGCGTCCGAGGTGGCGTGCGGCATCTGGGTCGGCGAGGACGCGGACATTCATTCCACCGTGAAACTGAAGGCGCCGTTCTATGTGGGCAACGGCGTGAAGATCGGGAGAGGCACGTCGGTCGGCCGGTTCACTGTATTGAGCGACATGGGAGTCGTGGATGACGGCGCGCGGGTGACGCACAGCATTCTGGGAGAAGGCGTCAGCATCGGGAAGGACGCGGAAGTCTACGGCTCGGTCATCGGCTCGGGATGCAGACTCCCCGACGGCAGGCAGCTCGCGGACGAAGTGGTGGTGCATGACGGCTCGGGAAACCATCTCAGAGCGGACATCGCATCCGAGCTTCTGAGCCGGCAGCCGCTCGATGAGCATGAGTTCACCTGGTCGGGCCTGGAGCTGGCAAGATTCGCCGCGGATGCGGCCTCGATGAGTTCACTGGCTGCTTAGGGCAAGCAGCTTTCGCCAGGGTACGAAAGCCGAAGAGCCGTCCCGATAATGGGGCGGCTCTTCGCACATCTGACGGCCGGAAGCCCGCCGCTAGACGGTCTGCCAGCACTCGGCGTGGGACGCCATGCACTTCTCCACATCTTCGTCCGATTCGATCTCGCGTGCCTGCTCGCACTCATATCGAACCAGCTCCCGATCCGGGAAATGCGATCCCTTGCGCCATTCGATCTTGTAGCGCGCTCGTAGATGCCTGCACGCCCCCTGAACCGGCTTTAATTCCGTTTGCCCTGGCAATCCAGTCTCCTTTCGATGCGGCCGGTGATCAGAACTTCACGCCGACCCGAGCCTCGCCCTCGTATTCCGTCTGATCCTGCAGCAGCATCCGATCCCGCTCGTAGGTCGTCATCCTCGCGGTCAGGTAGAGATTCAGTGTATCGCCGACCCGATGAACGAAACCGAGCGAATAGACCGAAGTCTGGAGCAGCGATGACTCCGTGCGTTGATCCACACTGTACCCGGTGGTAAGCAGCGCATAGGTGGAAAAGCGGTAGTCAAGGCCGTAGTCCCGTTGCTCGGCCGATCTGCCCGCCAGGTACTCATCTTTCAGAGTATACGCGCCCTTGAGCCTCAGCCTGCCGAAATCGGTCTTCACGCCGAGGCTCTGCGAGTTGAGGCGCTGCACGATCCCTTTCTTGTCTTCCGGATTGCTCGAATACGCGCCCGTCACTTTCAGCAACTTGCCGGTATCCAGCTCCATCGCGACGTTCAGCGTATCGAGTTGCTCCTGGCCGGCGTTCTCCCTCGCCTTGTACCCGCCGGAAACCCGCACGTACTTGACCGGCTTCGAGGAGGCGGTCACCTCCGATACTCGGGAAACCACCTCGCCGTTCGACTCCACTTCCTTGTACGCGCCGCCGACAGTCGTGCCCGTGAACGGGCGCACTTCAACGGCGGCTTCCTTGCTCAGATCGCGAACACCCGGGGCCTCCCTCTGGCTCACCGCGCCCGAAAGCTTCACAGCCTGGAAGGGCGTCGTGACGACGCGGAATCCCTCGACCTGCTCCGGGCCTTTCACGTCGGATTCCCGGTTCGCCCAGTCGAGCTGGATCGCCACGTTCCGCATAGCGGTCGTCGAAAGCATGAATGTGCGCGCGAATTCGTCCTCCGGGCGATCCACGTTTTTGCCGGTCAGCCCGATCTCCAGCCGCCAGTCGGATCGCGGGGTAGAGATGAGCTTCACCGCATGGGAGAGTTCCTCGCCCGCCGCGTCCGTATTCGAATGGGCGACTTTCATCTCGAGGTTCAACAGCTTACTCGGATTCGCCGTGAGATTGAGGAACTCGGCGGCCGATCTCCCGGTCTTCTCGGCGTCCACGCGGCTGAGCGACGCGTTC
>Ga0315284_10002442_pt1 | contig 26587 bp, 21 predicted proteins | sample YL17G09_16_MG_FD_203696 | JGI IMG/M metagenome (GOLD analysis project Ga0315284, IMG submission 203696) | Sediment microbial communities from Yellowstone Lake, YNP, Wyoming, USA - YL17G09_16 | ecosystem: Environmental > Aquatic > Freshwater > Lake > Sediment | place: USA: Wyoming | collected...
GGAGCCGAAGTGACCGGGATCGCGGGGTTCGTGGAGGTTGTCGGTTGCGACTTGCGGGGATGGGCTGAAGCCCACCCCTGGAGAGGACGCGGAAGGAGAGACGACACCGGCTGAAGCCGGTGGCGGGGATCGTCAGGGTCGTCAAGATCCCTGCCCGCCTGTGACACGAGCGCCATTGCCTGGAACGTCCGTAGGCTGGGCGACCTCACACTGTCATATGCAAAGAGGCCCACGCCCACTCGTAACTCGTAACTCGCTTGCTCGTAACTCGTCACTGCATCCGCACCCAACCGCAGAGCACCCCGGACCCCGCACTACCCGAAGCTGCAACGTGCGGAGCAACAACTTCGCGTGGCAATCAGTGATGGAACAGCCGCGTCTTTGTGAATGCCATCACCATGCCGTACTCGTCGGCCGACTTGATCACCACATCGTCTCTCACCGATCCACCGGGCTGCACCACGTACTTGACGCCTGTTTGTGCAGCGCGGTCGATGTTGTCGCGAAAGGGGAAGAACGCATCCGACGCCACCGAGACGCCGCTGAGCTTGCCGAGCCATCCGCGTTTCTCCTCACTTGTCATGCGCGAGGGGACGCTCTCGAAGCACTCTCTCCAGGCGCTCAGCTCGATGGGCGCGAGATTCTCTTCAAAGTACAGGTCGATGGCATTGTCGCGGTCGGCACGCTTGATGCCGGGGCGAAACTTCATGCCCAGCACGCGGGGATACTGCCGCAGGAACCATCGGTCGGCTTTGGCTGCGGCCAGGCGCACGCAGTGCACGCGCGATTGCTGGCCCGCGCCAACGCCGATCACCTGTCCGTCAAGGGCGAAGACCACCGAGTTTGACTGTGTGTATTTGAGCGCGATCTGAGCGACCAGGAGGTCGCGCACCGCGTGGTCGGGGAATTCCTTCTTCGCGGTGACAATCTTGGCAAACATCGCGGGAGTGATTGCCACATCGTTGCGTTTCTGCTCAAAGTGCACGCCGAAGACCACTCGGTCTTCCTGCACCGGTGGCTCGAAGGCCGGATCGATCTGCACCAGGTTGTACTTGCCGTCTTTCTTGGCCTTGAGGATCTCCAACGCCTCGGGGTCGAAACCCGGGGCAATCACCCCGTCAGAGACCTCTCGTTTGATCAGCTTGGCAGTGGCCACGTCGAGGGGATTGCTGAGTGCGATCCAGTCGCCAAAGCTTGACATGCGATCTGCTCCGCGAGCCCGCGCGTAGGCTGTTGCCAGGGGGGTGAGTTCCATGTCATCGACGAAGTAGACGCGCTTGAGGGTGTCGGAGAGCGGGAGGCCCACTGCGGCGCCTGCCGGGCTCACGTGCTTGAACGATGTTGCGGCCGAAAGCCCCGTGGCCTGTTTCAGTTCGCGCACAAGCTGCCAGGCGTTCATGGCATCGAGCAGGTTGATGTAGCCGGGGCTTCCGCTCAGCACCTTGATGGGCAGCTCGCCCGCATCAACGAAGACACGTGCAGGCGACTGGTGCGGGTTGCATCCGTAGCGAAGGGTCAGTTGTGATTGTGGCATGGTGGGCTCCTGAATAGGTTGACGGGGTGTCACTCCGGCGGGCTATAGCCCGGTCGGAATGTCGACGAATTCGCACTCGATACCGAACTTTCGGTGTACCGCAGCAGCCAGCGCCTTCACGCCCACGGTTTCGGTGGCGTGATGCCCGGCGAATATCACGTTGAGGCGCGACTCCCGGGCCAGGTGATACACCTCGGTTGCCTCGCCGCTGATATATAGATCGATGTCCGCAGTGGTTGCCGATGCAAAGCAGCCCATGCCTCCGCCGCCGGAGACCACGCCAACGGTTTTGCACAGACGGGGTCCGCACGACAGCACCGTACATCGAGTGTTCAGCCGGGACTCCAGGTGCTTGACAACAGCGTCGACAGTCCGCGGTTTGGGGAACGTGCCCACCCAGCCGATGTTGGTTCCGTGGTAGTCGGCGAAGGTGCGTGTGGGCTTGGCTCCCACGAGCCGGACAAGCACGGCATTGTTGCCCACAACCGGGTGTTTGTCGAGCGGGAGGTGGCTTGCGTAGAGCGAGATGTCGCGGTTCATGAGGGATCGGAGGCGCCGGCCCATGATGCCGGTTGCGCAGGGGTTCGCGGATTTCCAGAAGAGGCCGTGGTGCACAACGACAAAGTCGGCTTTGCGTCGGGCAGCCTCCTCGAAGGTCTGGATGCCGGCGTCGACGGCAAAGAGCGCCTTGCGTACCTCGGCTGCACCCTCGACCTGCAGTCCGTTGTACGAGGAGTCGTTGATCGTTTCGGTGTTGAGCAGCGAGTTGAGGAATAGCACGAGTGCGTCGCGGGAGGCGGTGCGGTGTCGATGTTGTGCAGGCACTCGAGGCGTCCTTGGCGGAGTGGTGTGCCCTGAAAATACAGTGTGGGCACGAGGGGATCGAGGGAAGTGCGGAGTGTTGGGGAAATGCGGAATGCGCAGTGATGAGCGCGGAATTGAGGATGCCGATGACGAACATGTGTAGAGACGTTGCGCGCAACGTCTCTCTGGGCAGAGCGGGAAGTGACGAGCGCCGCACGGAGCCCTGTCGAAGTGTTACAAACCGCTCGACTGGTCGTGACAGAATGTGGAATGATTGGCGACTCCTCGTCCTCGTGGATGGCACCCGGACGGCATTGGTCCCGCGGCAGACCACCAGAGCCACCACGACACGCGCGGGAGGAATGTGCAGCGGCGCCATGGCTGCGCGTGTGCGCCAGGGCGGACTGGAGCGGGGCGCTGGAGCGCCGTGCGGAGTGACCCCGTCGCCGGTGGCTGAGCGGAGTCGAAGCCACCGGCGACATCGGGGCACGCAGCACCGAGGACCTCAGGCCGAGCCCGGAAGGAGGACCGACCGCATCGCGGGGGCGCCCGCATGCATGTGCTCCGCCGTCTCTGTTCACGGTCTGAACGATGTATATTATTTGGCTTTTCTTTTCCGCGTCCCCAAGTGCGCGGACCAACCAATGTCTCCAAACCACACAATTTTCCAGGAGGTCCCGTATGAAGTTCAAGGCACTCGTTTCGGTCGCAGCAGTCGCAGCAAGCATGGGCGTCTTTACTGGTTGCGCAAAGGCCCCGACAGCAGACATTGACGCAGCAAAGAAGGCCATCGAGACCGCAAAAACCGCGCAGGCAGATCAGTACGCCGCAGCAAGCTACCAGAGCGCAGACGACACCCTCAAGGCAGCTCTTGCCGAGGTTGAGAAGCAGAATGCAGCAATGGCACTCTCCCGCAACTACACCGAGGCATCGCGTCTTCTGAAGGTTGCTGCCACCCTCAGCGCCAAGTCCGAGGCTGACGCAGCATCCGGTAAAGAGGCAATGAAGGCCGAAATTGAAAGCAGCGTAACTGCGACCAAGTCGGCTCTGCAGGCTGCCAAAGACCTGCTGAAGAAGGCTCCCAAGGGCAAAGAAGGCAAGGAAGCACTTCAGGCCATGGAAGCTGAACTGAGCACGGTGGACGCATCTCTGGTGCAGGCCGATGCCGACGTTGCTGCTGCCAACTACGTGGCTGCCAAGGACAAACTCACCGCAGCTCAGGGCAAGATTCAGCAGATCACCGACGAGCTGAACAAGGCCATCGAGAAGACCGGCGGCAAGAAGAAGTAGGCATTGTCTTGCTTGACTGACCGAACAACGAGCCCCGGAAGTCTCTGCACTTTCGGGGCTTGTTCTTGCCGGGACAATCGCATGAAACACCGTCGCACGCCCACCACTCCATCAACCAGACGACGCCGACTGCCGCTGATACGCATCGTCGGAGGCGGCCTGTTTCTCTGCGGATGCCTGTTCGTCGCGGTCCGAGTGCTGGCATCCCCCACTGGGGTCATCGACGCCGGCCTGAAGCAGTGCCGGTCGGCTGTGAGTGAAGCGCGGGCTCACGGGGCCTCAACCTACGCGCCGGAGCAGCTCGCTGCAGCCGCCGCAGCCTACGAGCAGGCCATGTCCGCCTGGCAGAGGCAGAATCGCCGATCGTTTCTGGTGCGCGATCTCGACAGCGTGCGTATCCGTGCCTCACAGGGCGCCGCACTGGCACTGGAGGCGGTGAGTCGCGCGGTGGCAGTATGCGACTCCCTCAAGAAATCGGCGCACGTCAACATCGCCATAGCGTCGCAGTCGGTTGAGGACATCCGCGACCAGTTCGGCAACCTTGCCATGAGCACGGCGTGGCGCAGGCGACTGGTGGAAAGCGAGCTGCTTCTGTCGCAGGCGCGCGCGGCGCTGCAACGCGCAGACTATCTTGTGGCATCGCGCAAACTTGACCGAGTGATTGCTCTCAGCTCGCAAATCGACAACGAGGCGAGCACGCGTATCCAGCGCTACCTCGCGTCGAAACCGCTGTGGATCCAATGGTCCGACGAGACGGTCGCATGGTCACGATCGCACAATGACGTTGCCGTAATCGTTGACAAAATGGCGCGCACCTGCCGGGTCTATTCTGCGGGCCGACTCTCCTGCGAGTTTGCTGCGGAGTTCGGCCCCAATTGGATGAGCCACAAGCTGCGCCAGGGAGACGATGCCACGCCCGAAGGCCGGTACCGGGTGAGTGCCAGGAAGGGCGCAGGGCAAACCGTCTACTATCGCGCGTTGGCCATCGACTATCCCAATGAGCGCGACCGCACGCTCTTTCGCGCGGCGCAGAAGGAAGGTCGCATTCCCTCGGGCGCCCGGATCGGCGGACTCATCGAGATTCACGGCGGTGGCGGCAAGGCCTGCGACTGGACGAATGGGTGTGTTGCGCTGAGCAATGCCGACATGGAACGACTCTATCGCATGGCGCGGGCCGGCACGCCCGTGACCATTGTGGGAACGAGCGGCAAGCCATGACCTCGCCAGAGATCTCCGCACATGACATCACCGGTGCACCCGGACCCTTGCCGAGAAGTCGGATGGTGCGCACAAGTCAACGCACGGCTGCACGCATTGTGCTGGCCGTCGGGTTGGCAGCGCTGTCGATCCTGCCGGCGCCTCTGTTGCGCGACATGGCCTTTGCGGTGTACCAGCCCAGGCCGCTTCCCGACTCCCCCACCGCAGCCCGCGTCACCACGCCGGATGAGATCCGACGCCTCCAGGCGCACGTGAGTGCTGCGGAACACCAGCTTGCCGGAGAGGTGCCCGATGCCGTGTACCTGGTGGTGTGCACCTCTGACAACACGTTTGAACTCCGTCGCAAAAACGATATCCTGCGCAAGGGGTCGTGCTCAACGGGGAGCTTCACGCTGCTCAAATCGTCGGACCCCGCAGACAGAAGCAAGACCTGGATGTTCACCACGCCGCGCGGCATGTTTCGCGTACAGGCGAAGGAGACCGACCCCGTGTGGTGCATGCCCGACTGGGCGTTTGTCGAGGAGGGGCGCCCGATTCCCGGCAAAGGAGCACCCGAGCGTTTTGTCAAGGGCGTTCTCGGTGACTACGCACTGCATCTTGGGCAGGGCTACATGATCCACGGCACGCTGTATCAGCGGTTTCTGGGTCTGGCGGTGACGCATGGCTGCGTGCGGTTGGCCGATGACGATCTCAAGGCGGTGTATGAGGGATTGACGTTGGGAGCACGGGTATATATGTATTGATGGGGAAGAAGTGAGAAGTGAGAAGTGAGAAGTGAGTAGAGACGCGATCGGGCGAGCAGACGCGGGGACGAACGGACGAGGTGTACAGCGATCCAGCGACACATGCGTGGAGACGCAGAGAATGCAGGAAGAAGAGAAGAGGCCGCTCGAGCCCACCATCGTGGACACACTCCGCGCCGCGCTTGCCGTCGCAACGCGATCGTGCGGTCGCGCCTTGGGTGCCGCGTCCTGGTGGACCCGCCAATCCACCGCGCGTCTCGGACACTCCGTGCTCGGTCTCTTCTGGCCCGCGTCGGACCATCCGCTACTGCTGAGGATTGCGACTCTCTGTGCCATGGTGCTGCCCACTGCTGTGGTTGTGACACTGTGCATGGCAGTACCTCTCGCCCACTTTCCCCGGTTCCGGGAGATCCCCGAGACGAAGACCGCATCCAGGATGGAGCGTATCCCCATCATCGATAAGGACATCCTTGCGCAACGCGATTCCCTGGTGATGTGCAAGGCCTACCTGCAGTCGCTTGCCAAACTGGCGCGCACCGACTCGGTGGTGCTGTGCGTGAACCTGCGCGACAGCACGGTGCTGCTGCACATTCGCGGCGTGACCGTGCGGTCGTGCACACTGTCAACGTACCGGTGCAGTGCGGCCATGGCGTCTCTGCGCAGGCGCGAGGGACTTGCCGCATGGCTCTCCACCCCATTCACTCTGCGCGACTACATTGCCACAATCCCCAAAGTGCCGATCAAGGTCAAACAGGCGCCATCCGACACGATTGAGGCAGAGAAGATGTCGCGCAGAGGCCCCAGGCCGGAGGGCATCGACGATGTGTACTGCGGCCTGCTCTTCGACCGCAACCTGTGGGTTGACCTTGCCCAGAGCGAGATGCCCAACCCGGCCGATTTCCGCGACATTGCCGGGTTCCGCACGCGCATGCGCATGAAGCGGTGGCTTGACACGGTGGAGTCGCTGATCCTGCGCCGACCTCCACACTACCTCTTCCGCATCCAGATCACCATTCCACGCGAGGATGTGAAGGCTGTGTATCGGGCGCTGCCGGCGAGCAATGCAGCCATGGTGCTGGCGATGCCGGAGCGGTAGCAGGATTGGCTGGAAGCAGTTGAGCAGCAGATCGATCGGGGCCACGCCCCGGCGCAGTGGTCAGGCTCGGCCCACTCCCATCATCTCTCCGTCACACGGGTCCCCGGATTTCCGCAAGCAGCGACGTCAACGCATTGGCAAACCGCTCGCAGTCCTTGGGCGTGAGCGGGGGCGGACCGCCGGTATCAACGCCGCTGTCGCGCAGTCCCTGCATGAAGTCCCGCACTGACAAGCGCGACCCGATGTTCTCTGCGGTATAGCGCTCTCCTCGCGGGTCAAGCGCATGCGCCCCCTTCTTGACAACGCGGTCTGCCAGGGGGATGTCGGCAGTGATCACCAGGTCGCCGGTCTCCACCATCTCGACAATGCGGTCGTCAGCCGCGTCAAACCCGCCGGGCACCGAGACGGATCGGAAGAGCGGATCTTGCGGCGTGCGGATGTGCGAATTGGCCACCACGGTCAGAGGCGCCTTGACACGCTGCGCTGCCCGGTAGAGAATCTCCTTGACACTCCTGGGGCATGCGTCGGCGTCGATGATGATGTGCATGGGTTCGGTCCGTTGGCGTTGTGTGTCGTGGCAGGTGGAAAATACCTCCAGCTTCGCACCAGACGGTCTTGCCGTGCCGCATCCGAGCCCGCAGCCGATGGGTCTGGGCGGCAACGCCGGGCGGCGATCCCCGCAGCAGGAGCAGGTGTCTCTGGGTGGCAAGGCCGGATGGCGACTCTCGCAGCTCCAGCAACGGCAGCTTCTGGGTGGCAAAGCCGGGTGCTGCACTGAGCTCCGTCGAATGTGTGGCGCGTCGTGGGAGCATTGCGAGTTCGATCCACCCGGTGCGCGACACCCGCGAGCAGGAGTGCCGGGATGGGCTCCAGGAGGTCGTTGTGTTGGGACAGGCTGCACGGGCTCGAAGGAATCATCGTGGCCGGGAGATGCTGAGGCCCTCGTGGGTCCCGGTACTTGGACCGTCGCACGCCACTGCACCCTCGTACCGGTGACCCTGGCCCGCAGGGCCCTCCAAACGCATCCCATGCCCGGAAGCTCCACCCACACTCGCTATCAGATCAACGAAAGCACTTGCGCAATCTCCTCCTCTGGGCTATATTATGCGTGTACGTTACCGCATCCACGATCCCTGACGGCCTCCATGATCACGATCAAAGACATTGCCCGACAAGCCGGCGTCTCCATCGGCACGGTTGACCGGGTGCTGCACAAGCGAGGGCGTTTCTCGCCGGAAACAGCCCGCAAGATCGCGACCATTGCCGGGAAGACGGGCTACTCGCCCAATGTGCTTGCACGGAGCCTGTCGCTGGCAAAGGCGTACACCTTCTGCGCGATCATCCCCAAGCTCACGCAGGACGACACGTACTGGCAACTGGTAGCCGACGGATTCTCGACGGGTGAGGAAGAGTTTGCGCGGTACAGTGTGCGAGTCAGGGTCTTTCAGCACGACCGGCTCTCTGCGGGCTCATTCACCACGGCCTGCTCCAAAGCTCTGGCAGCCAAGCCTGACGGGCTGATCCTCGCGCCGGTGTCTCCTCGCCTGGTCGAAGCGTTCGTGGACAGACTGCCGCCATCAATACCATACGTCTTCCTCGACTCCACACTGCCCGATGCCGCACCGCTGGGTTTCATTGGTCAAGACGCATTTCAGAGCGGTGTGCTGGCAGCCAAACTCGTGCGATTGACGGTGCGCGACCCGGGAATCGTTGGCATCATGCGCATCCACCCCGACGACTTGCACATCAAAGAACGCGCCTCGGGGTTTGAGGCGGGCATGGCCGGGTGCAGTGGTCTGCGCACGGTGCAGCACGACTTTGACGGAGACATTCTTTCAACGCAATCGCGACAGGGGATACTCCGGGCGCTGCGACAGACACCCGACCTGCGTGCACTGTTTGTGACAAACGCACATACGCACGTGATCGCGCGCGCTGCAATCAAGGCCGGCCTGGGTCACCCAGTGAGCGTTGTGGGCTACGACCTGGTGCCGCAGAACGTGGAACTCGTCAGGACCGGCGCCATCGACTTCCTGATCAGCCAGCGGCCGGAGTTTCAGGGGAGCCAGAGCGTGCGTATGCTCTTTCGCGGGGTGGTGCTGCAGGAGCCGTGTGCGCGACATACGTTTGTGCCCATGGACATTGTGACGCGCGAGAATCTCGAGTACTATCTGCCGGTACCGCAGCAGTGAGGGGAACCGGGGGGCTCCACGGCTTCTCCCGGGGTGACAAGCGAGTAACCGCAGGAAGGGCCACGGAAGAAGCGGATTTGGAGGGATTCTCACGGATCCGACGCTGACGGTGACCGGAATCTGGACATGTACACCATTGCACTGAGGAGAACTCGATGACCACCAAAAACGCAGTAATCGGCCTGGACTACGGCACCGACTCGGTGCGCGCGCTCATCGTAGACGCGGCTGACGGACGCGAGATCGCGCAGCACGTGCACCCCTACTCCCGCTGGGCGCAGGGCCGCTTCTGCGATGCCGGAGCCAACCAGTTCCGGCAGCACCCACTTGACTACGTAGAGGGCCTTGAGCTCGCCATCACGCGCGCCCTGGCCAAGGCGCCCAAGGGCACTGCGGCCTGCGTCCGGGCAATCTCCGTGGACACCACCGGATCTACTCCCGTTGCAGTTGACAAGGCAGGGACACCGCTCTCCCTGCTTCCGGCATTCAAGAGCGACCCGGATGCCATGTTCATTCTGTGGAAAGACCACACCGGTGTCGACGAGGCCGCCGAGATCAACGACCTCGCGCACTCGTGGGGCGGCATTGACTACACCATGTACTGCGGCGGGGTGTACTCATCGGAATGGTACTGGTCCAAGATCCTCCACACGATCCGTACCAACGAGAAGGTGCGCTCCGGGGCATTTTCGTGGGTCGAACACTGCGACTGGATCCCCGCACTCCTTACCGGCGACACCAACCCACTCACGCTCAAACGCAGCCGCTGCGCATCCGGGCACAAAGCACTGTGGCACCGTTCGTGGGACGGATTGCCGGCGGAGCGATTCCTCACCAAGCTCGACCGCCGACTCGCGGGGGTTCGCGACAATCTCTTCACCGAGACATTCACCGCCGACCGCCCGATAGGCGCACTCTCTCTGCCATGGGCACAACGCCTCGGCCTCTCCACCGATGTTCTCGTCGGCGTTGGCGCATTTGACGCGCACATGGGCGCCGTAGGTGGCGGCATCACAGCAGGCGTGCTCTCCAAGGTGATGGGCACCTCAACCTGCGACATGATGGTGGCGCCCCTGCCCCGCGGCAAGGAGAAACTCATCAAGGGCATCTGTGGCCAGGTTGACGGATCGATCATTCCCGGCATGTTGGGCATGGAGGCGGGCCAATCGGCATTCGGCGATGCGTACGCGTGGTTCCGCCGATTGCTCTGCTGGCCGGTCGATGCGCTTGTCAAAGACGCGAAGGTCGCCGAGAGTGTCCACGACCGACTCCTCGTCGAGCTCTCCCAGCGCGCGGCCAGGCTGCCGATCGGCGGCACCGGCATTGTGGCACTTGACTGGCTCAACGGCCGACGCACGCCCAATGCCAATCAGGCACTCACCGGCGCAATCATGGGCCTTAATCTGGGCAGCGACGCACCTGCCATATACCGGGCACTCGTCGAATCCACAGCCTTCGGTGCGCGCAAGATCGTGGACTGTTTCACATCGCAAGGAGTCAAGATCCATGAGGTCGTTGCGCTCGGAGGCATTGCGAAGAAGTCGCCGTTTGTCATGCAGGTGGTGGCCGATGTCTTCGGCATGCCCATCAAGGCGGCCAAGTCGGACCAGGCGTGTGCATTGGGCGCAGCCATGTTCGCGGCCACAGTGGCGGGGATCCACGTAGACGTCCTCCACGCACAGCAAGCCATGAGCAGCGGGTTTGAACGCGAGTTCCGGCCGATCGCCGCGAATGTGAAGAAGTATGCGGGGATCTACGAAAGATACAGTCGGTTGGGTGAATTTGTTGAGGGCGCGACTGAGCGCTGATTGCTGGTGAGAAGCGAAGAAACTGCGGGAACGGGGACGCGGATGACACGGATTTGACGGATCTTCACGGACCATGCACGCGTGAACTGGGAATTTGGGGATCGCATTGACATCCGTGTTCTTCGATCCGTGGGAATCCGCGCTCCGATCCGCGTTTTCCGTGGCCACTCCCCGCTCTTTTCATGATTCGGAACGAGCTACGCCAGAAGTCGACGAAATCAACTGAACAACAACGCATAGTCAATCACACAAAGGAGCCTCCATGCCACCCACAATCCCCCGTCACCAACGCCCCACTGCACTGAAGACGTTCCTCTTTGGCGCGCCCTACTACCCCGAGCACTGGACGCCCGCAGACCGCCAGCATGATGCAGATCTCATGTCCAAAGCCGGCATGAACGTTGCCCGTATGGCCGAGTTTGCGTGGGATCGGATGGAACCGAGCCCCGGAGTCCTCGACTTCTCAATCTTCGATGAGACGATCGGGGCTCTCGGAGCCAAGGGCATCAACACCATCCTCTGCACTCCCACTGCCACCCCCCCGAAGTGGCTCACGGTCAAGCACCCCGAGTGGATGCGCGTCAATGCCACCGATATCCCCATGGAACACGGCAGCCGCCAGCACTGCTGCACCAACAACGGCGCATTCCGCGCTGAGTCACGCCGCATCACGCGCGCCATGGCCGAGCACTACGCCACCAACCCGTACGTGATCGGCTGGCAAACCGACAACGAACTCTTCTGCCACATCAGCGAGTGCTTCTGCGACGCGTGCCTCGCGCGTTTCCAGAGGTGGCTGCGTGCTGCCTACAACAATGATATCACTGCACTCAACACCTCCTGGGGATGCGCGTTCTGGGCTCAAACATACAGCGACTTCTCCCAGATCGGCTTTCCACGCCTCCCCGAGCGGCCAACGCATCCCAACCCGCACCAGATGCTTGACTACGGGAGATTCCTCAGCGACGGACTCACCGAGTTCCAGAAGGAACAGATCGACATTCTGCGCGCAGCCAACCCGAAGTGGTGGATCACGCACAATGGCATGTTCTGGCACATTGACTACTGGAAGTTCTCGCAGGATCTCGATTTCATGGGCTACGACATGTACCCCGGGTTCACCAACAAGGGTCCGCTCTCTGCGGCTGACTGGTCGCACAACCTCTCCCGCTGCAGAGCGGCGTCCGGCAACTTCATCGTTCCCGAGACGCAGGGTGGGGCCGGCGGGCAGCGTCCGTATCTCCACGAAACCCCGCGGCCTGGGCAGATGCGGCTATGGGCGTACCAGGAGATTGCGCAGGGCGCCGACGGCATTCTGCACTTTCGGTGGCGATCGTGCCGATTCGGAGCTGAGATGTACTGGAACGGCATCCTCGATCACGACAACATTCCGAGGCGTCGCTACGAGGAGTTCTCGCAGGAGGGCGCCGAGTTCCGACGCCTGGGTCCCACCATCCTCGGCACCGTCGCGGAGGTCAAACTGGCAGCGCTGATCGACCATGACCAGGAAGAGGCCCATCACTCCATGACGCTGGGGCTGCCCAGCCCGAACGACCAGGGGTCGCAGGCATACCGACAGTTCTGGAAACGGCATCTTGCCGGTGGTCTCGTTGACTTCCGCGATTCGTTTGAAGGGCTTTCGACGGTCATCATCCCCTCGCACATTCTCATTGACGAGGCGACCGCTGCCCGGCTCGAGGCGTTCGTGCGCGAGGGTGGCACGCTGGTGGCCACCGCACGCACTGCAACCCGCGATCGACGCAACCACGTGCTGTCCATTACACCTCCGGGCCACCTCTCACATGTCTTCGGCGTGACGGTGGAGGAATTCGGCAAGCAGGACGTGCCAGGCGTCTCCCTCCGACTCAGCGAGAAGAAGTCGGTCAAGGCGCCTGCGTATGAAATTCTCAAGCTCGCCAAGGGGGCCAAGTCCCTGGCGACGTGGACAACGGCCCAGGACAAGGGCCCGCACGCAGCCGCAGGGACCTGCGCCATGGCCGTGAACCGCGTTGGCAAGGGCGCCGCCATATACATCGGCACGTATTTTACCGACGACAACGCAGAGGCGATCTTCGACGTGATCCTCAAGCACGTCAAAGCCGCACCACTGGCAAAGGCGGCTCAAGGCGTCGAGGTGTCGTGCCGCATCGGGGAGAATCGGCGTCTCGTCTTCGTGCTGAACCACCACGCGAAGAGCCAGGAAGTCTCCGGCCTGCCCAAAGGCACTGAGTTGATTTCGGGGAAGAAGTGCACAGGTACGCTGACGGTGAAGGCGTTTGATGTCGCTGTGGTAGAAGCGAAGAAAGGGAAGTGACAAGTCACGAGCAAGCGAGTTACGAGTTACGAACCGCGTCGGGGTCTCCTGACCGTTGACAGGTGATCCCGCCTGAGGCAGGACCGCGCTCCCCGATGCCGAAGAAACCGAGGAACCCATGTCCTACACCGAACTGAAGCGCGAGGCGTATGAGGCGAATCTGGAGCTTCCGAAGCACCGACTCGTGACCTACACCTTTGGCAATGTCAGCGCCCTGGACCGAGCTCGCGGCATCTTCGCCATCAAGCCGTCGGGCGTTGACTATGAGAAACTCGCCGTAGACGACATGGTCATCGTGGACCTTGACAACACGATCGTCGAAGGCGCCATGCGCCCGTCATCCGATACGAAGACGCATGCGGTGCTCTATCGCAACTTCGACAGCATTGGCGGCATCACGCACACGCACTCCACATACGCGGTTGCGTGGGCGCAGGCTATGAAGCCCATTCCCATATTCGGCACCACGCACGCCGACCACTTGACGTGCGACATTCCTGTCACCGACGTGATGACCGATGCCGCGATCGAGGGCGACTACGAGGAGGAGACGGGCAACCAGATCATTGCGCGCTTCCGCGATCTCTCACACAAGGAAATCGAGATGGTGCTGGTGGCGTGTCATGGCCCGTTCACCTGGGGCACGGACGCAGCCAAGTCTGTATACAACAGCGTGGTACTCGAAGAACTCGCTCGCATGGCGCTCTTCACGCTCCAGGCCAATCCGGAAGCCCCCCGACTCAAACAAGCACTCATTGACAAGCACTGGCAGCGCAAGCACGGGAAGAATGCGTATTACGGACAGAAATGATGGGATCGTGCAGGGTCGGTAGAGGCGGGTCTCAAACCCGCCTCTACCGACCCACCCTTTCGCCGCACCACGCAACAACAGCAACACCGATACCAACCAACCAAAGGAGTCCTGCACGTATGACCAACATCCCACAAATCAACCTCGGTCTCGTGGCAGTGAGCCGCGACTGCTTCCCCATCGAGCTGCCCAGGAAACGCCGTGACGCGCTTGCTGCCGCCTGCGCCAAGAAGGGCATTGCCATCACCGCGCTGTCCACCGTCATCGAGAACGAGAACGACACCGTCAAAGCACTTGACGAGATCACCACGAAGAAGATCAACGCACTTGTCGTCTTTCTCGGCAACTTCGGCCCCGAAGGCCCTACCACGCTGCTCATCCAGAAGTTCGGCGGACCCACCATGGTGGCCGCTGCGGCTGAGGAGACCGGCAAAGACCTCATCAACGGCCGAGGCGATGCATACTGCGGCATGCTGAATTGCTCGTACAACCTGGGACTCCGCAAGCTCCGAGCGTACATCCCCGAATACCCCGTAGGCACCGCAGACGAGATCGCAGGCATGATTGCGGGCTTCCTCCCCGTTGCGCGGATCATCGCAGGGCTGGCAAAGCTGAAGATCTTCGCATTCGGCCCACGCCCGCACGACTTTCTCGCCTGCAACGCGCCCATCAAGCCACTCTACGACATTGGCGTAGAGGTGATGGAGAACAGCGAACTCGACCTCTTCGACGTATTCAAGTCGTCCGAGGGCGACAAGCAGATCGCCGCAGTTGTCACGGACATGGAGAAGGAACTCGGCGCGGGCAGTGCGTACCCTGACCTGCTGCCCAAACTCGCGCAGTTTGAGGTTGGCCTGCTCAACTTCATGGAGAAGAACCTGGGAGCTTCGCAGTTCGGCATCTTTGCCGACAAGTGCTGGCCCGCCTTCGAGAAGCAATTCGGCTTTGTGCCCTGCTACGTGAATTCGCGCCTGGCAACTCGCGGCATCCCAGTGGCGTGCGAGGTGGACATCTACGGCGCACTCAGCGAGTACATGGGATCGTGCGCAACGCAGGCTCCGGTCACACTGCTTGACATCAACAACAGTGTGCCGGCCGACATGTATGCGACCGCGAAGGCTACGGTCGGTTCATACAAGCTCAACGACATGTTCATGGGCTTTCATTGCGGCAATACGCCGTCGTGCTGCCTGGCAGGGTGCGGCCTCAAGTACCAGCTCATCATGCATCGACTGATGGAGCCGGGCAAGAAGCCCGACATCACGCGCGGCACGCTCGAAGGTCGGCTCAAGCCGAGCCCGGTCACTGTCTATCGCCTCCAGTCAACTGCCGATGCAACGCTACGGTCATACATTGCGCAGGGCGAGGTGCTTGACATTGACCCGGCGAGCTTTGGCGGTATTGGCGTGATTGCGATCAAGGAGATGGGACGCTTCTATCGCCACGTGCTCATCCAGAAGCGCTTTCCCCACCATGCAGCCGTGGCATTCGCGCATACGGGGCATGCAATCTTCTCTGCTGTCAAGATGCTGGGTGTGGAGGATGTGAGCTTCAATCAGCCGACGGGCATGATGTACCCGTCTGAGAACCCGTTCTCGGCATAGTCGGGATTGGGGATCGGGTGTGCGCAGTCTGGGCGGCAGAGACGATTGTCTCGGGCCGCCCTTTTCATGTCGGAAGATGAGACGGGGACAGATTGCAGTGAGGATGCACAGGGTGGAAGGTCGCCCGTGAGATCAAGGGTGGCGAGGGGCTGACTGTCGGGACGTCCTACACGACTGCAGCCGCATTGGTTGACCCTACGCAATGAACCGCTCCAGCCGGTGGTGAATCTGACATACGTGTGTTTGTAGGAAACGGAGGTCGTTGACTTCCGAAGCCCTGAGCGAATTACGAGACGGATGGTCGAGAAGAACTGCCGCAAGCCCGGGGCAGCTATGCTCGGGCAATCGAGCTGCTGCGCTATGTTTCCGATCGGAAGTCGCACTGGACCGATGTTCAGTTTGCATTAGGGAATGCATGCCTGCAATCGGGCAGGCCGGAGATAGCAGTGCGCTTGTACACGGCATTGCGGCTGAACGATTCAACGCGCGCGCGCATGCATTGAGCTGGGAAAAGTATATCTGGATTGTTTATGATGTTGCCGTTGATCTTCTGCGCAGATCGCAACTGCCTTGATCCGGACCGTTGTGTCCTGTTGCGTCCTGATGCGTGCAACAATCCTATTTTGAGACGATTATTGTAGACATCCGCTACTGATCATAATACGTAAATGCGAAGATGGCAAAGCATCCGCGGTCTTTTTTGTAGAGGACCTCGGCATACGGTTGGGTGCGGTCCGACACCCGGTAGATAACGCGGGCGTCGCGCAGATCGTCGTCGGTTACCTGTCTGAAATGAAATTTTCCTATCTGGTCGACATCGAGCCATTCGCCGGGTTTCGCTGGATGAGCATTGATTGCAGAGTATTGGAGCTTGCGGGGATCGTAGCGCGAGTAGAATAGGTAATAGATATAGGGTTGGTTTGCCCGCGAGTCGACGGTAATGCAAGAAAAATCGGACTCGTGCGCCAGCAGAAATTTCATCGTTGCTTTGATGCCGTATCCGTACTCGATCTTTGACATCGCGGGATAGGAGACAAAGTACGATTTGACGACACCGGCGATCCGATATATCGCCAGCGAAAATAGCACGATCCCAATGAACAGGGTGACGCGCGGTTGATGTTCAAGAAGATGGACAAGCGCAAAGACTCCAAACATGCAGAAGAGCAGCGCCAGGGGGGCAATCTGGATTGACCGGAAAGAGTGAAGATGCGCAGACGTCAAACTGGCTGGTATGGGGGAGGCCAGGAAGAGCAGCAGAAGGAAGATAGTGAACTTTCTTGGTACCGGTGCGATGTTGGGCTTCCATAAAACCTGGCAAATCCCGGCACCGATGCCTAAGTAGCAGAACAAGAACAGGAACCAGGGCACGACACTTTGGCCGGGCACTTTCTGAACGATGTCCGGATCGCCAGAACCAAAAAGAAAGGATGGCGAGAGATATTCTACAAACCGGGTCAAGAATTCTCCGGCGATATTTCCGCCAAGGCCAAATAGTGAAACCTGCGAAAATCGTCCGTTATATTTTTGTGGATCCAACATCGTGAGCAGGTACATGGGAGCGGTCAGGACAAGAAAGGATGCGCCCGCGGCGACATGTTTCCTCAGCATTCCTCGGCCAAACACCAGAACGCCGATCAGAAGCGCCATCGGTGCGAAGAGTTTCTGTGTTGGATACGCGTAGGCTAAAAGGCCGGCCCCGATCCCCACACCAACGAATCGGATATAGGATCTTGTCGATGCATTGTTGACTGCTCCCCAAAAAAGCAGCAACAGGAGGATGAAGAAACAGGGCACGCAACTCGGCGGGATCGCAAACCGGGAAGCATGAATATGCCACGGCATGATTGACAAGCATAGTGCCGAGAAGAGAGCGATCCATTCGCTCCTGAAAAGTTTCTTAACAAGGAGGTAAAACAACCATATCGATAGGACTCCCATGAGAGCGAGAGGCAATCGAACCGACCATTCCGAAAGCCCCGCTACGCCGACAAAGGGCGCGGTGAGATACGTAAGAAGCGGGCTGTTCCAGTCATTGAAGGCCTGGAGCATGCAGGGCAGGAAATTGCCATGATGGTCGCGCAGCGTATGGAAAATGCAGAACGCATCGTAGCCGTTGACCGCTTCGTCCTGATTGAAGGCTACCGGAAAATCGGCCAGTCTGTAGAGCCGCAGTAGCGCCGCAAGGAGAAGGATCAATGCCAGATAGAAAAATCTGAGCGCCGGGACATTCTTTGTTAGAGTGCTATGTACTGAGAGCGCCATATTGATTGATAGGTATTTTGATTCTTCGGGAGGGGATATCTCGATTTGGGGGTGACCCCTGCAAAAGCCCTGATTCCCGGCCTTCTCCCGGTCCCCTGCCCCACTTTGGCCGTCTCCGGCACCAGCACCAAGGGTTAATATAGCCGTTCTCGCTCATTCTTGTCAAACTTGGCAAAGCGAATGACGTGGCTTTTGGGGCAAGTCTCAAGAAACGGGGTGCATCAGGCACATTCCCGATCGAAGAAGCCGTAGTCGAGCGGGACTTCTTCGGGCTCTGGCGGCGGCTTCTCGCCTGGCGGGCCGCGCGCCGGAAGGTAGTCACCACGGCACTATGGAAAGGGATGGGACACGAAGTGGCATGGACTGCGGTCGCTCTGTGCGAGGGTAGTAATCGAGCAGGCACTTGGTGGCGTTGGTTGCGGTGGTTGCATGCACCGGCGGGATCGAGTCGTCAGAGAAATCCGCAGAAGACACGCCATCTCCCTATCACGGAGAGTTGATTGTCTTCTCGCTTCTCCGAATCGCTTGTTTCCGGTCTCCGATGTCTCCTGCTATCGCTCGTTTCAGGTTGCCCGTTTCCTGGTTCCTGTCAACGAACTTCGCAAAGGCAAGGATGCTGCCGCGGAGCGGCTTTGTTCAACGTGCGCGCAACGGATGCCGTCGCCGGATTGCCGACATGACGGCGCCGGAGGCTTTGCGAGTGGACACCGTCTGAGGCATCAAACAGGACATGGCATTCCTTGCGCTGTTGTTTTCTGTTTGTTTACAAATGGTGAAGTTGCCGCCTGCTATCTGCCGCGCAATGCCTGCTGATAGGGACATGGTGCGGTCTACCTTTAGTCAGACGGCAATTTGGCGAAGCCCGGAGCGAAGCGGAGCATCCACTTGTTGTTTGTCTGTTTGTAAACCACCTACTACATTTCGATCACTTCTGCGGCGGCTTTTCATTTCTTCTTTCTTTGCAGCGCCCCTGTCTTTCAGCGCCGGAGCGGAGGATGAACGAAGGCGCTGTTCCTTGCTGTCAGCGGGTATTTCTCTCCTTCCCCAAGATTCGGCTCGCGACCATCGTTCTTTGTGATCAGCTTTCATGCTTCTGATCGGACAAATAGGAAACTTCCCTTGGTGCAGCACAACGAATCAGAGCAGCCAAGCTGCCATCCGGCGAAGCATACCCGACAACGATATCGTCTGCCATGTCAACCATCATTCTATTTCTCTTTTGTGCCGTCTTGCTTATTACGCGCGAAACTCCTGGGCCAAAAGGAGTCACAAGAAGGAGTCGCCCGGTGTCAATTGACGGCCTCAATGCAGGCTCAATCCGTTCCGGTAGCCCCCGCGCAAGCGCAAGAACGATCGGCTGTCTGCCTTTGAGAAGATAGTGAAACACATCCTTCTCGATCTGCGAATGAAAGCCGGAAATCACGCAGTTTCCGGCCTCCCGCTGCGCGATTGCCCAATCATAGGCTCTTGGAACAATGCTTGACGGATACTTGCGAGAGCAAAGGAATGCAGTCTTGTGCAACTTCAGAATGTCTTCGTTTCCGAGTGTAAACATAGGCGCCTACGCAATCGCCAGACGTGAAGGGAATTCGGTCCACGTTCGACCGTCCAGGGTCTTCCCGTTCTGCTTCTTGCGAACGCCACCCCATTGCTTGAAAAAGAATGGCACTCCAGCCTCAATGCATTGGTCGCGGATTTCGGTTATCCACTCCTTCTGAACGGGCCGTGCGCCGGGGCCGGATTCTCCCCCGGCTATAACCCAATCGATGCCTTTCAGATTGAGGGAACCGACACTGCCAAGCAACGGTTCAAAGGAAATGAACTTGTTCTTGGCCCGGCTTTCTTGAAGGTGCTCGATGCGGTACTGATAATCGGCATTCTCTACAGTAACGCCCATCCAGATATTGTCCGCCCAAGGGAGTGCCGTGTCAAATTTCGTGAGTTGCTCTGCCCGCTTGGTAAGAATCTGATACATGTGCCGGCAAGCCCGATTCATCGTGTCGAAGATCTCAAGGATGAAGTCCTTAGGGGTCTGAACGTGAAAAAGGTCACTCATTGAATTAACAAATATCATCTGGGGCTTCTTCCATGAGAGAGGAAGACTTACGGCGTGGGGATGTACCGTGAGTTTGAAGCCGTTACGGTAGTTCGCCTGCCGCATCGCATGCAGACGCCGGGCCATGCGCTCGGCATAGCAATTCTTGCAGCCCGGGCTGATTTTTGTACAGCCGGTGATGGGATTCCATGTGCTTTCGGTCCATTCAATGCGGGATTGTGTTGACATACCCAACCAGATCCCTATGGTAAACGAACAGAATCAATGATATATTTTGGCTGTATGCCAAAGCTTAAGACAATCAGATTCAACGCCTACAACACCCGAAGAAATCTGCCGGCTGATACAGGAAGAAAGAGGGGCGAATCCAATTTCCTCGGCGCGTTCGAAAGATACCTTCTTTCCAGTGTATATACCTGCGGAGTGGGTGGCAGGTATTTTCCATTGTCAAATTATGGGATGGCCGATTTCGTCTGGCTCCTGCCTCCCGAACGAAAAGCGAACGCGACACAGGGCTATCTGCACAGCTTCGAAACGAAACTCCATGATTGGCGTCGAGCCTTCCAGCAAGCGTATCGGTATAGTTATTTCTCCGACGCGTCTTTTGTTGTCCTGCCGCCCACTCTCGGTGCTGTGGCTGAGAAATACATTTCGCTCTTCCAGACGCATTCCATCGGCCTCTGGACATTTGATCCACAAGCAAGCAAGCTTAATCAAGTATTCACACCAGAGATGAGCGCCCCGCGCAACCCAGAAGCAAAGAAGAGGGCCGTCCACGTGATTGCGTCACGCGGCAACCTCCGTTAGTCCTACGCAACAACCTCACGAAGATACGCCCCGATCCTAGCTTTATTCGCGTCAAGACTTGAAAACTGCTTTCCGCAGATGTCGCTCAGGCGCGCAAGAACCTTCCTGTTAATGTTTTCCTGGTTCTCAAATATCGCCAGTGACTGAAACGAGAGGTTCCATTTCTCAAAGCTGTGGATCGAGATGGTTGTGTCTCGCGTTCTGTCATCGCCACTGAGCGCAAACACATAGAGCGGTTTCGCCATGCCGTTTATCCTGCAATCAACGGTGTAGTTGCCGGTGGGATCATGGTCAGGATCAAACCAGTCGAATCTCCGCCGGTTCTCGGGAATAATTCCTGAGATGAGCGCGACAAAGTCTTCCCTGAACGTCGATTTCACCATTTCACGGGTCAGAAATGTGACATCCGATAGTTTCATGAGCGCTTGGATATATGAGAAGAGGACGTTGCCGTAGTCTTCATTGACAATCTTAGCAAGGAGTTCTCCATCCCGGTCGGCAACTGAATAAAGCGAAAGTGCGTTTGTTATCACCTTCTGGCGTGTCCCTTGCTGAAGTGACCTTTCGTCAATTTCGTAGGTCAAATGCATAAGGGTATGGCCCTCATCCGAAAGGCACCAGGAATTGTCATCCTTCTTGAGGACAACTGCAAGGTGATCGCCGTCATCAAACGTGAATGGTGTAAACACACGATAGCGATCGATCCCCTCCGATTGAAGGCATATCTTTGATGATACCTTCTCTTGGAATTCCCTTTCGATTGCTGATACTATCATATTGTCATCCCCTCGAAGAGGTTAGTCTGAGCGCTTGGTGGCACAAGAAAGCAACAATCCTGCATCAAACAGGCGATGGCAGCATTGGTGTCACCATACCTCTTGGTAGCCTCGGCGAAATGGTCTTCTTTGGCGCCAAGATCTTGATTGCGTCTCGCTCATGGCACAGACAAAAATCCACGTATTTGCCGCGAATGAATGGAACTCCGTCCATGCAGCCAACCTCCTTCGTTTCTTGTCTTGCTGACGCCTGAAACGCCCGCTGCGCACAACGGCCGCGAAACGAATGCTGTTGTCGCCTGATACTTGCCGCGAAGCGCCTGCTGTTAGGGACATGCAGCATCCTACCTCTAGTTAAGCGACAATGGCACCCCTTTCGCTGGCCGATGTTCTCGCGGCAATTCTCCTTTGTTTTGAGCCGGGGCCCCTTCGTGCTGCTCGCTAGGACGGCGGGCAGCACGTTTTCATTCTTTTCCTTTCATATGCTTTTCCAACATTTCCATTAGCTCTGAACGCATAAAAGGTTTGCAGATACTTGCAGTAAATCCGTGTTCTGCCGGATTCCTGATAATAGGGTCATCGGCATACCCGCTTGAAACGAAAGCCGGGATATGTACCCCCATCTTTCTCATTTGCTCAATGGCTTCCTTTCCTCCCATGGCCCCTAGGACGGTAAGGTCAAAGAGCATTCCAGCTATTGTCTGATTATCTCTAATTCTTGAAGCAACATAGTCTATTGCTTCTTGTCCGTTGACTTTGCAAACTACTTTGTATCCAAACGTTCTAAGCATGGAAGACACGGTTTCTCGAATAACTTCTTCATCATCCATTACCAGAAATGTACCGTTTCCTTGATGCTCTTTTATGTGAACATCATTCGAGTTTGTAACTACTTCCCTGGCTGCGGGCAGGTATACATTAAACGTACTGCCTTTGCCCGGTTCGGAAAAAACATCTATACATCCGCCGTGCCGGTTGATAATAGAGTAACAGGTTGCCAGTCCAAGCCCATGACCTTTGGCTTTGGTGGTAAAAAATGGGTCGAAAATCCGTTTCTGGAGTTCTTTGGGGATACCGATACCCGTATCAATCACCGATAGTCTAACATAGTCGCCCTTTTTCAGTAATGGGTGTTCACTATCTGCAAGGGCAACATTACGGGCAGAGAATACAATAGTGCCACCAAGCGGCATTGCCTGCTGGGCATTGATGATAAGATTGTCAATAATCTGACCGATTTGATTCTTGTCGTAGTTTGCAGGCCACAAACCATCAGTGATATCAAAGCGGCATGACACATTCGAGCCGCTGAGTGCAAAATGTGCAGTTTGCTGAACAAAAGGGAACAAAGGAGATACTTCCTGTATCGGAGATCCTCCTTTCGCAAATGTCAGAAGCTGCTGTGTCAGGGCACGCGCCCTGTCTATGGTCTGCATAACCTTGGCCAGGTCCTGTTTGACATGCGCCTCTGTGCTGGCCCCGTTGGCCATTTCGATATACCCGAATATACCGCCCATGAGATTATTGAAGTCATGAGCAATGCCGCCGGCAAGAACCCCCAGAGATTCAAGTTTCTGGGCATTAGCGAGCAGTTCTTCGGTACGCTTGCGGTCGGAAATGTCGCGGACAAATCCCTGAATAAGTCCGTCCTGGTCGCGTGAAACAACCTTGCCGCAGACTTCAATTGCTACGGCACTGCCGTCTTTTCTGATGTGACTTCCCTCAAACACAATCATGTTGTCTTGCATCAGCCGCTGCATCCGTTCGGGTAATAGACGTTTATTCTCATCGCTGTCTATCAAGGAAAGCGGTTGGCCAATCAATTCAGCTCGAGAATAGCCGGTCATTCGGCAGGCAGCTTCACTGCAATCTGAAATGCAACCCTTAAAGTCATGGACATAGAGCGCATCCGTAATGTTCTCAACTATTGTTCGGTATTTGTTCTCGCTTTTACGTAACGCCTCCTCCGCCCGCTTGCGGTCAGTGATGTCCTGCGATAGACCGAGAACTTCCACGATTCTGCCTGCGCTGTTCCGTACCGGCGAGAGCCGCGCGTCAATCCACCTGTCCTGACTGGGAAAATGCTCGAGAAGTTCTGATGAAAAGCATTTGCCCGAGGAGATGACCGAGCGGATCGCCTCGAAATGGCGTTTCGCGATTTCCGGTGGGTAGAGGTCGGCCAGGTTTCTGCCTTCAACCGCGCCAGCGCCGCGCGGGAACATGGCCGCCGCAGCCGGGTTCAGGTATTTCACGAAACCCCGATCGTCAATGAGATAGATCATCTCGGGTGAGGATTCGGCGAGCGTGCGGTATTTTTCCTCGCTCTTGCGTAACGCCTCCTCTGCTTGCTTGCGTGCGGTGATATCGAGAGAAACGTTGGCAAAATATAGTGGCGCTCCTGTTTTCTGGTCTTTGATAACAAAGGTCGTTGCGTGTACGTCAACATGTTGATGGGTCATGAGATTCAGGTACTGAAGCTCCCCTGTCCAATGGCCGGTTTTCAGCAAAGCAGGAATGAGTTCGTTTTCTACCATTTCTTTGAAATGAGGCGGGATGACCTGCATGATGTTGGTTTGTTCGACTTCGGCCACAGAGATACCCAGCATCTTTGCCCCGGCTTCATTGAGAAAAATCATCGTACCGTCAAGGTTGGACAGGTTTACTAATTCGCTTGAGTAACTGACCACGTTTGCTATCTTCTGCAATTCCTGTTCAGCATGCTTTCGCTCGGTGATGTCCTGTACAATCCCGTTGAATACTATTTCATCTTCACGTGGTGATGGAGTGGAATTGCCAGAAAACCAGATTTTCTCACCTGAAGGTTTTTGTAGCATCCCTTCATATTTCCATTCAGTTGATTCCTTCACCGACGTCTCAATGGATCTTACAAAACCATCCCTGTGTTCGGGAATAATCAACTCGATGACACGCTGGAGATATCCATCCAGTTCAGGCTTCAGGCCTATAACCTGTTCTGACTTGGGGCTAATGTAATAGAACCCCATATCGCCGTTTGGCCTGGCATAAAACTGATAAACAACGCCGGGTACCATATTTGTCATTTCAGAAAGCAGAAGCTCTCGATCTTGTTTACATTGGTTGTTTTTCGGCATGTTCAATTTCCCCTTCTTTTTTATCTGCCCAGGACGGGCAGATTCTTGAGACACCGGCTCTCTTACGTCTTAATTGCCGTGAGAATTAGCGTCAAGGATTCTTTCAGAAACGCCACCACAGCATGCCCTCGGCAACGAACCGTCTTCGTTTCAAAAAGAATTCAGTTGAGCGAAGCCGCTCCGCTGCACTGCTCCTACGATCGAGCGCTATGGGCATTGTATCGGCAGGTTTCCCGTGTCAACAAGGAAAATAGTGGAGGGCACAGCCGGGTGGGCATGGGTTCGTAGCTTTTTTTGCGGGAAGATGCCGGCATGGGTCATGATCTTGGAGCGGTTGTGGTCGGCGCAGTCCTTCCACGCAAAAGACACATGCGTATCGGTGAGCGCGACGATGCGGCTATCGGACAGCGCGATACGATGTGTGTAGCGCCCCAGGTATTTCACAACCGCTGCGGGGCCGCCGAAGGGCGGCTTCGCATACACTACCCACTGTGTACGGTAGAGCTGATCGGCAAGAGCATCCATCTGGGCAGGCTCATGCTGGAAGCGCTGTAGCGTGCCGCACAGAGCCATCGAGCGTCTGCAAACACATGGCGGAGGAACCGGCCGGTTGACCTGCGAACTCACGGCTTCGGCAAGCTCGGAGCACAGCGTCCGGTCTTGTCGAGCGTCGCCAACTTCAGCATGGCACGCACACGACGCGGGTGGAGGACCAGATCCTCCTTCTGCGCCCGGGAAAGCTGCTTGATGCGGTACTCGAGCCGCAGCGCGGCGCCGTGGTCGCCCACCCTGACGGAGAGCTGCTTGACAAGAGGCGCCCTGCCCCGCAGGTATTTGGCGCCGCTGCCCTGCTCGTGCTGTGCGAGCCGACGCCGCACGTTCGTTGCGATGCCCGTGTAGAGTGAACCGTCGCTACAGCGCACGATGTAGAGATGCCAGGTTGTCATTGCGGGGAACCCTCGGAACTACCCGGATTGCCGGACATCACCACTCGGACGCGGGAGGGGGTCATCCCCGCATTACGCGGACGCCCGCACCCGGAACGCGGAGAAGAACACGACCAGCCACACGACGACAGCCGCGATGTACCCGGGGAGCACAACGAGAAACCACGGGGTGGGCAGCCGCTGCGTGCCATCCATGTTCGCCTCTATGGTGAACTGGATCACCGTGAGCAGCATTGACAGCGTGAGTACCCCGAAACCGGCGATGTAGCCCGCGATTCTGTCAAACGTCTCCTGTCGTTTCTGAGGGCTCAACCAGTACTCACGGTGCGGCAGATTGATCATTGAGGTCGGCACGAACCTCAGGAGTGCGGGTAGACCGACGAACATCGCGATCAACACCGGGATCACCGAGTACAGCGCAACGAAGAGAGACCCTTTGGGCGCCCACCCGTTGACCTTACCCGACGCCCCGAAGTGGGATGCGACAGTAGCAGGGAGTTTCGGGTAGTAGTAGCTTGCCTGGATGACGAAGCACAGCGCCAGCAGTAGAATGATGTAGTAGACGAGTCTGACCAGGACCTCCTTGGTGTGTCGAAAATCCGTTCGTCGAGCGCGGCACGGATCCTGCCATGCATGGTCGCGTCAAGCCAAATTCGGCATCGGTCCTGACGAAGCAGTGAGTCTTGCAGGTCGGGCACGATGCTCGCGGGTGTCGCGCACCGGGTGCACCGGACCTTCACAGCCGCATGACGCGCCACCCGGCTTTGCCACCCAACACATCTTGCTCCTCCATGTGGCCAATCGCCGCGTCACAGAGCTGGACCGCGCTCCCCGCTACCCTCAATTGCCGCGCCTACAGGAAGAACCCGAATCCCAACTGCAGGATCCCGTCCTTGCTCAGCCGTGGTTGCATGGATCCGTCGCGAGCCCTGATCAGCGGTAGACCGTCCCTGATGTAATCAGCATAGAGGAACCCGCCCACCTTGCCTGCGGTGATCATGACCTCCAGGCTCAAATCCTCGCGCCAGTAGGTGCGCTGTTTCACCTCGCCGTTGGCGCCGTCCACGTGCGTGTGCCCGACAAGCGTGGCGCCGTGCGCGTTGAGGACCACGTATTGCAGGTTGACAATGGCATATCGCACATCCGCACTGAGTTCCTGCACATTGGTCACGTTGTCGGCGATGTCGTTGACCATCACCAGGTTGACGA
>Ga0315284_10002443_pt1 | contig 26581 bp, 33 predicted proteins | sample YL17G09_16_MG_FD_203696 | JGI IMG/M metagenome (GOLD analysis project Ga0315284, IMG submission 203696) | Sediment microbial communities from Yellowstone Lake, YNP, Wyoming, USA - YL17G09_16 | ecosystem: Environmental > Aquatic > Freshwater > Lake > Sediment | place: USA: Wyoming | collected...
CAGAATCCCGCTTGTCGTTCCCAGGAGTCGCCATTCCCTTTACTTGGGAGACAAAGTTCCTAGCCCCATCCACCTTATCATCCATAACAACAATCGGCTCAGCGCGGAGCCACTTCATAATGTGGTACAGTGAGACCAGCGGAATAAATGGAATGATTGAGCTATTCTCTGGATACTGCTTATTAACAGTGACATCGTTCCAATACCCACCGTCTAACGATGGTATTCCGAGAGTCTTTTCGCTGGATTTTGATTGAGGCCCAACTTTTTCAACTATCCATTTAGGGTGAAAGTAATCAGAAATTATAGTCGTAAATACTTCCTCTGATGACTTTTCCTGAAAGGCATTCCCGAATATCGTCATGTCCTTCATTATGCTGAGATTGGGGTCGCCCTCCACGGCGAACACATTGGCTATAGCCTCTGAGGCGACTACGACAGACTGAGTAAATACGCGAGACATTCCAACGCAGCTAACGACTGTACTGGGGACGCTACCAACAGAAGCTGTTCGTGTCACCGTTGCCACAACTCCGGTGAATTGCGGTGTCATGGCATAGGCTGTATCCAGCTTGAGATTGGTGAACCAATCAACCCTAGAAGGAAGGTCTGCTACTGGTATATTCGGATTGCCTGGCTGGTCATGACCAATCTTTGAATATCCAAGAACCCGAATAAGGTCAAACTCACGTATAACAAGATTCTTTAGACCCTTTAAAATATCTTCCTTGGAATTTGCGAATGATTTTGAATCGCCCTTCTGACCTTGCGGGAATGTACTCGACCATGTGGCAATATCCCTATCTCCAAAATCCTGAAACGATAGGTCAACAAGAGTTAGAGAACATGTTGGCTCTGACTCGATATTGAAAGTCGCACTCACCGATTCCACCAGTGGCGTTATGTCTATCGTCTGAAATATTCCACTTCCATTAGCTAGCGCATCTTCGTCCTGCATGCCTTCCTGTATTTGGGAATATACCTCATCTAAAAAAGCTTGGAATGCGGCCTGATTATTTATCGCATCGGATACTATGTTATATCGCGGGTCAGCAAAATCCATGTGAATAATATCATTGATGGATAATGTCTGGCCTTCACCAATCGGAAATGACGAGTCAAGATTTAGCCTATGTAGGAATACGCGATACCCTATATACTGAGACTGATTAATTGGTGTTCCTCCAGGATTCCCCATATTTCTTATTAGACCACCCTGCCCCTGGGCCTTCCGATGAAGATTCCAAGACCATGCTCCGCAGAGCCGGTTTTCCCAAAAATCTGCCCATAGACGGATGTCACATTATTCAAAACATCGTATGGCATGTTGGCAATAACATCCGTGGCCGTCCTAAGCTGAGCAGCATAGAAGTCGAACTCGGCCTTTATTCCTGGCATCTGACCAATGGGCATGGTGTCGAGCGAGAACGGCTCTTTGCACACACAGCTGAATGTGTATCTAAATTGCCTTGGATTGTCAGCATCAACATCTACAGCTAACTCACGAATATAGATGTTGTATGTCTTATGCTTATATGTCAGCGTTGTTAGTTTTTTTGATGGGTCCTTGACTATCTGGTTGTGAAGGCCGCGGAGCTCTGTTATTGAACGATACCCATATGACATCCCCTCAAAAGAAAGCTCGTCTGGCAGGTCTGGCCAAATCTGAAATGATGTTCCGCCCATTGTTCGCGCCTCACTAATCTGAGAGCGCTTGTGGACCTTCATCTTCGTTGGATTGACCAAGAACTTGAAGTTGCCGATTTTAATTGGATATAAGGTTGCCATATTATCTTCCAACATCCCCCAGCTTAAGACTCTTTAATGTCTTCCTTGGGTCGCCGGCCTCTAGCTGAGCCATGGCTGCACGCGTTTCTGGCGACTGATGCGAGAATAGTCCGAAAATAGAGCTCGTCGATAGGTGGACCAAAACTCGCGCTATGTTCGTAACAATCCCAATAAGAATATCCAAAGCATCCCTATTACTCTGGATAGCCGAAAGACTCTGAGACTGTATGTCGGATTTTTCAAGCCTATCCTGCACCGCCTTGATTGCTGCTGGGTCCTTAGTCTCAAGCGCCTGCTTGGCTTGTGCGGCGAATTTAGGGTCTGCAAATGCTGTAAAATTCTCAGCCTTCCCAGTATATTGGATGGCGGCGAAAACGGCTGCCTTAAATTTTTCTGTCTCATTTGCGGAGTTAAGTGCTGACCAAACATTCATCTGCCCGCCGCCAAAGCGCTGTTGCGACATGGCATTTTTTAGAGTCTCCCTACTGAACTCCATCATGTTGCCACCAACGGATGCCCTGAACAGTCCACCGATAGCCCCAGCATTGGAGCCCATATTGGCTGTGGCCAATCCAAGTAGTCTAAATGGCTGCATGGCTAGGCCAGATACACCCTGCCCGAGCATCATTTTCTGAGCGGTGCCAAGAGTGAGGCCACCAAGAATCTTAGCCATTCCGCCATACATAGAGCTCTGGTCACCGAAACGCTTTCCCCATTCTACAGCATCGCCAAGCGTATCCGTAAAGTCTCCTACAGTCAAATTGGCCTCACGTGCGCCATTAACCATATGCCTAAATGCTGCTCTAGACTTGTCCTCGCTTATGCCAAAACTTCGGGTAATACTGACCATGCGCGCCATAGAATCTTCAAATGTGAGACCCATCTTGGCGCCTTCGACAGCAGACTCGATAAGAGAACCAGTCCACTTATTGACATTCGCAGAACTTCTATCGAATGTGTTAAATGTGAGCATCGCTTTCTGTGCGGCTGGTATCAACTCGCCATAGAACGCGCTCCCCATCATGGCTATATTGGGAATAGAAAGACCAGATGCTGCCCTTATCTCATCCGCGGCGGTCCAGACAGCTGCGCTAATAGAACTAAAGGACTCACTGCTATTCATGGCCATGGCTTGCATCGACTTGCCACCAATCATACGACCCTGGTCTAGTGTTTGGAGCACGAATTTGACTGCTGAGCCAACTATAGCCACAGCAGATGCAGCCGTAGTAAGGGCGGGGATGGCGGATGAAAAGCCAGAAACTAATCCCTCAATTGCCAAACTAGCACCGACCTGACTGATGCTGAGTGCCTTTCCGCCTAATGCAGCCTCTGACTGAGCCTCTCCAAGCTCTGCCACACCTGGGATTGCTCGAGCCATGGAACTGATAATACTTCCAGATTCGACTGCTTTGGATACCCCAGTTGGAGAACTAGCTTTTTGGGCAGCTAATCCAGCACGACCAATAGCCGTAGAACCTTTACTAAGAGTGTTCTGGTACCTCGCCTCTTCTTTTTCTTTTTGCTTAATAGCCTCGACCCCAAGCTTGGAGCCTGCTCCTTCTGTGGCTATAATTTCATTCAGCTTCCTAATTCTCTGAGCAGATGAGGTTATTGAGCCAATAGTATTTCTCGCCATCGCAGAGGCAAGAACCTGCTCCTTCTCTTTCCCCTTAATGCCTATATCATCAAGGGCGTTTGAGGCCTTCTTTAATGTTAGTCTCGTCCTCTCTTCGGCAGTGAGATTGCCAGCCGTCTGGAGTATTTCCTGGGACCTGGCAGCAGAGAATCCCTTATTTCGCAGCTCTTCAAAACTTAAATCGCCCAGCTCGCCAGCGAGTCGGCGCAATTCTTCGCCAAGTTTTGCACTGTTTGCATCGCTTTTCGCCTTTCTTTCGGCAGCCTTAGCCTGATTCTCTTTTTCGGCCGTTATTTCCTTCTCTCTAGCAAGACGAGAGGACAAGTCCTCTCCTCTTGGACCATATATCTTTGGCGGTATTCTGGGCTGCTCTTCTGGCATTTCTAGGCCTCAACTTCGAGATATTCCTTGTATTTTTCCTCGTCGAAATTCGGGTCTATATTCTTAATGTCATCCATAAACCCTTCGTTCTCCACCGTCTCTGGAGGGGTGAAGTATTCTTTCGCCATTTGATAGTTAATGAATGTGCAGATAAGCTTGACAATATCATAGGTCTCATTGGCCTTCTTTCGCTCAAGTCTTTTTAGGTGGGTATACATCCATAGCTCCTGAGCTGGCGAGAGAGATAAAAGCCTGGGGTCATCCGGAAGCATCCCGAATGCTAGGGCTATTTCGAACCTATGGCTTTCAGGAATTTCGTCTACTGAATCAGGTTCTGAGAGGAATTTTTTTTTACATCTTCTAGAACTTTGTTCTGCTCTTCCACCATGGAGACATACTCTGAATAGAGTAGGTTGGAGAGGGCAAGTTGACCAGCATAGACTATTGCCGCCTTGTCCTGATAGGGCAACTCCTTCCCATCTATAGTCCGAATGGCCGCCACAACAATTTCGCGCTGCATCAGCTCAAGCTTATCCCCTTCAAACGAGGATGCTCCTGGGCTTATATGAGCCATCGCAGAGGCGTATTCTTTGGAGTTTAAAGTGCAAAGAACAATTTCGTGACTTCCAAGATTAACTGACCTTTTGACTCGGCCAAGATTAATCAAGTCGTCGAATTCCTTAATGTCCATATGTTCCTCTCTTAATCAGAATTTTGCTTATTCAAAATACTTCTATTACGACGGATTCTGCACCAAGGCTGTCGTGACCTCAAGGGAAGCGCTCTGAATGATAAGCCAATCACCATCGATGTCCACAGTCAGGGGATTATCTTTAAAATAACATCCCTTATAAGTAACAATCTGTTCTTTGCCGTCTGGGGTGAACCGATGCTCTTCGATATCAATCGGAATGTTCTGGTGGATAAGGTCCTCAACACCAGCAATTCCGAATGCCTCAAGCATAGAGCTCTTATTAAGCATAGCTCTATCGATTGTGATGGTGAAGTCTGTGACTGCACCAGGAACGATTTCGACAGTTATACCTGGAACATTACTGTCCAGCTCGCGCCGACGAGTCATGTTGCGCGAGATTCTCCTGTCTAACTTTTTCACCGCTCCGATGGATATCATTTTGCCAGACGGGTCGGTGGCTTTGATGATAATACTAGGAGCTGGACGAGCCCCAGTGTTAGGAAGTTTTATTGGGTTAAGAGCCATTTGTATATCCTCCGCCTTTTAAAGTGACGCGGCCGCACGAATGTATTTTACAAGCCGAAGCATTCGATTCGGGTCCTCGCCCATAAGTCCTAGAGCCAAGTTACATTTTCCACACAGCAACCCTCTAATACGCATGTTTTCATGGTCGTGGTCAACAGCCAGGCGTTTACCGTTTCCGTTCACCCGAAAACATATTCGACACACTCCATTTTGAGCTGACAACATGTTGTCGTAATCAGAGATACTCAGGCGATATTTCGCTATGAAATTGGACCGCCTTTTTGCTAAAGCCAACTTCTCCATCGAACCATCCTTAGCCAGCCATCTTGCTGTTCTGACCTTCTGAGTCTTGCGCTGAACTGTCAAATAATTCTTCTCCCATTCTCGTCCTTTCGGTGAGGCCCTATACTTATCCCGTGACATCTTTCTCGCCAATTTCAACGCTTCCACTGTATGGTATCTGCGCGGAGTGGGCATAGTCCTAGCTAATAACGATGGAAATGTCCAGAAACCCCCACAGAAACGGCCAAACAGGCGCGGCCTCGAAGCTAATGTCGAATTGCCTTGGCTCAGAAGAGTTCTGCGTCGCCTTCACATTTCTGTACGATGTGATGATTTCCTCTGCAATAAGCCTTTCTAGGAACACGCTTGTCGCTGCTTCAAGTGCTGTATGTGTAGTGTTAAGAATCTTAGTACCAACGAATCGATTCTCAAGTGCCTCACGAAGTTCGCTGGCAACGCGGTCAAATGCCCTAACGATGCTTGGCTCCTGGCTTGCGATGCTTGAACCATCAGCTGTAATAGACCGGCGAACCGTAATTATGGAGTTCTTGGTTTCAATAACGGTAACACCAAGAGCGGCTAATTGGTTCTTCTCTGGTCTAGAAAGGTCTGGAAGAATAAGCTCATCAACAGTCGACAGCGTCTTTCTGGTCATCGGCTCGGCTTCATCGAACTCAGAGCTAACCATCCGACCAGCTAAACAAGCGGCCGCGTAAGTCCCATCAGCCTCGATGGAGACCCCTTTTGAGCTTGTCAGACAGCGTCCAGGATTAACAACCATAACGCGCTTTGGCGATAACCCAGAAGACAATGATGGCTGCAGGCTAAGCATATACGACTGCCAAGAATCGCTAGCGCCAAGGATGTCCAGTCTACCAGCCTTCTCGTCCATGCCAAGGATGCAGATGCGCTCCTTGCGCTCCAACTTAGAAGACATTTTGGAGACATGGTCAAGATACTCGGAGTCCATGTCGATTGCGGTTGTGCTAATCTCAGCATTTAAGGCGACCATCGGGACCAAGATGCTAACATCATAGTCCTCTAGGTCTGTCAGAGCCGCAGTGATTTCTCCTTTGGCATGAGCCGCAGTATCCATCTGCGCTGGGTCAAGTTGCCGGCAGGTGACGATAGAGGCACCGTTTCCGAAAGCGCCCGCGGCGCCGAGCGATAGAGTGTTCGCGGCAACGACATCGCCGTATTCGGCGATAACTTGACGGAGGCTGAAGAACGACTTAGGAGCAAAGTCAGCGGCAACCTTGTCGGTCTCATAGCTAACTTGGTAGGCCTCTGTTGCCTGTGGAGCGAACTCAGAATCCGTGACGGCTGGGTCCCAGCGAACAGAGGATGCTCTGGTTGAATCAGCCAATCCGAGGATTGTATTAGCCGTGCCAGTACCAATCATAAAGGACTTGCCATCAAGACCAGTTCCAGAAACGTAAATGCACAAAACCTTAACAGCCCCTGCCGTAGAAATCTCGGCAGAAACATCGTCCATCGCAGTATTAATCTGAGTGGCGATGTCAGCGATAGTCGCTGGCAATGTAAATGTGCATGTCTCAGCACTCTGGCCATCTACAGTTATGACCACAGTCTTTCCAGTTAGCGTGCTCAGTGTGATTCCCGCTAAGTCCGCCGACCCCCCTTGGGCGATGGCGTAGGAACTCTGCGGATACCGATAGACGGCATTCGAAGAGGCGAGCGAGATGCTTGAGATTGAATTGGCCAGTGTGTTGAAGGTATTGGTATCACGAGTCACATCCTCAAGGATTGACTTCGTTGACTTGCCTTCTCCCAACAGGCCGACAACCTGGGTAGAGCCAGGCGTTAGAAACAGGCTTGGGGATTCCTGAATCTGTGAAAAAAATCCGGGCTCACTATTTGTAAGAGGTTCAGCCATGGTAATCGCCTCCGCTAATTTAATCCGTCACTGTGATAGCGCCGACCGCTATCTGACTAACATCGATGCTTCTGATTGTGTCCAGGGTACTCTGGTCGATATCTGCTTTATACTCCATATAACATGGTATGTCGAAGGTCTGCTCGTATACTGGTCTGTTTTCAACCTCAAGTATGTTCTCCGAGCCAATCCTCATGTCACGCGTATATTCCAGATTAAATCCGTGCAGCACATCCCTGAACAGATGTCGCACGAACACAATCAGATGGTCCATAATTCTTTCACGCTCAAGCGTAGAATTCGTCAAGGCTGTTAGCGAGATGGTGAAGCTCATCTGGCCAGCATAACTGACTATCGCTGTATCCACATTCTCTTCGACGAAATCGTCCTGCAGGTATCTGAACGATACATCTCCGCCACCGACGCTCACTACGATGGCTGGATAAAACTCCATCTGCAGTGGATGAGCCGTATAAATCTTAATCTTCGTCTCATCGGGATTGTCGCTGTACCTGAGATTTACATCTGTCAAAGAACTTTTAAACGCTTCCCTAAGCGCTAGAACAAAGGCAAGTTTCGCCCCTTCTATGAGGCGCGGCATTTGAGTCAGAGTCGTAGTGCCTTGTATAACTGCCATTTGCCTCTGTAATTAATGCTTTTTTTCTACTGCTAAATCATTGTGCGAAATCATTAAAATATAAGAAGATTTGGTCCACCGGATGCATCTGATACTATCCCAAATCCAGCCCTCGTATAGTCTACTGAATTAATTAGGCCCCATTTCCCGCGCAAATCTGAATCGGTTATTTTCTGCAATGGGCTTGTTGGCGTTATGACCTGCAGGGTGGCGCGCTGAGTAATAGGCACGCCACGCCAGTTCCCGAACGCTGTAGAACTCACGGTATATCTCTGGCCAGTGCTTGCCCTAACGATTAGGTCATTCTCATGCATAATGGGGTCCCAAATTGTCCACGCCTCATTCTGCAGCAGTGGGCGCAAGCCAGGAATCTGGAACTCCAATTGGGAAGCAGGAAGGTTCCCAAACCTCATCAAAATTCGTATGGCTGGAAAATAGCCTGGATAGAAACCAACTCCATAAGTATTGTCACTGCGCGTCATGGATTGATAGTTGGGGTCCAGGCCAAGGTCATTCTGTGTTGTTGGGTCTGGCAGTCCGCGCCACTGCTTAATAAATAAGTCAACCTCTTCGGCCGTATCTTCCCAGATGGCCTTGGCACGTCGACGAATTTCTTCCATATAATAGAGGCTATCATCTGGGTCTATAAGCTGCGTGGTTGTACTTGAAAACCTTGTTGTATCCGTGAACTTATTTAACTGGCCAGTACCGTACAAATAACTTCCAACATCACTGATAAATACAAGCGATGTGCCTATTTCATATGCCACCCAAAAATAAACTATCTGACCAGGTGGATACAACGGAGATGTAAAATCAAAACTTGTTTGAGTATTTGGTAGTGGATTAATGCCAGAGATTAGGCTGCGAATATGGACTGGGTCGAAACCGGCATATACGCGATATCCCAAAGCTCCAGATTGCGATGGCCAGGAAATGGTATAGCGCAGCCTATCTTCAGTGGATTGGACCCTGACAGCGGGTTCCTCGAGTGATGGATTGAAGAGACCCGCTGTCAGCATGTGGTTGTTGTACCGTTATTTTGCTGGTACTGTCTCGACTACTTCCGCTTCGACCACAGGCTTGGCATCAGCAGAGAGGGCCGTTCGCAGGTAAGCAACGATTCCCTCAACTCGACGACCGTGGGTGATGAGCTGCAGGCGCTGCTCGTCAACTGCGGCAAGACGCTTATTAACTTCCTCGATTTCCGCCTCGTACTTTTTCAGGTCTTCAGCCAGCTTCTCTTTCATTATTCTCTCCTTTTCTTAGTTTTCTGTACTACTTATTCGACTTCGTATGGCCACAAAACAAGTTCTTTCCCGTCGACGGACACGCGAAGTTGTCCGCCAGCAAGACGATGTAAAATCTTCCCAGTCTTACCACTGGCAATATGCTTAACGGTATCTGGAATCACTTCATTATCCTTGGCCTGCTTAGCTAGGATATCGTAAAGAGATGTTTCCCGAAGAACCAACTCAACTTCCGATGCCCCACTCATTGGTCCGCGATTAGCATGAACCGGCTCAAGTTCTGGCTCAGCGGATGTTTTTTCTGGAGCAAACATTAGGTCCTCGCCAGAAGCAGAGCTGACTAGAACTAACTCATTCATATTTTCTTCGGTTGGGATATCATTACCCCAGTCAACGATGGCCTTGCCATTGCCAAAATCGACAATGCGTCCTGGTTCATCACCGACAGTCTCAAAACCAGACTCGAAATCAGACTTGCGCCAAACGCGGTCATGGAGCTTAAAAGATGATTCTTTTGGAGATTCATCACCATCTGACTTAGATAGAACATTAGATGTTGATTCTGGCATTTGGTCAGCTGGGATTGCATCAGGCTCATTCCCAGTTGGAGGGTCGTTCTGGGCAGCCTTTTTCACGGGAGGCTTATTCTGCAACTCATATCGCGGCTGAGGCTTTGCTGGAACTCCTTTTTCTACGACTGAAGCAACATCGCCGATATGTGGAGCGCCCTTCATCGTCTCGATGACAGCATCAGCTTTCTTATCTGGAATTGCATGAGTATGAGGCTCGCCAGTTGCATGCGCCGCAATAAGCGGTAACACTGGAGGCGCTAGGTCGATAACCTTCATGCCCTCTTCATCCTCCTTCATTGGCTCAGGAAGCGGCAATGCCAATCCTTCCATTGCTGGCGGGACATCTGGGCCAGTCTTCTCGATTACGGCCATGTCCTCAGAACCTTTGGAAACCTCTCCCTTCTCGGCGGCAAGGAACTTCTCGATAAAATCTATAGCCTGCTTCAGCTCTTCCGCTTGAGGCATCTCCCCTTCTTTCTTCTCGCGTTTCATCAGCTTTTCGAGAAGCTCTAGCGCCTTTTTGGCCATTTTAATGTCGCGCTTTTCCCACTCCGGAGTCTCTATTTCCTCTTCATCCTCCTTTTTATCTTTCTTTTCCTCTTTTTTCTCTTCCTTTTTTGGAGACTCAGACTTATCGTCGGAATCTTCGCCCTCATCTTCGCCCTTGTCTTCGTCATTGTCTTCTTTCTTGGCAAATGGATTGGCTTTATCGTCTACCTTCGACTCTTCCTTCTCGTCACCCTTTTCGCCATCGTCATCGCTGGCAAAAGGATTTTCAGAAGATGACTTGCCAATGCTGCTAATAGAGCTCCAAAAGGCATCCCTATCTAGACCAGTAGCTTTCCGGATTTCCTCCATGACCTCGTCGATGGGCTGACCGGAGTCGGCCTTGCTCATCAAGTCGGCAATTCGCTGAAGATTTTCTGGCGAGTTGAACATGGAAGTAGCTCCTGCTGATATAATACCGACGCCAGGGGCGGCGGGTTGGGTGCCAACGGACGGTGAGAACGGTGCGACATTTCCAGCCTGGTAGGCTGGATTTGTGATTGTCACCTGCTGCTTTGGAGCATTTGCCTGATTAATTGCGTCCTGCTCCATCCGATGCTTCGCCTCACGCGCATCTCGTATTTGGGCTAGAATGATATCCCTATCTTGCGGGGAGAGCGCTGGGTCTGTAGACCTAGTCTCTAGAGCTGCGATGGATTTATCGGAATAATACTCTGGACCAACAATGGCCGTTGAGACTTCCGTAGCCACAGCCATTCTTTTTGCTTTTTCCATTCTAGCCTCGCAAGACTAAATTAATAAGCAGGGGTAAGCAAAAACTACAAAAACCCCGCACTTAATTATGTATTTATTCTACTCCCTAGCCCCCTCTTCAAGGCTATGAATAATACACTCAAGCTCCTTTGGAGAGAGGTCTTTTATTGACCTTCCAGAAGAAAGAAGAAAATCCTCGATATCTTCGGCAATATAAGAACCTCTATTGCCATAATCAAGGGATTCTTTTAGCGGTTCACGACATCCAAAAACCTTCTTACTGGCCTCAATCTTTTCAAGCTTTCTATAATAATCGGGGTCCTCAGCCAGGTGGTCCATAGCTATGCCCCTGGCAATCTCAATACTGTCAGTATGCTCCATCTCGTGCTCGGCGCCGTCGTCAATGTCCTCGGTGTCAAAATCGTCCAGAGACATACCCTCAGATGTTGAGCCGGGCAGATGCTCTACTCGATAAATCTCATCTACAACCTCATTATCACCATCTGGAAGGTCTATCATTTTCGGTTCGATTCCTGGACCATCAATGGCAAGCTTGGACAAAAGAACCTTACGCCCAACGAAATCCTCAAGTCCTTCGAATCTCTTACCAGCTCCGCGGTTGACATAAGCAAGTGTGACATGTGGCTGAAAATTTTCTGCATGCGGGTTGTTGACCTCCAATAGGTCTGATACCATTGAGTTGGCATCGTTAATTTCGTCACATAAAACCTTAATATGGACAACATCATAGTCCTTATCTTCCTGCCTAAAAACACCGATAGGGCCCAGCTCAGCCTCCATGCTACCAATCTGCGAAAATAACTTTTCCAACTCACCAGAATTATCGCACATGATTCCATTCTGCAGCGTTATATGGGGAGAGCCGTCCCGCCCCTTTCCATCCTTTCCGTAGACTTCCTCGTCATTGATATGGCTGTCTCCCCACTTGACCACTTCATCGGCCGCGTCCTCCGGAAGAAGCAACATTGCTATGGCCCCACCGTAACCAGCCTCAATCTCAAAACCAGGTCTTTTGTATGGCATATTAAACACCAGGAGCTGGTGGTTCTACATTTCCACCTGCCTCCTCCTCCTCTTCTTCGTGGATTATTGACGGACGCTGTATTGGCGGAAGCTTTTCTGGCAGAGGCTCTTCTGGCAACGCTTCTTCGGCTATTGGTACGGCTATATTGGCTTCACCTGGCACCTCTTCTGCAGTCTCAATTTCAACAAGCTCTTCTGGCATTACGGAACTCTGGAACCTATCCTTCTTGGCCTGCTCCCTTCTAGCTTCATCTGGTGAATCAGTTTTGGACCTGGCATCATCGGCGACGGGAGATAATCCGAGGAATCCTTCGGGAATCTGACTCTCTTCGCGCACTAAATTGTATCCAGAGCGGGATGTTCCATCCGAGTCTCCTTCAGCTGCAGCAGAATCGGTATATACATTATAGATGGCGCGCACATCTGGATTTTTTTGGTCAAACAATGTCATCTTAATCCAGCATGTACAATTTACATGACTAATAGCCCAGATGCCACTATCCTGCGGGTTTCCACCTTGGCACTCACGTATAAAATCACCTATACTATTCCAGGTCTCATGGCTCAACTCTAAACATGTTTTCCCCAAGGCAGAATTGGCACAAGACAACCCCTTTCCAGAGCCAGAACTTTCTCCCTTCCCAGAAAGATGCCAAGAAATATTCCCTATCTTGAGACCATTTTTCTCGGCAATATCCATAACCGAACTGATTCCTGACGAACTTAAATTGGCATTAAATGTTGTAGTGTTTCTAGCTTGGACAAATGGGAGCTTAATGCTTGGTGCCCTAAATTTGGGAGACCTGGGAAGACCAAGCCTTCGAGGCTTTTTCTTCTTTGGAAGGTCTTTCGGTGCGGTTGGTTTGTCGCGCCTAGGATTGAGCACGCGACGACCAGACCCTCTATACCATCTTATGCTTGCCATTAGCTGATTCTGTAGTTCGAAACAGTGTTGATTAAATCTGGCTTGGTCAAACACTTGGGTCTGGATTCACGTAAAATTGAGATGGCAATTTCTGGCTTGCAACCAAGATACTCACGCAGCACGCAGGCTGCAACGACATCAATGGTATCATGATGGCCAATTAGAGCAACGCTCTGCCTTGGAGCCTTTATCATCCCTGCGATAAGCCTAATTAATGATTCGAACATCTGCTCCTCTACATCTCCACCAATATCCCAGCGCAGAAAAACAGAGCCATTCCACGCCCCAAGAGAGGTGCCTTTGGCACCAGATGATAGGTCGATGACCACGGTGGCTGCCTTTAAGTCAGACTTGCCAATGACATCTTCCCTAGCTAAATATAATCGTCCTGAGACTACCTCAATCATGTCCCGTTTGCTATGCACTCTCTCAAGAGTGTTATTCGAAATATCGGATGCCATGCCCCTGGGAGGACCACCTCAAACTCGACCTGTCGCGTAATTTCCCAGAGATAATATCAGCTATCCTGTAAATCACCGACTCTTTGGGCTCATGCAAATCATGCCCACATAATCCTGCACTTACACCACTGCCTTGATGCCCAATGGCGAATACAACGGAGCTCCTATGGATTGCGGTAGGAAGTATTTTCTCCCATAACTCACCAATGCGCTCTAGTGTAGTTGAGCGAATGACTAGGAACCCGCTTTTATCAGATGCCTGCACCCAACCTCGCTCGCAAAGCTCCGCGGAATGCTTCGGGTCCATGGGGTTACCGCCAAGCTCACGCTCCGCATCGGCCTTGGCAACTTCACCACTTTTACCCTTCATCTCAGAAGAACCATCTGTTGGCATCTGCTTGCTCATGTGCTCGCCAATCTTTTCATTTAACAGTATGTCGTACGCAAATTCAGAGTGGCTCTTTCCGCTGAGCGGATATGATACTCCATCTGGAGAATGCCAACAATTAGCTATGTTATTTTCCGTCATGGAATCATCACCTTTCCACCGAATATCTTTTTTACACGACCATCAAACAACCCATTAGCAAGAACATCTGCCATCCAAAATCCCTGTAGCCATCTTGTAGACTTGTCCTTCAGATATCCAGGAGCAAGGTCAGTCATGCAGGGAACGGCCGTATGCTGGATAGCTCTTCCGTAATCACCACCATTATGCCCAGTATCCCTATACTCTGTGTGGAAATGGCCAAAGACGATGTTTTTGCTTGGATATTTGGTTATAGTGTTTTTGTAGGTATTGAACTGGTGCCCATGGAGGTAGGTTATCTTGCCTATATCTAAATGCTCATTGTGCGGGAGAACTGTCAGGTCGTATTCTTTCGCGTTGAGTACATCTTTATCACTAAGGATGTACGCAAGTGCAGCATCGCCTTGTTTCGCCAGGTCTGATTTAAATCCCTTGGTTGTAGTTCTCGCTGGAAGTGGTATGCGCAGCTTCGGGTAGTATAGAGCTGCATAGTAAATCCAGTGCTCATGATTACCAGGGACGAGATATATCTTAGCTTTTGGAGATGCAGTCCTGATTTGAGATAGAAGCTTACGCCCAGCCTCAAACTCCTTAAAGAGGTTGTCTCTTATGTAATCCCACCCCATGTCCGAGAACACGGCTTCGTTCCAGTGGCTTGCCCATTCCAGGTTAAGGAAATCACCATTAAGTATGATGTGGGTTGGCTCATACTTTTTCTGGAAGGAAAGGACTGGGTCGAAGTTTAGATTGTGTGGAGAATGAACATCATTATATGCTACATGACGCTGAACTTCATGCACGGGGATTCTCATGACACCTATCCCGATGCCAGGCACACTAGGGCCGAACTAACACCCCTAGCGGCAAGGCGGTTACTCAAGCCAGGGACTTCTGGGCTTTGCTAATTCTTCCCGATAGGCCGAGATGTCCTTCGCCAGAGCTTCTATGGAGTCTCCAATTTTCTTAGCCTGAGCGGCATATCCCTGCGACTTATCTACAATCGCCTTATCCATAGCGGATGGACCAGGCATGGCCCTAACCTTAGACAGTCCTACGTGCGCCTTGTCTGTTGCCAATTTTGAGTCCATCAGAACTTTGGAAGCGCTCTCCATGAGCTGTGACAGCTCCTTAAGCGACATCGGCTCTGTTGGTTCTGGTTGACCAGTTGGGTTAGGAATCACAGGTGGTTGCATCTCCCGCTCTTTCATAATATCTTCTAAAGGGCGCTGTACTGATGGGGCATCTGGCAAAGGCGGAAGTGGCATGGGAGGTACTTCTTCAGCTTCTTTTGCGAACCAGTCTGTTCTCATGTTACACGCTCCTGAACAAGTCTTTGGCAGCCTGCTGCATCTTGGCCTCGCTTATGACGGCGACGCTAGACAGCGGCACATTCATCTCAACTCCAGTATCATGACCGTCAGCTATGACTATTTTAGCATCCTGACCAGCTATCGAACTTAGGACGCATGGAACTGGAACATTTCCAGCACCGACTGCTGCTCCATCGACGAAGCACTCATATCCCTCATCCTTCGCCATGGACCTAGAAATTTTGCCCTTGGACAGTAGGTCTTTTACTTCGTCCATCTGAATGACCCCACTGTGCCAGTTGTTGTTGTCTCAGAAAAAAACGGTTTACTCGTCACATTCGTACACCAGACATATGAGCTGCTTGCGGTATATGTCGGTTGGTTTTCTGGAATCTTTAAGGTTGGTTTTGTCTTCCTGGCGCGCTTCATGTTATTTATTTACCACGGCAGCGCTAAGGTAGGTGCCGTATTGGAGCCATATATAAACGACAGCCAAAGCCGCTGGAACCATACCAGCTATAGCCCCCCACATCCCAGCTTTAATTTTAAGCATGGCTATCTCCACCTGCAGGGCTGGAACATCTTTAATACGGATAGAGTTCATTTCGTCCCCAAGGGATTTTAAGGATTCAGAGTGCTCGTCAAGCTTGTCCAAAACCAACTTCTGATAGCTATTCCAACCGTTTCTTGGGACCATTATTTCGTCCTCGCTTGTTTTTTGGACTTGAGAGCTTGATGTCCTTGGTATCGAAATGTTCCTGAATCACCGCGGCTACATCCGATGGACTTCCCTTGGCAATACCCATTAGCTTTATCCAACCCTTTGATTCCGCGCTTAATAGAAGCTTTAGGAGTTTTTTCTTGTCCGCAGAAGCATGGACTCTCTGCAGCGCCGAATAGAGACTTAATGGGGCTCGCTTTGTTAGCAGCCAGGCGAATGTCTTCATGGTGCTTATCCACAGTAATCGTGAACCAGGCCCATATTCTCTTGAGCAATACATCTAGAGTGAGAATCAATCGAAGGCCCAACTGCTTCAGGAACTCCCGTTTCTGATTTTGGTCCATAATTCAGCTGTTAATAAAGCTGCATTTTTGCCATCAATATTTTGATATTGACTGACAGGCGAATGAATGGCACTATATGGGACGACGCATCTCGGCCGATTTTGCTCTTAGTTCGCTTGTGAGCCTGAACGCATTGTACACTGGAGTCAGACTGCACAAGTCAATCATCCTGGCAGACTCAATATATGCCTCTGCTCTACCGCGACGATAAGCGGCCAATGGTGTTTCTTGGCAGGAATCGCAATTGTGCTTGTTTTCGCACTCTTTCTTATTCATCATATTCCTCCGACTATTCACTAGACCCAAAGAGGGTCGTTAAATATGCTTTTTTACCACCGACTAAGAAGCTTATATTCTACGACGGGAGAACGGCGGATATGCGGGACAGAAGATTAGACTGGAGGGATAGGTCGGAGAGCTCGTGTTCCCAGATAATTATGGTCTTATAGCCAGCAAAGGAGTAGTGCCTTGTCTGAAAGGATTCTCTTGCGGAAAGTCTTATTTCCAGCTCACGGCCTGGATAACACTTCGGGCAACGATGCCACCAGCAACCATTATGGAGTAGAACAATCCGTTTCTGCTCATTCACAAAGTCGGGGTTCAGTCCGTTTACAGAAAAAGAATTGTTGCCGCAATACTGAAAACCAAGTGGCTCGACGATTGGGATAATTATCTGCTCTTTTTTATTTGGCTTTTCAGCAAAGACCTGCGTCGAGCGGAACTCCTTTATCTTCTGGATGGCAGCGGCTGGCAGACCATACAAGGAGATAAACCTACGCTGATGAGCGGCGCAGCAATAGAAGCCCCGACAGTCTGGGTTGGCGGCGAAATAAGCCTTGGGGCGAATTATTTCAGCCGAGCAAAGCATACAACCCCTTGTGTCCATCTCGGCAACTGCCCTACCCTCGTCCCTCGTCGCCTGACACATCCTGCTGCAGTAATGATGCTGCGATGCTCTAAATCTCTTAGTCCTAGACGGAGATAACTCCCAAGCGACATGCTCCCCACACTTGGCGCAGTCGAACTCCATCCTCTTCCACTCAGTCCTACCACGAGTGTCCCAGGCTCTCTTCATGGCCTCTGAACACGCCTCTGGATTGGCCATCTTTGTGGCAGAGACCCTTGCTCCCCGAGTAGCATAAGCCTCGCTAGAAGCCATGCCATCCTTCATGGCAGATAATATCCCCGCCTTCTTCTTCGGGTCAGCCCACTGTGCCTTAGCCTGAGCTGAAGTCTTTGCCCTGGATTCTTCTGAGCCACGAACCTTTCGGATAGATGAGGATTGGAGCTGGCGCTTGCAGTCTGAAGTCTTTTGTCCGTCGGCGGGCGGGCAGGCGAATCTGGCACCAGCCTTCTTCATGCGATACCTGTAGAACCGAGCCTCCATGAAGAACGGCTTACCACAGACGCTGCACTGGACCTGAGCAAGTTCTTTTTCCATGCCAATAGCATAATAGAAAAACCGTAGCTTGTCAAGAGGTCGAAGAGGTGTGTTAACCAATACTTGGCAGTACTAAAAATTGTTCTTTAAAAAACAAGAACAACTCATCTCCCCGTACTTGTAAAGATATCCAAAACATTAAGTAATCCGCGTGATACTACGCCTCCCATCGACAGAGGCAGCTGCACAGTACCAACACCCATCGGAAAGTCCCAAGCAAAGTCCATCTTAACTAATGGCAGATACTGAGTATACACCTTACTGATAATTTCCATTGCCTGATTCATCTTAGCGCCGCGGTCTATCTGCATTACAACTCCACCAGGTTCCGAATACGCCCAGTCCCTAATAGAGATAGGCAAGAACCTGGATGTCAGAGCCGTAAGCTGACCAAGGCCAATCAGATATGCCTGATGCGACCTAGGGAAGTTCGCTAACGAGAAGGAGGTCTCTGGCGGGTATGTATTGAATATTTGTACAGCTAGATACAACCCATTTAGGAAATCCTCGTCTGTCATCGTTTTGGCTATAACCTCTGGTGTTGCACGCCGAATGAACTCAATCAATCTTGCCTCACTTGGTAGCGGCGGGAAGAAGGTAATATGCCAAGGACTCTCATACGGAGCCATGCTGGCAAGAAAGGTCACCAGATATGAATATCCGCGATTGCCAGTAACATCGTAGTACAACGGAGAAGAACCAGAGTAGTCAATCTGAGCCAACTCTGTGTAGTTCTCATTCTCTGACGAGGAACGCCATACCTTTATATTATCAATGTCGGTTCGGCTCGAGATGTCTGCGGGTATAGTCCACTTGACATCAGTACCTATGCCTAATGTGCTGGGGGATTGGTCTGTCATTATTCATCACCAAGAAGCTCTGGATTAACAGGAAACGGGACCCACTTCTTAGTACCGTAATCCATTCCGTACATATGCATTATCTTGGGCCCCGCTGCCTCACGCTCCTGAGCCTCTGGCGCTGAATTGGCTGGCAGAACGGTCTTCGTAATATCGAAGCTATCATCTCCTTCACCGAACAACAACTTGATATTGCATGGCTTTGTCGGGTCCATCTTGTTCGCTGTATGCGGAATGACAATGCCATCTACATCGCCAGAAAATTTTTCTGGGCTTTCCGGAATAAATTTCGAAAATACCAAAGGGCCCTCGTTCTCCCCATCTATTAAAAAAGCCGCTACTGACGAGCGGCTGTCGTCTGGGAGTTGGTTCGAATTCCATAAAATTATGGTATTCTTATTATTTCTTCGGAAGATTCTTACATTGGCGTTGGCTGACATTGGAAACTCCGTATCGTTTTATTGTGGTTTCTCCAGCTCAGCAAGTCTCTGCTCGACGAGAGAGCGGACATTCTCAGATTGCGTAACCTTCTGCACATCGTGCAAGAAGTTGGCATCAGTTTCTTTAGCTATGACCCATTTCTTTGAGCTGAAGTTTTGCTTCAGAAAATCAACTACTTTTCCAGGCACGCCAGCTTGCATCTCGGCCTCATCATAGTCTGGCCTTGTTGCGTTGGAAAGTTCACCAAGTGCCTTAGCTGTTGACTCTTCCACAACGGCCATTACATTCTTGAGCTTGGCGCCAGCCTTTCCACCATTAACGAGAACCTGAGAGGAATCCTTGGCAATTTCATCATCCGCATCCGGAATCTCAAGATGCTCCCCTTCGTTCTCGGCAAGGGTATCCTCATCATCGAATGACGCGTCAAGATTCTCTTTGTCAATCTCGGCATCAAAGGCATCCGATGCATTTCGGCTTTCGCCCTTTTTTGCAGCAAGCCTGGACTTTACTTGATTGGCAATCACTTCTTTAGTCGGTACTGGCTTGCCGTTCTTGGCAAGGACAGCAGCTGCTTCATCGGAAATCTCCTTGTCAACATCTAGGATGTTACTTCTGTCACCCTCATTCTCGGCAAGAGTTTCCTCGTCGTCAAAAGTTGCGTCTTCATTTTCCTTGTCAATCTCGGCATCGAATGCCTCAGAGGCATCACGGTGCTTATACTGCCTGGCATCAACGCCAGTCTCAATATAGTCAGAGCTTTTCTTACCCTCGATGCTTGTAACCGTGTCTGGGTCGCTCATAGACACAGCATCGCATCCCTCAGCGTCAGCAACCACATACTCCACAACCCCACCGCCAGGAAGCTTCTTTTTGACAGGCTTACCAGAGGACATCTCTGTCTGCCATACCGCAGCGCGGGGAGAGGCTGATATCTCTGATTGTTCTTCCTTGCCGTTATATTCAACAAGGTAGCCCCTGCGTACTGCAGCGTCAATACCAGGGAGTCCTTCGATGTCCTTAGGGGAGAAGTCGCGGGTGATTCCGAAAGGTTGGACTGATTCGCGGTCGCCGATTACGATAATAGCTTTCTGCGTGTTCTTATATTTCATAACGCCTCCGATGTTCCAACGATATAGCCAGCATAGAATCTGGCTTTCCTATTTTCTAGCTGGCAAGGTGGCTGGCCAAGCATCGACCAGCCACCTTAGCCTGCTAAGACAGTTTACGGAGCGATGCGCACAACGCCGAAGCTGTTGTGGATACCGAATCCGAGAATCTGCCATCCGACAATGTTGAAGCTGGTCTTCGGCGCGTTGTCGAAGATTTTGACTTCAAGCTCTTTGCGGACTGGGATACGTCCCAGTTTGTCGGGAGTGGTCGTCAAATACACGACCGTTGGGTCCGGCAGCTTGGTTGAAACCAAGAGCTGCAGGCCGAAGAACACGCCCACAGAACCCGTCTCGGTGGCCGCATTCAAGGTCACCTGGTCGAGCTCATCGGACGTATACTTCAGAATGTCCTTGTAGCGCTGTGGATGCATGACGAGCTGCGCGGGCTGCAACTGATTGCCAGCCAACACTCCGTATGCTTCCGCGAGCACTGAACGGGACATGAACGGACCAGCGGCCAGATTCACCGCAGGGTTCGGGCCGACCAACGAGGCCACGTTAAGGATGTTGAAGACCTCACGGTCCTCAGCGATTGCCATGGATATAGCAACGCGTTCCTTGGCGCGGTCGAAGATAGGATACCGACGAACTTGGATATCCTCATACATGACTCTGGCATTCCGGGCCAACTGGAAGGTTGGGAACTGAACACGCTTTACGCGTGTCTCAACCTGAGGTGGCACGCCTTGGTTCGCAACACGAACCGAGGCGAATTCCGCGATGTCTTTGTCATAGATGGGCAGCTCGCCTTGTGGGATTGGGTCAACCTTCAACAGCCGGCGACCAATACCATGATAGTCAAGCAGCTCCTTTAATGGTCCAGTCATGGCATAAGCCACGCGCTTCAGACCATTTGGACCCGTGAAAAGGAAATTGAAAAGGTCTTCCTTTTGTCGTGGGTCAACCGCACCAACTTCAACCATTCCGGCCGAAGCTTTGCGGGTCATTGAGCCGTAAGGCCCACCAGACGACTTTTGGACCATAGCCAAGATATTCTCAATCAGCTGGTCCTTCGATTTGTTGTTCATTGTTTATATTCTCCTTTAAGCCAGCCTTAGGCCATTTCCGCAGTCGTATGCGTTGCGCTCGGGTCGACCTCAATCACTAATGGTCCCGAAAGTCCAGACGCCAACGGAGCAAGACACTTTCCGAACAACGATGCTTTGCTGGTCCCGTGCGCATTGCTGATGAGACCGGCATCGTCGACATACAGTGCGTCCATTGGATGATAGGTCTTGGTGTCGTCGAACAGCTTTTTGACGATTCCATGCCCACCAGTTTGTGTCTGAGTGTCAATCTCAATCTGATTGTACACTGTGTGGCTGACTTCAACTTGTGCGCGGGTGACCACGTCAAGTTGTCCTGAACCGAACGCCCCAAACTCGCCGAACGCGTAATCATGATACTGGTTCGAATCGAGCTTAGAAAGTCCGTACACCTTGTCGCCATTCGCGGCCAATTTCAGCTGGCCAGTTGTGGTGTCAATGGTGAGTGGAGAGCCTTCATACACCTGCTCCCCCGCCTTTTTGAGCTTACCACCCTCTTCTTGGATGATGTAAGTTGCTTGGATAGCCATTTTTTTCTCCTATACGATTATCGGTTAACGGTTCCAGATGGAAGACATTTTGAGGACTGCGTCCTCAGTATTTTCCACCGTCTCGAAAACCTGCGGCACGACCTGTCCGACAGGAACGTCTTGTTCGGACTTTGCGTCTCCCTCAGGTGCCGCCACCTTGTTAAGTGAGAGATGAGCAACTAAAGTCTTCAGATTCTCCAACTGGGCTAGGTCGGCGAATCGGGCAGTCAGTGTGTCGATGACCGCATCCTCTTTGCCTTCCGCCAGGAGGTTCTTTTCCTTCATCGCTGTGACGACTTCAAACACCTTGTCAGCGATTGTCTGCAGCCGCTCTTTCTCAAGCAGCCTGTCTTTCTCGGCCTTCTCTTCAGCCAAAGCCTTCCGTAGCATTTCTTTCTCAGGGTCCTGTGCAGACTTCTTGTCCACTGAGATAGGCGCTTCGCCTGGGCCAGTAGATGGCAAGCGGCCGTAAAACTTTTTAACAGTCGCTCCAGCCTTCCCACCGCCTTCTGCATCCACTTGCTCAGATGCCACTTCTTTCTTCTCAACCGACATAACCTGTGGCATTGCTTGCTCAGGCTTGCCTGGTTTTGGGAGCTTTTCAAGCTCTTTGGGGTTAACTGACCAATCCTTATCCATAGCCTCCACCTTAAGCGCCGCACCCTTGTCGATTCCGCCTTTAGGGTTCTCGGTCTTCGGGTCCTCGACGCCTTTGCCACTGACTGTAACGGACTTGTCAGCGCCAGCTTCGTCAACGATTCCCTTATTAGCATGCGACTCTGTCTTCACGGCCTCGCGCTTCTGCAGGTCCGAAAGCTTGGACTCCACGTACTTTTTAAGCGCTTCAAAAGCCGCAAAAATATCACCCGTCTTGTCCTCAGGCTTTACAGCCTCAGGCTGAGCGGGAGTCTCCGTCTTTGGTGCCTCAACGACTACCACTTCAGCGGCAGCCTCTGGGGTAGTAGCATCAGCAGCCTTCTTTTCCAGCTCAACAGTTTTCTTTTCGTCCATCTTGCTCCTCCCGTTATCGCTGACAGAAGCCTTGACTTCCTTGGACTCTTCGTCCACTCTAGGCTTCGCAGCCTCCTCGGTCTTTACAGGCAGTGCTGTCTCGACCGAGTCAGCCTTCTTCGCCTCGGCCTCCGTATCGCACTTCGTGTGCTCCGTGGCCTGACGATTCTTTTTACGGCGACGCTTTGCCCAGGCCTTAAAATCTCCAACACTGGAGTACTTTTGCGTCAAATCAGAAATGAGTCTCTCTGGTGTCACAACTCCAGCCTCACCTTGTTCGATTGATTTCTGGACAATGAGAGGAAGCACATCTGAAGCAGCAACACGATAAGATGAATGTGCGTCACTAGCAACAAAGAATGAGGACCCCAATGAAGACCCTTTATGATACGCAATAGATAATCCCATTTTTTGCTCCAATAATTTATCCTTTTTTTCTACTCCTTTTTGCTCATTGGCACTAAAAACAGCCTCAGTGCCTATCGCGTTCTGATATGTAAGACCCTTACTAACAAGATAATCATGTAGCCCGCACATCTGTTCCGCTGATGCAGCTTCAGCTATTTTGACTAGTTCTTGTATGAATTCAGAACGAGACATACTTGACTTTCGGCCATGAAGCTGAGCATATACCTCAAAGATTCTGGCTGTCGGGTCAGCTGGAACAGTAACCAACGAAAGCTCAGTGAACTGTATCCCGCGGTTAATCTCGTAGACCGTGGTGCCGTCTGCGTTCCTTCTACCCTTAACGCCGAAGCCAGGCATCATGTGCTGACACAACTCCTGAGGGTTGTGGGCGATATTATTGCAGATAGAGCATTCCGCCTCACGAACTGCGCAGCCCATACTAACACTTGTGGCAATACCAGACTCCACTCGGCGCGCCAGGTCTGGGGCCAGCTGCTTATCTACCGCACAGATTGTCTCGATATATGGATGTCCTTCGCTTGGCGTAACATACTCAGCCCAAAGAACCTTTCCGATAGCCTTATCGATGGAATCGGAATCATGGTCCTTATAAAGACCTACTCCAATAAAAGTCTTGAATGATTTACGGAGATGCTCGTCTGGGAAAAGGTCGCCATTGCCATTAGATTCATCGGCCGTAATTGCGCGGCAACGAAAATAAACAAAGTTATCTGGGTCGTACTCAAAGGATACTGGCTTCTCGTCCTCGGCAAAAATAAGCTTTTTGCCCTGGGCTAAAGAAATTTTCTCCAAGACTGTAGCGGAAGCATATCGCTTAAACATTGAAGGAGCTCTTGCATTTTGGGCACATGGCCTGAAATCCATCCAACGGAATCTCTGGCTTGCGTCCAGCATACTTGTAGGTTCCGCCACTGCATAGGCCAACATATGCCCTGCAGTTAGGACAAAAAATCTCCTTGGCGTTCTTTATGTCAAAAGAAATTACTTTCTCAATTTTTGCTGGCGCGCCAATTCTCTTAAACATTTTCAATTCCTCTTTAAGTCGAATCCTGCGATTACTTTCTCATGTATTCTAGAATTGCTTGAGGCTCGAGCTTCGATATACTCCCTCATTATATGCTTGCGACAAAAATCAACAAACTGAGGGCCAGACTCAATAGCGTCAAGCAAAATCTTCTCCAGCCAATCAGCCCGACTGGAAGCAAGAAGCTCACCCAATGTTGTCATTCTTCACCAGGTTCATCTTCATCAAACTCTTTTTGCACAACAGCGGCGACCAAGCTTTGCTCAGTACGCTCAATGTCGTCACTGAGTTCCGCGATGAAATCCCTGAGCTTCACCACTTTTGCCTGAAGGGCATTCATATCGTCAAACGACGATAGGTCTGTGTGCTCTAGAGCCATCACTGCGTAGAGGATGTTCTGCTTGGCTTTCTTTAGAAAGAATGAGACCTCACCTAGGCCAGCGTTCTCTAGAACTCCTCTGTAAAATTTTAGATTCTTTCTACCAGTCTCAGTTTTCATATTAGTGTCCTTGAGCGCGCCACACAATAGTCTTTTTTGTTTTCTCTACTGGGGTCGTACTCATTCCAGATGGAACATCGGCATCAAGCGCATCGTTGGCATCCTTACGCCCAGACGGAGCATCATCCTTCGCCCTATCTGGAAAATCTCCGTACTCCTCAGCAGGAGCTCTCTTTGGCTGCCCAACATATGCTGTTGGGTAATCCCTGTAATCCACTGGTAGCTTATCGTTCACTTTCCGAGCCTTGGGTCACCAGGAAGCCCTGGCTTATCAATAATATCACTGTCAAACTCATCCACAGGGGTATGAACATCATCTCTATGAAGTCCTAGCTCACGCTTGGCTGGTTCCTTTTCTACAGCCTCTGGCTCTTTCTCTGGGGCAATAGCTGGAGCCATAGGAGCTTTCTCAGGAATCAAGTCCTCAGTCTTTGGCTCAACAACTGAAGGTAATGGGGCCGTAGATGGCTTGCCAAGGATTCTATTGACCTCATCCATTAGCTCTGGCTGCATTTTAATCCTGGTAGGGATACTCTTTTCCAGAGAATCTTTACCAAGATGGAGTAGTTCTGCCAGCTCCCTAAACTGCTTGTCTGTCATTGTATCCGGGAGCTCAAAGCGCTCGGTCGGCCTGTCTGCGGCTGTCTTGGTCCATTTATCATCTTTGGTCGGGTCAACCCATGCAGATGTGGATATTGATTCGGCTGCAGTTACTGCTGCCCACAGAGCAATCTCAATGAAGTCATTTATAGCCCTTCTTCGTGCGCCACAACCACCGCCAGTAATAGTATCGGCAATATCAGCCGCAGAGATGCGAATGGAGCTCTCCAGATTGTTCTTCATTAAGCCCCCGCTGGTCCTGCTCCAGGAACTGGGCCAGGAGGCGTAACTGTAGGCAATGGAGTTCCGCCGGCTGGAGGCTTAGTTGTCACTGGTGGCTTTGGTGGGGGGGGAGGAGGCGGAGCTATCACCTCGGGCTTCGGCTTTTCCTTTGCCGCGGAAGGAGGCGCGCCGGCGGAACCACCTCCAGATAGAGGAACGGCTGGCTTCTTCCCTTTGGTAGAACCAGGCTGTGGTGCCTCAAGTTCCTCATCATCACCGAGCATCCACTCATTATGCTTCTTCCCGCGGAGGACCTGCAGGCGGACACTCTTATCTTGGCCAACAGCGTCTCTATTCATTCTCCACAATGGGTCCGATGGCGTTGACTCCTGAGCTTCCATTTTCGCCTTAACGAGCCGTGGGTCCAAACCAAGCATGTCAAGCAGCATCTCAAGAGGCACCTTGCCGTCACCCTCAAGGGCAAGCATAATCTGTTGTTCTGCCGCATTATTCACCAAGTTTAGTTTCTTCCAGATTGGCCGCGGGATATCATATACAGACAAATCAATGGCCCCGCAATGACTGTTGGCAACTCGGAAGAACTTCTTGCTGTCATCCATGAACTCGCCTGGTATAAAAACATCCTTACCAGCAACGCGCTTTAACATCTTTTCTTGCGCCATAAAATCAGCCTTACGTCCCTTTCTATAGAAACCACGGGCCCTGGCTGTGGGCAGGAAAATGTGAGTAATCATCATGCGCTCTATCTTCTCACGCAGGTCCATGTATCGATGCATCAAGGTGCGCATATTCACTGTGTCGCGCACCGCACTTGGCATGCCGCCATGGACGATTTCCTCATTAACGAATAGGGCTGACATGACCTGCTTCTCCACCCATTCAAACTCTGGGATGAGATTCCAGATTTTATCCTTCGTCCCAACATAATCAACCGTCAGGCCGAAGTGATATAGGATGTTGAAGTCAGGGTCGTTCGAAGCTTGTTTGAGTAGAGCATCTAAACGCTGGAAGTGCTTCTTATTTGGAATC
>Ga0315284_10002444_pt1 | contig 26575 bp, 18 predicted proteins | sample YL17G09_16_MG_FD_203696 | JGI IMG/M metagenome (GOLD analysis project Ga0315284, IMG submission 203696) | Sediment microbial communities from Yellowstone Lake, YNP, Wyoming, USA - YL17G09_16 | ecosystem: Environmental > Aquatic > Freshwater > Lake > Sediment | place: USA: Wyoming | collected...
TCGGTTCTTAGGTACTTGACATACTCTTGGCCGTCGATACCTAACGGCTCCTGCCATTGCTCGAATCGCTTCTGGATTCGGCGGGCGTGCTCTTCTGCCCATTGTTGTTTTTGGCCGTCCAACATCCTTTTCGCGGGCCTCCAACTTGCTTGCCCCCACAATCTTTTAGCGGGGATCCGCCTATGGCGGAATGGACAGCAGATAATCATATAGCTTTTGGCGGGATTGTCAAGGGTTTTCCCGGAAATTTTTGCTTATGTGCGATACGGCCGCCTCCAAAAAGGATGAAAACGACCTTTCGGCATTTCCAGGCCGATTAAACGTACTCAACCGTTGCGGGTGGCTTTGGAGTAAGGTCGTAAAGGCAGCGGTTGACGCCCTTTATGTCGGTTATCCGCTGGCAAATCCGTTCGAGCTTATCCCACGGAAGGCGAGTGGCAGTGGCTGTCCGGGCATCGGTGCTTTCGATGCAGCGAACCACGATAATCTGGCCGAATTCGCGTTTATTGTTCCTGATGCCGGTTGCGTAATCATTGAGCAGCACGGCCAGATACTGAAATGCGCCGGTATCGGCCAGCTCCTCCTCGACTATGGTTGTTGCGGCCCGGACGGTTTCGAGTCGTTGTTCGGTTACTTCGCCGACGATTCGAGCAGCCAGGGCCGGGCCGGGGAACGGAATTCTCTGCGCAATTTCGGCCGGTATGCCCAGCAGTTTGGCGACCTCGCGGACGTCGTCTTTTCGCAGGGTCTTTAGCGGCTCTACTACGGTGTAGCCATAAGATTTTTCGGTGTCGATGCCTAATTGAGTCAGGATATTGTGCTGGCGCTTTATGCCGGCGACGGTTTCCTCGATGTCGGTGAGGATTGTGCCGTGCAGAAGGAACTTTGCGCCGGATTTCTTGACGAGTCGGCTGAAGACCTTCGAGTAGAAAGCGTCGGTGATTGCCTGGCGCTTCTTTTCCGGGTCGGTGATACCCTTTAGCGCAGCGAGAAACTCTTTTCGGGCATCGACCAGCTCAACGGGGACACCCATATCTGAGAAGATTTTGACGACCCGCTTCGGTTCACCATCTCTCATCAGAGCATTGTCGATGAATACGGTCTTGAGGTGGTCGCCGATGGCACGATGTGCGAGGACCGTTACAGTTGAACTATCGACGCCGCCGCTAAGTGCGTTTATCGCCTTGCCGCTGCCGATGGTCTTTTTGATTTCCGCAATCTGCTCATCTATGAATTTTCTGTAATCCATTTACAACGCCCTTTCAAGACAAGTATTACCAGAGCCGACATCGCCGGCAGGACAAGTTTAGCGTTTTGTGCGCCGACCGCCAGCAAAAATCAACGGAATATACCGAGGTAAACGCTGACGATTACCCACCTGCTACAGGCAGCAGGTTAAATCCCAACCTCAAAACGGGGCCGGATTATCCAAACCGACAGTGCGGACCGGCCTGACTTTTACCGCGATGTCCTTGCTGAAATCAGGCAGCATGTAAGTCAATGTGCCTGAGGAGGAATTCGCCGTTCCCGAAGCGATGACGCCGCCTGGGCCGCGGGTCGCGTAAACCTCGACAAAGTATTGGCCGTCATCGAGACCTTTGACTATCATCGGCTCGTTATGGAAGGTCCCGTGGTCCGTCAGGCCGTATTGGCTGTCCACGTCGTAAATCCAGATATAAGCACGCTGGTTGCTCGCTAAACCTATCGAATCCAGAGATGAAGCATTATTGGGAGCGAACTCATAACTGCTTATCTGAAACCATTCGTCGCCGGTGTTTTTTATCTGCACCGTCTGCGTTCCCGCCGGAAACGGGACTGATATTATGTAATTTTTTGCGCGGTTGTTTTGGATCTTATCGTAAGCCGCCATGCCGTTGACAAGCACCTCAATCCTGTTATTACCATCTACCGACACGCTCACTACGTGGATTTTCAGATTGCCCCCTGTCGTCATATTCAAATGAAAATTGGGGTCCGACTTGATGGCCTCTTGCGTCGAACCCTGAAGCCACTTCGAAAGGTTTTCCATCCCGGCGAAATTATCCCCCTGCATAGTAAACTCCGTCTGAGTTGATGCCGCTAAAAATTCGTTAAGCCCGGGAATAGCATAATTTGCTTTCGCCCCCGAAACGGCTTTCTGTGCCCTGACTAAATTATAGTCCGCGAGGTTCTCATTGGCGGCGTAAACCGCAAGCGGAGTATATACCCCATACAGGTTACAGGGGTCGATATAATTGTCCCACCACCACATATGCCCGCTGCTTTTGACGTGAAAGCTGCTCCAGATGCCGTTATGCATCTCCAGGCCTTCTTTCAACTGTGTAGCCATAGGTTCACGCTGTGTTTTGCCTTCCGGACTGCCTCCTAATCCGAACTCGGCCATAATCACCGGCTTATTGAATCTCGCCAGTATCAAAGCGGTCCGCTCGAATATGTGAATCGTATCGTTTCCATAGTAATGCTCCTCAACCAGGTTAATATCAGGCAAATTCCATATATTTTCAAAACCGCTGCCGTGACTGCTTGTGGTTACAGGGTGCTGGTAAGGGTCAATGCTGTGAATATAATTGGCCATCATATTGTGCCAGTTGACTACGTCCGCCTGATTCTTTCTCCAGCCGTTGGTAAATTGCACTTCATTGAAAAGCTCCCAGGCGAATATCGCCGGCGAATACCCCCATCGCGCGACGATATAACGATACTTGTTTTTAGTGTATCTTATGGCATTCGCGTCGGTGAAAAATTCCGCCGGATTGTTGAGCCACCCCCCTGCCGCGGTTCGATAAGGATTGTCGTTCCAGTCGGGATTTGCGGTTGTGCTGAACTGGCCGTGATGCTGAAGGCAAAGCTGAATGTTAATCCCGTTTTGCTCCGCTATTTCGACGTATTTATCCAGTCGAAGCGCAATCTGCATCGATAGCTTTCCCGCCCCCTGAAAATATCCGCTGTATGTCCCGTCTTTCCATTCCAGCAGCGTTCCCCCGTCGGTTCCATATCGGCACATCCACAGCCGTACCCAGTTCCCGCCGCCGTTTCGGATTTTAGTCAGGTAATTGTTCCAGCCGTAAATCCTGCCTTTGTTCCAGCCGATGTTCTCGCCGATATTCAGACAGGTGCTTCCATCGTCATACTTCAGAAATGCCCGATTATTCGGGTCAACCCTGATGAATCCCTTTTTGCCGCTTTCGACGCAGGTAAAAGTAATATTGGGGTCAGATGTATAAGTGCTGTTCTGGTCGATAATCCTGATTTGTTCGACGTCATAGACGCCGGGTTGAGACGGCGCGAAGCGCACTTTCCAGCACGGATTATGCCCGTCGATATAATTACCATCCGAGTCAACATCGTATTCCTTGTAATAAAAAGCCGGGACCACCGCTTTATTGCCTTCCGGCTTGTTGATAGTAACCATTATATCAATGATATTTATATCGAAAGGATTACTATACGTCTGGTCTAAGGTAAAAGTCATCTCGAATTTCTCGAACTTCCCGATAGTCGCCCCATTTTGCGTCATCGTCGTAATTGTCGCTGCCCTGGCCGTAGTGAGATTTAAGGCCAAAAGCAATAAAACCAGGTATGCACACAGGAAATGGCTGTCTTTTCTCATCACTACGTCCTTTCGTTATTGCAAAATGTGATTTTCCTAACCGCGAGCTATGGACTCTACCAGAAAATAAGGCCTTTTTCCAGCAGTTTTTTGGCGTTTTTGCCTGTCCTGCGTAGCCCGTCGTGTGGGCGAAGAAGGGTCATTCCCTCGCAATTTATCCGCCGGAGGTGGAGCGTGAATCCAGGTTTTGCCGTTGAAACTTGTCCGCCTGCCTGCCCTCGAAAGTCGTTGTCGGGGGTGGCGGAAAGGACGCGGTTTGGGTAGAATCAAAGTAAAGTCAAAAAGGAAATAATAGGTGGCTGTCCCTGGTTGGTTCTGGAAGAAGTCGGGAGCATAATAATCCGCGTATTTTTGCGGATTTTAGAGAAATACGCATCAGGGAAGATAAATCTTGACAGATCATGTCGATTCTTGTAAAATTACTGATATCACACCTGCTATCACACGGGAAAAAATATGTTTTTTAGCCGTGCAAACAGGAGATATCGGTTCAGGGCAATTATTTACCTTCGGGGGAGGGTTAAAAGGAGAGGCATATTATGAAAAGAACAGCGCTAATCATTTCGGTCCTGGCATTAATAAGCATTTCCACTGATGCATTCGCAAGCAAACTTGTCTGGCTCAAAGTCATTGACAATAACTACATTATGGCCCAATTCAAAGATGGTGATGTATGTTTTGTCGACAATGCCCAGGGCTCCACGGCTTATACGGGAGACCATTTAACAAGCAATAATTACAAAGTTACTTATGGAATCGCACTTAACCTGACTAATGTTGTTAATACAGCAAACTGGACCATAAAAGCAGCCGGCGACTCGAATTACGGAACAACCGGCCTGCATCCTACCAATTGCTACCGTAAATCAAAACTAAACGGTATGGCTGAAATGGACTGGAACAATTCAATACCGCCGTATGGTGATTATAATTACGATTATACGATGGAACACAACATTTATTTGAAATTACCAAATTCCCTTGCGCAGGGAACAAGCTATACCATTGATATAAACTCAAATACAAATTCTGACGTGAACAGCCGGGCCGTTACTTTTGATATATTCAACAGCCCCTCAGAGGCAATTCATGTAAACCTGGTTGGATATTTAAACGACAGCTCCATAAAAGCTGTCGATTTATATATCTGGATGGGCAACGGCGGTGCGCGTGACTACAACGACTTTAATGGTAATAAAGTTTATATATATAACGTGAATACCTCCGCCTCACAGCAGGTGGGAAATGTTGCCTTTTGGAAAACCAGCGACGTGAACACCGGCAGTGATGTGCATTGGTTCAACCTCACGATGTCAACTGTCTGGACAGCAGATTTTACCGGCTTCAACACCCCGGGGACATACCGCATTGCGATAGAAGGAGTCGGCTGCAGCGAAAATTTCGAGATAAAAAAAGATGTTTATTATGAGCCGTTCAAGGTCAGCACGATTGGCTATTTTTATATGCGTATCGGCGAGGATTCAAATTATCTCGGGATGCCGGTCCCCCGCAGGCCTCTTTATATTCCCGGTGTATCACCGGCAAGCACAAAGGTTTATATAACCACTATGCAGCCCTGGCACGCGAGTTGGGGTTCTTTTTCAAGCGGCGACGTCTGGGACAAACCCGCCGACTGGGCCCCCTATAAAAAATCTGGCAGTCCTCAGGACAACAATGCATACGGCGGCCATTCCGATGCAGCGGACTGGGACAGACACCTGGGACATGTCATAAACATTTATGATATGCTGCTGCCCTATATTCTCACTGACGGCAGATTGAATGATGATAATTTGCAAATTGCCGAAAGCGGCAATGGCATTCCTGATATTCTCGACGAGGCAAGAAACGAAGTTGATTTCTGGCTTCGATTGAAAGACAGCAACGGATACGGTCACGGAGTTACTAATCCTGATGGCAGCAATAACCTTTACCAGGCGGGAATAACGCCGATGGCGGCATGGGCAAATGCCGCAAACGCAGCAATGCTGGCAAACTGCTTTATGCTCGCGGGGCTCGATAGCTTGAAAGCGGCATATGAAGCTAACGCTGTGACAGCTTACAATTATGCTAATGGCTTAGCCGACCCCATGCTTAGTGCGACTCAGGGTATCGGTGGTGTAGTAGTCAGGGGTAAAGACCTCAAAATGATGGCCGCAGCTTTTCTCTACAATCTGACCGGCAATACCGCCTATGAAAACGATGTGAATTCATTGAGCGAGGCAACATCAGACAATTCAATGATAAGGGATACAGACAACCCTAAGAGTTGGGACCAGCTCTGGGGGACCGCCGCTTATCTTAAAACAAAAAGAACGGTCCATTATCAAAATTTGTTCAATCACATGAAGGCCTCGATTATTAACGAAGCTAAAACTAAGGAATCAGATTTAATCAGCTCCCGTCCGTCGCGCAGGTCTACGGACAATGAATTGGGCTGGTGGAAGACCGCACATGATGTGCAAAGGTGTATTGTTGCCCACGCGGTTACCGATAATCCCGCTGATAAAGCATTATTCGAAAATGCGCTAGTCCTTGAGGCTGACTGGGGCCTTGGACGCAATAACCTGAATACCATTTATATGACTACCGCCGCGACAAATCTGGCGGGTAAGCGCAGCATTGAAAACTGCTATACTACCGGCAGAAACGATGGCTCACCCGGCGTTCATCCCGGCCATACTCCCTATTTGAATATTCAGGACTGGTGGGATGGTATGGTTATGTTTAAATCGAGCTGGCTGACTGAAAAATGTTACCCTGTTTTCGGGTCAGATTCTAATGGCTGGCCCAAAGCGGAAGCTTATTTCAATACAAGATATGTTTTTTCTCATTCGGAATTTACACCCCAGCAAACCATGAACGGCAAAGCGGCCCTGTATGGCTATTTATACGGTTTATCCAAATCTGCCGCCGATTTCGACGGCGATTCGGACGTGGATGTGCTGGATTTGGATGTCTTTTGCGATTCCTGGTTAAAAGTCCCTGCCGATGCGGGCTACGATTCACGTGCAAACCTTTACGCAGACCCCTCCGGCATTGTTGACTTTGATGATTTTGCTGTCTTCGCGAATGAATGGGAACCCGCGCCGTAGCGATTCAGCGATTAAGGGAAACCGGGGACAGATACCGTTTTTTAACTCCGGAATCTGCAACTAAAACTTTCATCCGCCGTAGACGGTTTCCTTATAAAATTTAGCCCTGCTATTTATGGCAGGGTTACTGCTTATGTGGGGGTAGATAGAAAAGGCGGCGGTGGGATTCGAACCCACGCAATAACGGTTTTGCAAACCGTCCCCTTAGGCCACTTGGGTACGCCGCCATACTGAATACACGCCAGTTTACAGGCAAAAAACGGGACTTGCAACAAAATTTGCCGGCGGCCCTGTTTCACCGAAGAGCAAAAGTTCTCAAAATCAGAAGCCCTGAAGCCACTGCCGGGAAAATTCAAGTGCGTCATCCAGGTCAACAATGCCGTCGCCGGTCAGGTCCGCCCCTTCGACGTCTCCGTAACTGTAAATAAGCCAGTTACTGCACAGAGTGGCGAGGTCCGCAGTATCGACGCTGCCGTCGCCGGAGTAGTCGGCTCCGCCGCAGTTGCCGTAGCCGGTCTGCCCCCAGTAATCCGCAAGGATTGCAAATTCGAGCGCATTTACTATGCCGTCGCCGGTCAGGTCCACGCCATTGCAGTCGCCGTAATCCGTTTGCAGCCAGTGCGAGGCGAGATATGAATAATCAACGAAGTCAACGCCGTCGGGACAGAGATAATCCGCCATCGGTATTTGCCACAGGAGTTTCGGATAGTTGGTGGTCTCGCAGATGCGCCACACATCGTTGAAATCCCACCCGGCGTCGGCGAAGAATGAGCGTGTCATCATTTGTTCCGTGGTCAGGCCCGTGCCGCCCGCGCTCGTCGTTCGCCCCGAAGTATCGACGTCCCAAAATGAATTACGGACTAATGCCCCGCCGGAGCTAATTAAACCGCCGACGGGGTATGTTGAATACTGCGATACGCTGCCCGCCGAGTAACATCGGTTCACCTCTCCCGCGCAATAACCCGCCAAACCGCCGCTAAAGGGGCCGCACACGTCTGTTGTGGAATAACTATCGAGTATCCTCGCATTAACCGTCATTAACTCTCCGACCAGCCCCCCCGTGCCTGCGGCAGAGTTTATAATCCTGCCGCCTGCGGAAAAACAATTAGATACCGTTCCTTTATACATACTGCCGACAAGCGAACCAGAAGGACCATAACCGACGATATTCGGCCTCAGCATCCCTACGTTTTTAACTTGTGCGTTGGCGTCTAATCCCCCAAAAAGACCACCACCGATAGAGTACTGGTCCCCCCACTGCATATCCGCGACATAATTGCAGTTGAAGTCCGAAATGATGTGTCCGTCGCCATCGAATATCCCCGTGAATGCCCCAGTCCCAGCGGGTTGTGCATCGCGGCTTGATGCCCCGATTGGTATGAAATAATCCGCCAGGTTATAATCCGCCAGGTTCAAATCATTGGCTAACCTGAAGCTCTTGTTGAAAATACACTGCACCCATCCCAGTGCCAGAAGCTGTTCCGGCTTATATATCAAAATCGGGTCTTCCGGCTCTCCTGTTCCCTGGTCGTAAATCGCATCGTATATGAATTTGCCTGGTTCGTTCTCCCAGCTCAATCGAGGATTGTTTACGCCGTCGTCAATTGTCCAGTTCGGGTCACACGCAAATACCGCCATTGCATACGCCGACTTCATCTGTTCGGTAGTCCTGCCTCTGCTGCTGATTCCGTAGTAGTTGCCATAACCGCACGGTTTATTGATTTCGCTTATTTCGATATCCCAGACACAGTTGGTGGGTGGATAATTTGAAGAATACCCCACAAGGCCGCCGACGTTGCTGTTGCCCGACAGTTCGCAGGCCGAATAGCAGCTTTTAATCAGCTTACCTGAATTGCGACCGGCAAGCCCGCCAACGTTGGCGTCGCCTGCAACCTGGCCTTCGGCGTATGAGGATGTGATGATATTGATATAGCTGGAACTCGACACCAGATTGCTGCCGAAAATACCTCCAACGTTCCACCTCCCCGTAACAGTTCCGGTGAAGCGGGATGTTTTTATTTGTGAATATGGCCCATTACTGCCGACCAGACCCCCGACCGCATCGAGTCCAGATACGTCACCCCATACCCCGCAATCGCTTAAATTGCCGTCGTTGTAGCCGGAAAAACCGCCCACGTTGCTGCCCGTTGCACTGACCTGCACGATGGCTGTGCAACCGGAAATCCGGCTGAATATGGAGATTGGGCCATAAAGGGCTCTTCCTGCAAATCCCCCGACGAAGTCTGCTCCGAAAACCGCAGTATTGGAATGACAGTTAGTGATTTCGATAGTCCCCGGAATTCCGGCAGAGCCGATAAATCCACCGACCCACCTGTGTCCGCTTACGCTGCCGGAAGAGTAGCAATTCAGGACTTGGCCGGCCACAACCTGTCCCGCAGAACCACCGACGTAGTCTGTGCCCGAGACACTGCCCCCTTCTACGTTACAGTCAATTATATTGCCCTTGTTTACCAGGCCGGCAAGTGAACCTACGTTACTGCCGGAACCGGCTTCAATATGTGGATTAACCAGGCGCAGGTTGAAAATATAGCTGTTGGCATCGTCAATGACGCCGAACAACCCGACGTAATCACTGTTTGTGATACAGTTGAGGTTCGATATCGTATGGCCGCCTCCGTCGAAAACGCCGGTAAAGGGCTTTTCATACATTCCAATAATATAGTAAGCGTCGCCGGGAACACCGCTCATATCAATATCGGCAACGAGCTTGAAGTGCTTGTCCCATACGCAGTCCAATTGACCAATCATATTCAAGCCGGCGGCGTCCGAAATAAGGTATGGGGCATCGCTTGTGCCGCTTCCCTCAAAATAATCTGACAAATTAGCATCTATTGGCTCACCCGGGACATTCTCGCAAACAAGCCGGGGATAATCGTTGCCGTTGTCAATTGTCCAGCCGCCATCACATCCCCAGCCCCCAAATGTGTCGGCCTGCTGCATAAGGGCGGTTGTTTTCCCCTCACCGCCGGCGCTTATATCCTGACCGCTTTCCTGGATATCCCAATAGGAATCGTAAGTTTTTCCGCTTCCGCCGGTTCCTCCGACCAGTCCTCCGGTATTAGTAACGCCGGAAACCGGGCCGGTCGAGTAGCAATCGCGGATTATATATCCGTTATACCCCGCCAGCCCACCGACGTTAGCGCTGCCGGAAACATCCGTCGAGGCATAACTGTTTAAGAGCGTCCCGTAAGTGCACCCAATTAATCCCCCGACGTAAGAATCGCCGCTGATGCTGCCGCCCCTCACCCAGCATTCGCTTATGATTACCTGAATATTATAGCCGACAAGTGCTCCTACATTACCACCGGCCCCCGCGTTGATATGCGGATTAATCAAACCCACGCTTTTTATCTCGGCGCTTAGGCCGTCAACGTAACCGAATAATCCTACATAGTTGACGCCATTGCCGTCGTAGGTGAGATTGGAAATCGTATGACAGTTCCCGTCGAAAACGCCTGTGAATGGGACGGTGGTGCTGCCGATGATATTGAATTGATTGCCGTCAATCCCGGCCATATCGATATCTGCTATAAGCTTGAAGCACTTGCCCCAGTCATCGGGGATAAGCCCGATTGTGTTTAACTGTTGCGCCGTGCCTATCAGATAAGGATCATCTGCCTCCCCGCAGCCGCCTGCATACCACTGGTTGAAAATTGGCTCGCCGGGCAAACCTTCCCATATCAAATGCGGATAATCGACGCCCTGCTGGATGGTCCAAACCGCCGGCTGACTTCCCCATCCCATATACGTTGTAACCGTATGCATCTCTTCCGTTGTCTTGCCGATACCCGCTGCGCTGGTCGTCTGGCCGCTTGTGTTCACGTCCCAATATCCGTAATTCACTGCCCCGGAATTAGCGCCTATCAATCCGCCTACGTAACTGCCTGTGCCGACAACCAATCCCGTTGAATAGGCGTTTGTAACACTGTCAATAGTGTGGCTGTTGCGTCCTATAAGCCCTCCGACGTATTGGTCCCCATTAACAGCTCCGCGGGCATAGCAATTGATTACTACTGCGCCTTCCCCCTCAAGACCGCCTACATAATCGTCGCCGCTGACGTTGGAATAGGAGTAACAACACGTGGTTTGACCAATATCAAAGCCGATTAATCCGCCCACGTTATCTTCCCCCTGGACCGTTCCGGTAGAATAGCAGAAAGAAACGTTTTTACTTCTTCCTGCAAGCCCGCCGACGTTTAGTTCTCCCTGAACGGCCCCGCTGGCATAACAGCCGCTTATTATTTTTGACCCTCCGCCTTCTCCTATAAGCCCGCCGACCTCCTGAGTGCCATAGACGTTTGAAGTAGAAAAGCAGTTCACTATATTGCCGTCATTATTGCCGGTCAGGCCGCCTACATAATAGTAACCCTGGACGGTTCCCGTTGAATGGCTGGAATATAGATTGCGGCTCCACCCTGCGAGACCTCCGACATTAATCGCAAAACCCTCCATTCCTTTGACAAAACAGGAAGAGCTGCAGGAAACAACTTCGCCATCGCTGTAACCAACAAGGCCGCCAATATCACCTGAGCCAAAAACATTTCCTGACGTGCTGCAAATTTCTATTTTTCCGCCGTAACTGCGCCCGATAAGCCCTCCGACAATCGAAGCTTCTCCTGTTACGGATACGTCCTCGGCCGAGCAATTTTCCACCGTCCCGTAATCCAGGCAACCTATAAGAGTGCCGAGAACAATTGACCTGTTGTTTCCCGAAACGTTTGCTTGAACCAGGTTGACGTTTCTGATAATACCGTTGGCTCCTACGTAACTAAATAAACCAAGGTCGTAATAAGTAGTAGGCAGATATTCAAAATTAGAAATTGAATGGCCTCCTCCGTCGAATACTCCTGCAAAAGGAGTGCCTTCATTACCGATGATTTTGAACTGTGTCCCGGTGTATGGTGCGAGGTCGATGTTGCTTGTCATTAAGAAACACTTGTTGAAATCCTCGACGTGTTTTCCGATGTCGTTGAGGTCCGCAGGCGTCGCAATCAGGTATGGGGCGCCCGGCTCCCCTGTCCCGCCGGAGTACCGCTGAATAGGTTCGCCGGGTAATCCTTCCCAAAGCAGGTGCGGATAATCGACGCCCTGCTGGATATTCCAGATAGCAGGCACAGCCATCCAATCGATATAGGTTGTTTTCGTCTGCATCTGGGCTGTTGTTTTGCCGACGCCTCCTGCGCTGGTTGCCTGACCGCTTGTGTTGATGTCCCAATACCCATACGTTACCGTCGCCGAGCTATTTTTATAGCCCACAAGGCCGCCCACGTAACTTCCTGCGCCGGTTACCAACCCTGTAGAATAGCCCCTGTTTATACTGTCAGTGGCTTCGCTTATGCTCCCCGCGAGTCCGCCGACGTTGATTGTTCCATTTACATTCCCGCGAGCATAGCAATCAATTATTACTCCGCCTCTTCCTGCAAGCCCGCCGACAGTATGAACTCCGGTAACGTTGCCCGTGGCATAGCACCCTGTTATATAACCGCTGTTTTCACCAACCAGACCGCCGAAGTTACCGCTGCCCGGCGATATTCCTCCCTGCACCGCCCCGGTTGCGTAGCTCTGTGAAATGCTGTTATGATTAGAGCCGACCAGCCCCCCCGCTGTGGCTGCCGTAACTGTTACACCACAGGACGAATGACATAAATTGACGGTGCCATAGTAATTACATCCAACCAGACCTCCTGTAAATGAAAGGCCCGTAACATTGCCGGATGTGCTGCATTTGATGATGCCTCCATTGAGATTATAACCGACCAGTCCCCCAACATACCAACCGCTTCCTGATACAGAAAGGTTCTCTGCCGAGCAATTCTCCACGGTCCCTAAATCCAGGTATCCGGCAAGTGCGCCAACGAAGCTGTAGGTGCCTGATTCTGTAGAAACATTCGGCTCAATCATATTGATGTTTCTGATAACGCCGTTAGACGCAATAATCCCGAACAAGCCGGCATTGGTGATGGATGATGAATATGTGAAATGCGAAATCGAATGCCCGTTGCCGTTAAATATGCCCGTAAAAGGCGTCGTGTCATTCGGGCCGATGATTTTGAACTGTGTCCCGGTGTATGGTGCGAGGTCGATGTTGCTTGTCATTAAGAAACACTTGTTGAAGTCCTCGACGTGGTTTCCGATGTCGTTGAGGTCCGCAGGCGTCGCAATCAGGTATGGGTTGTTCGGCTCACCCGTCCCGCCCGAGTATTTGGCCGATGCAACGCCGGTAAAAAGGATAGAAGATATTAAAAGGAAAGCTATCCCCACCCTCTTACCTGCCTGTCCACCCATTTCTACTCCTCTCAATCGCCTTTCCACCGCCCCCCAGACAACAATAGAAATCATACCACATCGCCCGGCTGGTTACAAAGGAAAATGAGGCAAAACACCCCTCAAAAATCATCGCTAAACGACTCTCGGCGGCTGGTGGATGCTCAACCCAAAAGCGTCTTCCCACGCCTCTTTAAGGACTTCGGAGACGGTCGGGTGCGGAAAACCGACATTGTGGAACTTCTCGGTTGAACCGATAAGCAGCCGTGCCCCGGCGATAAGCTCGGTTACACCTGCCCCGACCATTGTAACACCTAAGATTTTGCCGCTTGCCTTATCGCGGACGACCCTGATTTCCCCTGTCGTTTCGTTGTGCGCAACGCTCCTGCCGTTGGCCTTGAAAAATCCCCTGCCCACGATAATTTCGATACCTTCTTTTGCGCATCTGTCTTCGGTCCTGCCGACCGATGCGATTTCAGGGAATGTATAGACTGCCCGCGGTATCAGCGAATAGTCGGCGATTTTTAAATTACCGCCGAGGACATTTTCGGCTGCCACTTCCGCCTCTGCGAATGCGCCGTGAGCAAGATACGTCGTGCCGACCGCGTCCCCAATGGCGTAAACGCCGGCGACATTGGTCTGCATCTTTTCGTTGACATTTATCGCGGCGCCGTTCATCTGCAACCCCAGTTTGTCGATGGTCTGTTTGTCGCACGCTGCCCTTCTGCCAACGCAAACGAGAACCTTTTCAGATTCGATATGCTGCTGACCCGACTGCAAAACCACTTTTGCCATACCCCCTGCCACATCGACCGACGTTACCTTCTGGCCGGTGAGGATACCGATACCGAGTTTTTTGAGCTCGCGTTCCAACAACTGGCTGACCCACTTGTCCTCGGTATTGATGATTCGTTCTAAGGCCTCGACGATTGCGACTTTTGTGCCGATGGCTGCGTAAACGCACGCAAGCTCACACCCGATGATTCCGCCCCCGACAATGACCATCGAGGCAGGAATGGCCTGCAACGACAACGCCTCTGTGCTGCTGATGATAGTCTGATTATCAAATGGAAATGCCGGTATTTCGGCCGGAACTGAGCCGGTCGCTATAATGATGCCCCTGGTTGCGTTCAGCTCGGCTTTGCCGGGTTCTACGAAGACTGTTTTGGGTGAAGTGACAACAGCGTTACCCGCAAATACTTTGACCTTATTTGCCTGCAGAAGGCCGGCTAATCCCTTGCGGAACCCCCCTACTATCGCATCTTTACGCTGCTGCATTTTGAGCCAGTTGGGCGATACGCCAGCAATATCGACGCCCATAGCGCCCGCGGCTTTCGCCTGCAGCAGGACCTCAGCACTGGCCAGAAGCGCCTTTGAGGGTATGCACCCGCGATTCAGACACGTGCCGCCTATTTCTGCTTTCTCCACAATCGCAACCGTTGCCCCATTTTGCGCACACCGAATCGCCGCGTAATATCCCCCAGGCCCCGAACCAATTACCACAACGTCAAATGTCTCCGCCATTTTCACAACTCCCAAATCCAACTGATTATCCTGCTATAGGGCGGTAGTATAACATTTGTTTGAAATTTAGCCCCGCAATTTATTGCGCGGGTTCACCCGCTAATATCGCTAAAACCAATATCGAAATGGCCGAACCCAAAACATAGAAGGGAAATTGCAGCCAGACAAAATCTGTTCCGATAAGGGCTGCACCGACTAATGTCGCTCGAAATGCCTGCAGAAACTCCGGCTTCCAAAGCTGGAGAAATTCCAAAATGCACGTTGCGATAAATACAATAACAGGGATTCTCACGATATTGGCTCTACTCGGCCAAAAGAAAAAAAATACAAGGCACCAGACGATTTCATAAACGATTCCCGAGACATAGAACCTCACCCAGTACTCCCCCCACCCGCGATAATATCGCCACATCAAAAAACCCACCGATATAGCAATGGCAAGACAAAGCAAAACTCTGACTCGCTGTTTTATAAAGCCCATGAGCAGGCAGACTACTCTTTTGCTGGTGACGGTCAAGTGAAAAACGGGGCTTTGTGGTGACAGGCGAGGATTACGGTGCTAAGAAGGCGTCTGCCTCAGACATCGGCAGCTCTGTCCCCTGATAGGTACGCATGTCCTGGATTGTAAAGATATCGTCATAAGAAACATCGACGTGACGGCTTTTTACGAATTGAACCGAGCCATCGCAGAACAGAACGTTTTGGCCTCGGCCTGAGTGATTGGGGCTGTTCTGCCTGAGCAGTGCATCGCTGAGTTTGACTGGTTCAGACGGCGAGGGAAGGATCTTTTCAAAAACAGGACTCATATCTGCAATTATGACCCGGCGACCAACATCACCGGATGCAGATTTCGGACAACTTATTCTGAAACTGTATGTAACAAGGTTTCTGCGGGGAAAATCGTTGTAATCTTTGGGGTTGCAGGAGAAAGAACAATCGGTCTTTCGGGCAGGACACAGGAAAGCGTTTGAATCGGCGTATTCCTTCTTCACCAGGATCCACATCCTGCGTGTATTCGACACGTTTTCGGGGCCTTGGTCGCCAACTCTTCCCCAGGGGCCGCCCGGTGCCGCCGCCATCGCCGGCATCTGACCGTCGTTGTCGGCCTTATAGTTGCTCAGGGACTGAAACAGCCCCGCTAATTGTGCCCCGCACTGGTTCTGCCGGGACAGTTGCCGGGCGTAGCTTAACCCCAAATTCCCACCGGTAATGAGAGCACTGCCCACTATAATAAAGACTGCTGCAGTGGCCAATCGACCAAAAATATCGTGCCAGAAACCCGTCTTGTGTCTCTGCTCGGCGGCAATAAGCTCGTTGAGCTGAACCCGGCTGGTCCGCACCGCCTGCATAGCCCGCCAGATTGTGCCCTCTGCCAATTCGTCCGGGCAGGCCTCCGGCGTTATGCTCTCAAGGGGCGATAATGACGCCTTTACCGATGCAACAAACCCTGCTGCCTGCTCGTTTGAAAATACCAATTCCTGTGCCTGTGCACTTTCTTGTTCGGAGGTAAGTCCTAAGCAGTAATCGAAGAGAAGTTGTTTCTGCTGTTCGCTTAACGATGTCATTGACTCTTTTTGCTCCTAACGGCTGCTTTCCAATCCTTCGCAAACCGGCCAACCGCTGTATGTAACCGGCTTTTTACCGTGCCGATAGGGATACGCAGGGCCTCTGCCATTTGTTTGTAAGAAAATTTGTTAAAATAGGCAAAAACTAAAATTTCGCGCAGATTTTCCGGCATATCCGCTATAACCAGCCGGACATTAGAGGCCGTTTCGTCCTTTTCGAGGCCGTCAAAAGGTCGCTCCTCTTCGGCGGTAAGGACGTTTACCATATCCCCAAAGGACATCTCGTCGGATTCGGTCATACTGCCAATGGGCACAGTGGCGGTCCTTTGCAGCTTGCGAAGGGCGTCCTTGGCCTTATTTGCGGCGATTGTGTATAGCCAGGGACGCAACGGCCGGGTGGGGTCAAAACTGGCCTGGCTGGTGAAAAGCTGCAGGAAGGTCTCCTGGAAAACGTCGTCGATAATGTCCTGGCGGTTGTTGATGAAGTTCCGCAAAAAGGCGTAAAGACCGTTTTTGTAACGGCTTACGAGCTCGCGGAACGCACCTTCCTCCCCGGCCGCAGAGCGGTCCAATAATTCCGCGTCAGTCAGTTTTGTTAAATCGGTTGCCATTTGGATTCGACTCTTTCGACTACGCTCAAGACAGGTCCGCTCACCACAAGCGGATATTTAGTTAGACAATCAAAACGTAGTAATTTAAGCGATTTATAAGCAAACCGCAACCTTTCATTTAGGGGCAATGAGTGGATGGTTGAAGGAAAAACCGGGTCCCCTGTTGCTTGGCCCCCGGCCAATGAATTGCCGAGGCAGAGGGCATGGTTTTTTGAGATTGATAAAAGGCGGGGTTTGAGTAGAATTGGGAGGTAAAAGGAAGCAGGAATTATGAAATGATGAGGAAAAGATGAACGTGCGTAGTTTCTGAAATTTCTAATGCAAGACAAATCAAAGATTGGAGGATTATATGAATCGCAGAACATTCTTAAAGAGCGTGCCGGCTTTGACCGTGCTGGCCGCCGCAAAATCGAGCTTTTCCGAGGACGCCAATACAGCGTCCAGCTCCACCCCGGACCTGCAGCCGGACCTGCAGACAGGTGGTGCCGTGCAGCTTGACGTAATCAAGCTAAATCCCCCTGACTTGAACAAGGGAATTTCCTTAATGCAGGCGTTGAAGAAAAGAAAAACGCAGCGGGATATCTCGGACAAGAAACTCACCCTGCAGCAGTTGTCAGACCTGCTTTGGGCGGCTGATGGTATAAACAGACCAGACGGCAAGCGCACTGCACCCGCGGCAATAGCTATTTATTCCGTTGATATTTATGTGGTGCTGCCGGAAGGCGTCTATTTATATGATGTGGCTAAGCACGAGCTTAAACCCGTCGCAAAAGGTGATTTTAGAAAACTGGCCGGTACGCAGGATTTCGTATTCATTGCACCGCTTAATCTGGTTTATGTTCTTAACCTCAAGGGTTGGAGCAATGCTCAAAGGCCTGTATCGAATGAAAAACGAGACCTCTGGGTACACGTTGAAGTGGGGCTTGTGGCCCAAAATGTCAATCTGTATTGTGCATCGGAGGGATTAGGGGCAACGGTCAGGGGATTAATTGACCAGAAAAAATTTGGTGAGGTCATTAAAGTAAGGCCGGAACAAGTGGCCCTGGCCCACACCATAGGGTATCCAAAATAAGAGCAGACTGGGGACAGCGTATTTGCATAGCGTGAAGCGTAGAGCAGATTGATAATTGACGGGAAGAACGTCCCGCGAGATAATATATCAAATATCTCTCTCATGGGATAAATGAGGATTTATAGTTGGTTTGGGTAGAATTGCAACCACGGATTTACACGGATTGACACGGTTATTTAATAACAAAAATAAACCTTTGTGTCTTAGTGGTGAATTTTTTAGCCAACGATTTTTGTTATTTTCTCCTTCTCAAAATCAGACCGCCGAGGCCGAGAAGCAAAAGCGTGGCCGGTTCGGGAACAATGGTTGCAAAGAGGGCTGTGGTATCACAGGTCTCATTTTGGTTGCTGCCATAGCCCACGGCGAAGTCAATTATGTCGCCCATACCCACCGAGACAGTCGTCGAAAATGACGATGACGATGTATCACCGAAGCCGTTGACCGATCCATCGAAAAGCGAGATGCCGTTATGGAGGACATGAACATCCGTCGTCGTCCCCCAACGATCAATTCCAGTAAACGTCGAAGCGATATCGAATGTTCCCGCATAAGGCGCGGTCCAGCAAGCATGGCTATACTCACCGCTTTCGCCAGGGTGAAGCGCAAACTGCCCCGGCTCCCATGTTATGGTATTATGTGTATCAATTGTGATTCCGGTTCCGTTGTGCGAGACATTCGGGGGATAAGGGAAGTTGGAGCCGGCCCAAACATCGATGGGGATTATGGGGTCGTCGAATTTACCGTGGTTGGGATACAGGTTGAGGGTAGACGTGAGTGTCGATGACCAGCCATAGCTCCATACACCATTAGGGTTATTAGTTGCGGAAAAGTCGGCTGCTACATCGAAGGTTGTTGCAAAACACAAATTAGATGCCAAACAAACAAATAACCACATTACTAATACTCGTGTTTCCAAAATGTTGAACATTGCCATACCGAATTGTTTACGATGTGTTTTCATTTTTCTCTCCTCTTCAAAAATTCGTAACAGTTTTAGCGCACTTTGTGCGCACGGATGTTTATGTAAGCGGATTGCTCCAGACAAAAGCGTTACTTCTCTCATACCCTTCTCCTCGTTGCCTTTTGCCCCCAGGCCAAAGACAGGTTGATATTACCGAGCGAATGCTCAAAATGTCAAGAGGAAAATGGGGGTGTTAATCTGGGTAAAATCAAACACTTGTTTCATACATTTGTTTCAAACGTTTGTTTCATACAGTTGTTGGGCAAAAGCGCGCAAGTCGAAAACCCTTAGAAACCGACTTTTTCAAAAAATTTACTACCCCTTTATTCATAAGCACTTAAGCACTTTTGCACTCTCTTTTTACCATCAGGAAATCCCTTAGTTTTCGTCAATATCGCGCAAGTTCGCGCCATAGGATGGAGAGGCCTTTAGGGCTATCCAGACTATGGCGCGAACCCTGAGCGAGGCCGACTTGTTGTCGGCCGAGTCGAATGGGTCTGATAGAACTGGATTCCCGCGTTCGCGGGAATGACAAACTATCGCTATTAGGATAGAGGGCCGCAATAGCGGCCCGAGGACGGATGTCAGAGGTCGGAGGACAGCTCATCCGTCTTCCGTCATCTGTCCTCTGTCATCTGTCATCTGTGAAAGGAGTGAGGATATGAAAGTTAACTTAACAATCGGTATTCCCGTCTGGCTCGACTTTATTTTTACCTGTCCCCTTTTGCTTTATCGCCTGTGGAAGTATGGTTACACATTCCGCAGGATTGATTTGGGCGAAGGCCAATGGACGATTGTTGCCCCGCAGGATTTCTATTGGCTGAACAATTTCAAATGGTGCGTCGTCGGCTGCGACGAACGTATGTATGCCGCCAGGGTCGTCAGAAAAATCGAATTCGGGCGGCTAAAAACAGTGTATTTGCATAGAGTAATTATGAGTGCGCCAAAGGGACTTCTCGTTGACCATAGAAACAACAACGGACTGGATAATCGGAGAAACAATTTACGTCTTGCGACCCACTCTCAAAATATGATTAACAGACCAAAAACCAAATCTCCGACTACGTCAAGGTTCGTCGGGGTTTATTTTGACAAGGACCGCAGTAAATGGGTTGCCAGAATCCACCTTAATAATAAATGTATTTGGCTTGGCAGACTCGATAACGAAATCGATGCCGCAAAAGCGTATGATAAGGCTGCAAAACAATATCACGGCGACTTTGCCCGCCTGAACTTCCCTGAAGAAGCTCCTGTGTCCTGAGCGAGGTCGAAGGACGAGGTTAAACTTTCCGGATTAGCCACAAAGACACTAAGACACAAAGTTTTATTTATGTCATTAAAAACCTGTTTATTCTCTGTGGCCAGTGTTTTGGAGACAAATTTGTGCGGTGCGTTTTAGCTGGGATAAGCCGGGGCGCAAAATTGGTGAATTGGCGAAGCGGGTCTGGAATTGCTCTTCGGTAAGATTAATAACCTCGTTCAAATCAAGAAACATCCTGTCGGCGTGAAAAACAAACTCCTTGTTGGCACAGGGTGGGGCATTCTGCTGGTAAGGGCAGGCGAGCAGACATTCGGCACAGCCAAAGAGATGATTGCCGATTTTGGGGGCCAGGTCGGAAGGGATGTCGGTATTGGATTCGATTGTCAGATAGCTGATACATTTAGTGGCATCGAAGGAGCCGTCGGCTCGCAACGCGCCCGTCGGGCAGGCAGTAACACACTTGTCGCAGCCGAGGCAGGATTCCTTCAACGGTTTGTCGGGGTCAAGCTCAAGATTGGTGATGATTTCGCCCAAAAAGATTTGCGGGCCGAGAACAGGATTGGTAAGGGCGTGGTTTTTACCGATGATTCCGAGTCCCGCCCTGGCGGCAAACGCCCGTTCGAGCAAAGGTGTTGAGTCAACGCAAATCTTGAATTTCAGACAGGGGCAGCTTGACTCGATTATAAAATCGACTAACTTACGCAACCGCTTTTTTATGAACGGATGATAATCTTCGTATCTGGCGTATGCGGCCACCCGGCCGAAGGGAACAGAGGACCCGGCTTCGCCTGGGGGGCTACGCCGTGGCAAGCCTGGGGGCTTGTAGTTAAGCCCGACGACGATGACGGATTGGGCGCCGGGGAGCAATTTGGCGGGATTGGTTCGTTTTTCGAGATTTTTGTGCATCCAGGTCATTTGCCCCGCATAGCCGGCATCAAGCCAGCCGAGGAGCTGTTTTAGATAGTCGGGATGCAGGGGTGAGGCGTCGGTAATGCCGACAAGGTCGAAGCCAAGCTCAAGGGCCTTTTGCTTTATCTGTTCGGTTAGCGTCATTTTCGCATTGGGTAACGAAAACCCAATCTTATATTATACCAAAAAAGAAGCCGGTTTTTTAAAGCCGGGGCAAAATCCCAATGGGTATATCGGCAAAGTCTTGTCAGCGGGGTCAATACAAACTATATTATCGCCAATAAAGACCTGATGGAGACAAGCAAGTGACAAAAGAGCTGATAGGACTGATAGGCGGGTCGGGGCTGGGTGATGCCCTGGCGGAGCAGATAAAAGACGTGAAGTTCCGCAGCATCGATACGCCGTTCGGCAGGCCGAGCGGAAGTATTATGATAGGCAAAATAGGCAACAAACGAGTGGCGTTTATCAACCGCCACGGCCGCGGTCATAAATTGTCGCCGGGCGAGGTGCCGTATGCCGCGAATATATTCGCCCTGAAGAAGCTGGGGGTTCACACGGTAATAGCGACGGGGGCGGTGGGGTCGCTTCGCCACTCAATCAGGCCCGGCGACCTTGTGATTGTGGACCAATTCATCGACAAGACCTGCAAAAGGCAAAGCAGCTTTTTCGCGGGTTTCGGGGCGGTTCATAGCGAAATGGCGGAGCCGGTATGCGGACGGCTGAGCCGAATTATCTGGACGACGGCGACAAAACTCGACGTCAGAACGCACCGAGGCGGGACATACGTCTGTATGGAAGGACCTCAGTTTTCGACGAGGGCGGAGTCGCTGATGCACAGGAAGTGGGGCGGAGACCTGATTGGAATGACGGCAATGCCGGAGGCAAAGCTGGCAAGGGAGGCCCAGATGTGTTATGCGTTGGTTGCGCTTGTGAGTGATTACGACTGCTGGCGGCCGCGAAGGAGAAAAGACAAACAGGAGCTATTGCGGGAGATAATCGGGAATATGCAGCGGGCGAGCAACAATTGTTTGAACCTGATTGAGGCGGCGCTGGCGGGCGTGCGAACGCTTGCCTGCGAAGATTGCGGGTGCAGAAGGAGCTTAGAACTGGCGGTATGGACAAATCAGGGCGAGATAACCGCTGGGGAAAAAAAGAAGGTAGCGGTTCTGTTTGAATAAGTAAAAAGTAAAGGGGATTACAAATATGACAAGGACAGGGGCTGGATTGGCGATTGTGGCGGCGGTTTGTATTGGAGCGTGGGCCGGGGGCTGTCAGGAGGAACAGGCGCCGGACGTAAAAATGAATCGGCTGATTTCCGCTGAAAACATACAACTCAAGAAGGAAATAGAGGCCCTCAAAAAACAGATAAACCAGTGCGGGGAGGCACAAAAAGAGCATCAGGCGCAAATCGAAAAAATACAGTCCATGTCGATATCAGCAAATGTGAGTATGAATGCTGAGATTGAGCGATTGAAGGCGGAGATAGCAAGACTTAAAGGGCAAAGCCCGGCGACGGCCCCGGCAAATCGGAATGAGCCGAAAACAGATTCGGCGAGCCCGGCGCCTCCTCCCCCCTCGGAATAATTTCGAGGGCCTTACCTGCAGAAATTCTGGACGGCAGTGATGCAATCGGGTGAGTCGTTTTGGGGATAGTGCTTCTGCATTGCGGCGGCGACGAGGCCTATGAACATCGGCTGGGGGCGCAAGGGTCGAGATGTCAGGCAGGGATGCGCCTGGGTGCCGATGAAGTATGGATGCTGAGGCAGTTCGAGAATTTGCATAATCGGCTGATTAGGCGCTTTGCCCGAAAAAACAAGCCCCCCCTTTTCAAGCACATCTATATATCGCGGTGCGACTTCGTAGCGGTGCCTGAAACGCATTCTGACGGTTCGGGCTTTTGCAAAGAGTCGCCAGGCGAGCGTTTCGGGTTTTAGCTCGATATCGTGGCCGCCGAGGCGCATATTTCCGCCGAGACCTTCGATTTTTAATTGTTCGGGCAAAACGTCGATAACGGGTTCTTTGCAATCCGGCTCTATTTCGGTGCTGTTGGCGCCGGACAGGGCGCAGGCGTTGCGAGCAAATTCGATTACGGCCATCTGGAAGCCGAAGCAAAGTCCGAGATAGGGGACGTTATTTTCGCGCGCGAATTTTATGCAGCAGATTTTGCCTTCTGCGCCGCGGGTGCCGAAACCGCCGGGGACGATGATGCCGTCAACGTCGGCGAGATGACCCGATACGTTGGCGTCGGTGAGGTTCGTGGTCTCAATCCATTTTATATTCACCTTTGCGCCCAGGGCGATGCCGGCGTGCTCGAGGGCGTTGATGATTGAGGCGTAACTGTCGCGGACGGAGGTGTATTTGCCGGTGATTGCGATATTGACGGGTTTTTGGGCGGCGTCGATTTTGTCGGTGAAATCGCACCACTGCGCCCACGCTTTTCGCTCGTGGCGAAGATTAAGACGGTCTTCAACTTTCAAAAGTCGAGCGACCTCGAAATCAAGCCCCCTGTCGCGCAGCATCGCGGGGATAGTATAAATACTGGTTGAATCGGGCAGCGAAATGACTCTTTCGAAGGGGACGTTGCTGTAAACGCTGATTTTCTGGCGGACGGTATCGGTGACGGGATTCGTGGCCCGGCAGGCGATGATGTCGGGCTGAACGCCTAACTGCATCAGTTGCTTAATGCCAAGTTGTGCGGCCTTCGATTTTTGCTCGCCGAGGGTTTGGGGTTCGAGGATATAGGTCAGCGCAACAAAACAGGAGCTGTTTTGGCCTTCTTCGTAGGCCAGCTCGCGCATTGCCTCGATGAAGTAGGCGTTTTCGAGGTCGCCGACGGTTCCGCCGATTTCGACGAATACTATATCGGCCCCCGTCTGCATCGCCAGTTGCCTTAATCGCAATTTGACCTCGCCTGTAACGTGGGGAATCATCTGGACGTCTCTGCCTAAGTAATCGCCGTGGCGTTCCTTGTTGAGGACGTTGCTGAAGATTTGGCCTGAGGTGCAGAAGTTAGCTTTTGATAAATCCTGGTCTAACATTCGTTCGTATGTGCCTAAGTCCATATCGCATTCCATACCGTCATCGAGGACGAATACCTCGCCGTGTCGGAATGGATTGAGTGTGCCGGAATCGATATTAAGATAACCTTCGAGCTTGATAGGGGCGATTTTGAGGCCCTTGTCCTGCATAAGTTTGGCAAGGCAGGATGAGAAAATGCCTTTGCCTAAGCCGCTCATTACGGTGCCCATTACGAAGAGATACTTCGTTCGTCCCGGCTTGTAGCCGGGCGGTATGGGCGAGAAAAATTCACTGTCGGTTGAGGTCTTACTTACCGATGTTAATAATTCGCTGTCTTTTGTCATATAATTCCTTTTTTGCCACCCTGCTTCGCCCACAGGGCTACGCAGGGCAGGCAGAGAAAAAACAACTTTTTTATTTTAGCCACCCGCCCTTGGCGAGGTCTCGCCTTTGGCGGACAGAGCACACAGAGGTCACAGAGAAAACCTTAATCTATTTTTTTTACCCAAAATAATCGGCCTGCAAATTGCTTCTATATCAGAAATAACTTTTTTCAAACGTGTATTGATTTCATCATCTTCCATTTCCTCCCATATTACTGCTTCATGTTTTAATCTTCTCTTTTCTGATTGTTCATTATCGCCTCTTCGTTCCCAAATTCTTGCTAAGGCTCTTGCGGAAACTATAATCTCAATTTGTATGCGCCTAAGATCCTCAAATGGTTTGATTTTGTCAGTTCCGAATCTTGCCATGAACTGGTAACGTTTGGAGTGAAGTTCACTAAATAATTCCTGTTTCGCCCCAAATCGTTCGAACACGACATAAGCATCGTCTCGAGCTTTTTTCTGTTCTGGTGTTTCTCCTTCCTGTGGCTTTCTTGTCGAACCTTCACCTTGAAAACCCATCGGACTTCTAACTGCCGAAATAATATCTTTGGCTTCGTAAAACAGAGCCAGAACGTCCTCCGCAAGTTCAATCCTACGCTTTCCACTAAATTCTTTCTTCCAAGCATCGATACCATATATTGCTACTACTGAAGCAATAATAATCGCAATAGTATTGATTATTTCTAAAACCATCTTTATTTCTTCTTGTGACAACTTATAACACATTTTTCTCTGTGTTCTCTGTGTTCTCTGTGACCTCTGTGGCTAAAAATAACACTTTCTGGATTCCCGCTTTCGCGGGAATGACAGTCCCGCAAGACCTGTGTAGCCCAGATTCTAAATTGAGTTCCCCGCAGGGATTTAACCCGATATCCCACCGAGATGATAACATCAAGATTATAATGTTTTACGACGTAATCTTTGCCGTCCGAACCAGTTCGTCGGAATTCCCGACATACTGCCTTTTCGTCCAGTTCGCCCTCCTTAAAGGCATTCTGGATATGTTCGGTAATCGTGGTCCGCCCTTTATCGAACAACTCCGCCATTTGGTCCTGTGTAAGCCATACCGTTTCATCCTCTATTTTAACCTGAAGCTTTGTCTGGCCATCATCGGTGGTGTAAATAACGATTTTTGAATTTTCCGGCGGCATCTCGTTATTCATCGCCCCTCCGGCCCTTGTGGCTGTTTTTGTATCGTTTGACAAATTCCGCGTATTGTTCTGGCGTGTCGATGCCGGGGCAGGTGTGTTTGACCTTGGCGACGAGTATATCGAAGCCGTTCTCGACGGCACGCAATTGTTCCAACTTTTCAATCTTTTCCAAAGGCGTCTGAGGCAGCTTTGTAATTTTCAGCAGAAAATCTTTTCGATAAGCATATATCCCAAGATGGCGAAGGTAGTTTTTGATGGGGCCGACGCCCCCCTGCTCTCTATCATAAGGTATGACGGAACGGGAGAAGTATATCGCCTTTGAAAGTGAGTATTTCGTATTTCGTATTTCGTATTTCGCAACTACAACTTTGACGATATTCGGGTCGCTGACCTGCTCGGTGGTTTCAAAATCGGCAACCAGCGTCGCCATTTGACATTTAGGATTATCAACAAGAAGTTTCGCAACGGTATCGATATTGGCGGGGTCGATTTCGGGTTCGTCTGCCTGCAGGTTTACAACGATGTCGAAATCCAGCCCCCCTGCCGCCTCGGCGATACGGTCTGTGCCGCTCGGGCAATCGGGATTAGTCATAATGCAATCTGCGCCAAAGGATTTGGCGGCGTCGGCGATTCGCTTGTCGTCAGCGGCAATGAGAACCTTGCCCGGCAGTTTGGCGCGTTTGGCCTGTTCATAGACGTGCTGGATAAGGAATTTGCCGGTGTCTTTGGCGAGAACTTTCCCTGGGAATCTTGTTGAGCCGTAACGAGCGGGGATAACAACTATTATTTTTTCGTTTGGCATCGCCAGTAGTTTTTTTTCCAAACTACCGCCATAACATATTAACAGTAACGCCGGTCTTCGTCAAGGCGGGGAAAATGAGAATTTATGAAAATATTTGATTTAGCTTTTGCTCAGACAGGCAAAAATCCATTAATCGTCAATAACGGTTTTTCGGCGGATGCGGTGGTCGGAGAAGATATCGGATTCGTCGCGGGATTTGGTGGAAAACTCCGAGACAACAGCGCCCTTGGGGCCTGCCTGGAACCAGTGCCGGGTATCGGGGGCGAGGGTGTACTGTTGGCCAGGATTGAGAATGATTTGACGCCGGACTGTATAATATTTTTCG
>Ga0315284_10002445_pt1 | contig 26571 bp, 22 predicted proteins | sample YL17G09_16_MG_FD_203696 | JGI IMG/M metagenome (GOLD analysis project Ga0315284, IMG submission 203696) | Sediment microbial communities from Yellowstone Lake, YNP, Wyoming, USA - YL17G09_16 | ecosystem: Environmental > Aquatic > Freshwater > Lake > Sediment | place: USA: Wyoming | collected...
TCTTTCTTACCAAAATAAGCAACCATGGGTTTTCCTTTCGAAGAAACTAACCCATAGTGCTATATCAAATCGCGATGGATTTGTCCCGCAAATTCGAACACGATCAACTTATTTTTGAACGGCTCCTAATCCTTTTGCGCATCCATTCTGATAGTGGTAGTTTGATGCGGGGGGAGGAAGAGCGATGCGCAGACGAGGATGGGCATTGATGATCCTGTTGGGATCTATCATTGGCATCGCGCCGATGATGAATCTCAGCGGTCAGGACTCCAGTCAGAAGGCCGAACGCATTTACTTTTCCGCCCTCAACAAAGAAGAAAAACCGGTCCTGGGTTTGAAGGCGGCGGATTTTGAGCTGCGTGTGAACGGCAATCGTGCAGCACTCGAGGGCTTTCGCGCCGGGCTGCCGCCCTCCGATCGTTCGGTGCCGCTGGCCGCATGGATTTTGATCAGCTTCGGGCCCAGCATCCAGAGCAAGGCGATTGAACGGCAGGCCAATGCCGTCGCCTCTGCTTTCCAGAAGTTGCACCCGGACTCGGTCATGGGTATCAAGCTGGTCAGCGATCGCTCCGAAACCCTGTCTCCCCTGGCGCACGATCCGAAGGCTCTGCGCGGCGCGTTCATGCAGTATTCCGAACGACGCGCCGAACTGAGGGTTGGGGTGAAGGGTGAATCTGTCCCGCTTGGTGAGGGCGGCATGGCGCGGGCCGTGGATCTGGCCATCGACGAACTCGATTCCTATATCTCCTCTCATCCTTCCCTGCGCGACCGCGAGCCCCGCCGCGCCATCATGATGATTTCTGCCGGCGACATTTCTCCCAACTACAAATTCAAGCCGCTGTATGCAAAGGCAGCGCGCCAGAACGTCTGCCTGTATCCGGTCTTCGTTCCCATCCACACGTATGGTCAGTGGGTCCTGGATTTCTTTGCGCTGGCCAAGAAAACCGCGGGTGTGGCATCGGTCGAAGGCGCTTTGCAGCCGGGATCGAAGGTGCTGCCGCTTCCGCGCAGCAATCAGGATGAAAATGCCCTGGACGTGAACTTCATCCACCTGGTCAGGGATATAAACGGCAAGTATTCCTTCACCGTCCAGCGCCCGCCTGACGAGCGGGAGATCCGCCTCGAGCTGAAATGCAGGGTCAAAGGGATTGAAATCCGTCTACCGCGCACGACTCTTCCCTAACATTTGGGAGCAGCCTCTCATGCACCGGGGGGCGCAGTGGGCACCGGCCGCCAGACGGCGCTCGGTGAGCACCGACACTCCGAGCCCCGTCCGGCGGCCGGGGCCTACTTGTCGGGCTATTTCACGCGCGGTGCCTTCGCTTTGGCATCCAACTCCCGCAGCGTAAACCGCACGCTGGCAATAAACGGCTGTTCTCCTTCAACCCAGTGTCCGTAGGTCGTGACCACGAAGGTGTCGTCCGGCAACCTCTCGACGCCCGGATAGGCGCAATCACCCTGGTAGGTATTATGCATCAAACGCACACGGCACTGCCCTTCACGGCCCTTGACGATATCTTCGTAGGTTCCCACCCATCCGACCCAATCACCTTTCGTCGGGCTCTCGAGCGTGGTATCCCGAAACGAAATGAACAGACGTCCATCCTTCGCATATTTCCCGGTGTGGCGGTCGCCGGTCAAGGCGCCGGGAAGTTCAAGCGGCGCGGACCATGTCTTGCCCTCATCATTGGAAAAAATCACGTGGGAATTGCGCTGCCGGCGGTTCTCGCGCAGGAGTGCCGCCAGCTGCCTGCCATCCGGCGACCGAATGATTCCCGGTTCGCACAAATGAACGTCGCCCGATGCAAAGATGGCCTCGGGTTCGCTCCAGGTCAAACCGCCGTCCTGTGAAAATGTCTGATAGAGCGTAAAAATGCCAGCTGCCTTGCCCTCATTGCGAAAATAGCGCCCGTCGTCGTGAAACATCGCGAGGTACGCGCTGGTTCTGAGTCGCACCACGCTGCTCATGGTAACGATCCCGCCCCAATCGCCGATCGCCTTGAGCGGCGTCCAGGTGATACCGTCATCCTCGGAAACGGCCATCCGACACGGGTAGAGCCCCGAAAACAGGATGAGACGCTTCTTCCCTGTCTTGGGATCAATGACGCGGTGGATCGTGGGAGTTTCCTTGCTCGACGCCCAGTTCTCGGGGACCGGCAGTCGGTCGCTCCAGGTGAGGCCGGCGTCCTTGCTGCGCTTCATGATGATGGCGCCGCTGCCATGTCCCTTCGGGTAAACAATGATCATGGTTTTGTTGTCTTCCAGCAGGACCGTCGTGGGGTGGCCGAGGTATTGCCCTTTCTCCTGATCCACGATGATCTGCATTTGTTTCTCGAGCGCCAGATCGATCAGCGGGATGGAGTAGCCGCGCCTGGGAACGTTGGCCGTCTGTCCAGCGAGGCCCAACACGATAGCCGCCGGCCAAAACAATCCGGCAATTACGACTTGCATCCGATTAAGCATTGTTTACCTCCCCTGTCCCATCCATGGCTATTCGTGTTATTCGTGGCTGCTTTTAGCCTGCACTGTCTGAATCACAAGCCGGACAACACACCGGACAACAAAGATACTAGCTAAAAAAATCGAAGAGGCGTAGAGTATCCCCCTAGAAACTTATCATCTAATCCAAAGGAGGGAATATGATCCTTTCGCGTCTGCGCCTGATGTTATTGCCACTGGTCATTTTGTTGGCCTCTGTGACTTCTATGCCTATGCAGGAGGAACCCAAACTCAGCGAGGAACAGATGAAGGAATTCCTGCTGAAGGCAAAGGTCTTAAAGGAGAAGGTCACGCCCAAGGGCATAACCTCCCCATACCGGCTTACCCTCACGGATGGCACACTCACTCACGACGCCGCGTTTCAAAGAGTCAATGAATTCAAAGCCACCATGGAGTTTGGCGATGGCCACCGGGAAATCAACTTCAAGGATTCCTATAAATACGACATCGCCGCGTACGAACTGGCCGTACTGCTCGGCTTGGGCGACATGATGCCGGTCACGGTGGAACGCAAGTATAAGGGCGATTCCGGCGCAATGTCCTGGTGGCTCCCGTGGAAGCTGGATGAAGCCGACCGACTCAAAAAGGGCATTCAGCCCCCCGATGTGGACGCCTGGAACCAACAGATGTATAAAAAGAGGATTTTCGCCGAGCTTGCGTACGACAGCGATCCCAATCTCACCAACGTATTGATCTCCGCGGAATGGCACCTTTGGATGATCGACTTTTCCCGGGCCTTCCGTCTCAATAAGGAAGTGAGAGACAGCAAGAATATCCTCCAGTCCAAGTGTGAACGGCAGCTCCTGGCGCGGCTGCGCAAGCTGGACCGTGACGAAGTCACACTCAAGACCAAGCTGTACCTCACCAAGGATTAGGTCGCCGGAATAATGGCGCGCCGGGACAAGATCGTGGCAATCTTTGACGATCTCATCGCCAAAAAAGGTGAAAAGGAAGTACTCTACGACGATCCCGTCGCCAAGTGAGCGTTCATTGGTTCTTGCGCGAATCGCGCTGCGACCACTGCCCAAAGCCGGCAACCGCAGATGAACGCAGAAAAACGCAGATTCCGATCTCGCATTTTTCTGTTTTTATCTGCGGTTTTTGTGCGTGGTGGCACAAGAAGAAATTCCAGATCCCGCAAATTTCACAATTCTCCCCGGCGCAGCCTTGGCGTCATCTTCCGGAAGCTTTCGCACCTTGACATCTTGGTGATATAAACGTGCGGCTATCCGCTATGCGTCTTCGAGAGGATTTCGGTGACGAAGGAGCGAAAATGAATGTGACGGTGCTGAATAACCCCGTGGTCGGCTTGCAACTCAGTGAACTGCGCGACAAAAACACGCAGCGAAATCGATTCCGCGAACTCATCGAACTGATCACGACTTTTCTCATTTATGAAGCGGCATCAGACCTGCCGACGACTGAGATTCAGGTGATAACGCCCACCGGCGAGGCAGCCACATGCCTCGCGCAAAGAGGAAAAATCGGTTTAGTGCCCATCCTGCGCGCGGGCATCGGGATGGCGCATGCCGCATCCGCGATTTTGCCGGGCGCGTCCGTCCTGTTCCTGGGCTATTCACGAAACGAGGTGACGTTGCAGCCCGAGGCCTACTATGAAAAATTCCCGGAGGCTATCCGGCCCATCGACATCTGCTTCGTTCTCGATGTCATGCTCGCTACAGGGGGTTCAGCGGCAGCCGCCATCCGTTTCCTGAAGAGCCTGGGCGTGAAAGATATTCGTCTCATCGCGGTTATTGCAGCGCCCGAAGGCGTCCATTACCTGAACGAAGCGCATCCGGACGTGCCGGTTTTTGTGGCCACTCTGGACCGCTGCCTGAATGCCCGCGGCTACATCCTTCCCGGCCTCGGAGATGCCGGCGACCGCCAGTTTGGCACGTAATATTGAGCGGGCATGCGCATGAGGGACTGTTCCGAAAATAACTCGCCTCAAAACTGCAAAAGCAGCCACGAATGGCACGAACCTTTGCTGGCCCGGAAGGGCGGCGCTTCGCACCCATTCGTGTCATTCGTGACTGCTGTTGCCTCTTCAACTCAGAGAAGATTCAGGTTCAGGAGTCCTGCCGGCCTGGTTGAATATTCTTCTTTTTTCTGACGGATTTGAAATAGTACAGCGCGGAAATCAGGAGCAGCCATGGGGCTCCGGCGAGCCAGGCGACATCCATGCCCGGGAGAAATGCCATCGTGATCAGCACGGTGAGCAGAATGCAGATGCCGGCAATGGAGAGGTAGGGCGTGCGGGTCGTCCGAAAACGAACGTGCGTCGCGAGAATCATGGACCAGCAGAAAATCGCGCCGAAGAGGGAGATCCCGAGCATATACACATAGGCCGTATCCGCAAAGAAGTGATAGATCAAGGCCGCGATGCCCAGCCCTGCACTCGAAATCAGCACCGCGTTTCTGGGTACGCCGCGTGATGTGAGCCGGCCAAACGCCGCCGGAGCCTGGCCGGACCGGGCCAGGGAAAAGAGCATCCGGGAAGCTGTGTAGAGGTTTGCATTGATGCTGGTGAGCGCTGCAGTCAACACGACCAGGTTCATCAGACCGGCTGCGCCTGGGATGCCGATTCTCTGGTACACCAGCACGAACGGACTCTCGCCAATGCCGGTTTGATTCCACGGCACGATCCCCACGAGGATAATCATGCTGCCGATGTAAAAGAGCGCCAGCCGCATCATGATGCGCCGCAATGCCCGGGGCACGGTTCGTTCGGGATCTTTGGCTTCACCGGAACCAACCGCTGCTGCCTCCAGGCCATAGAAGCTGAACACAGCCATGGTCACCGCAGCCCAGACTCCAGCCATGCCGTGCGGCAAAAACCCGCCATGCGCGGTATAGGCCTCGAATCCCCGTCGCGGCACGCCGATCCCGGCAAAGAGCACAATCCCGGCAGCCAGCAAAAAACAGATGGCCACGACCTTGATCAGCGAGAACCAGTACTCCGATTCCCCGAAGCTGCCGACGTTCAGGATGTTCACGATGAGAAGAATGGTCGAGAATCCGATGATCCAAACCCACGAAGGAGTAGCCGGCAGCCAGTAGCGGCAGTAGATGGCCACGGCGACAATCTGGCCGCCGATGGCAATGATCTGGGCCACACTGTAAGTATAGCGGGTCACCAGCCCGGCCCATGGGCCAAGATAGTGCTCGGCGTAAACACCGAACGATCCGGCGGTCGGGTGTGCGATCGTCATTTCGGAGAGCGCCAGCATGACAATATAGGTGATTAGCGCGCCGATGACGTACGAAACAACCACTCCAGGCCCTGCCATCTGGACCGAAATCCCGCTGCCGAGAAAAAGGCCGGTGCCGATCGATTGCCCGATGGCGATCATGCCGAGCAGCCGCACCGACAGCTCCCGCTTCAGCCCCGATTCTCTTTCTTCGAATCTACCTTCCATACCGAAGTCTCACCCGAAATATCCGCCCAGGGGAACAATCCACAAAAAACACGGCGCGGCATAACCTCAATCAACAGATTTCAATGCTGTCCCTCATGCGCAAGGGGTGCACCGGGTGACGCTTGGAAATGAATGACTGGGGCGTGCCGATATGCGGGCTAAAGCCCGCGGCCACTTGGCATAAGATTATTGTGCCTCCCTTCGCACTCCCTGATCCTTCATCCAGTGGCGGCGGGCTTCAGCCCGCCTTCCCTAATGCTATTTTCAAAACATAGATCGCTCGGACCGCAGAGAACAGATATTGAAAAGCTGGAGAGTTCTCTGCGGTGAACAGTTGCGTCTCTTGCCTCGACGGTAAGAATTTGTATGTGTTTGTCGCGGTGGTCGAGTTTTTACTCCCAGCCTTTCTCCCTGTAATAATCCTTGACCAGGCGGCGGATGTTGATCGTCGTGCCCTGGGCCGGACCGTCGGGAATCGGACGGTCCAGGAAGCGCTCCGGAAGTGTGTCGTCTTCAGGACGGAGGCCTTCGCGCAGGTTAAATTCGCGTTCTACCTGGCTGACATGCGAGCAGGCTTCCCAAAGATCTCGAGAGGTAATGCTTTTCCCGAGCAGGCCGGAGTAAGCCTCCGCCGCCAGATCGAAATCCACCACATCCATGCAGCAGGAAATGTTCTTGCACATGGTCATGCTGTCCGACAGGAGGCCAAGGTGTTCGGCATAGTTGACCAATGCTCCCTTGCCTTTCTCTTCCCACCGGTGGGCCGCCTCTCTGTGGCCGACACGGCGCAGCGCGAGCTCCTCGTTGTCTGTGAGTTCAATCATCGGCTCCCCGCGATAGTGATCCCCCCCCCGGGAATTCACGGCATTCATCAGAGCGTATCCCTTGATGCCGCGCGGATCGGCGGAAAAGAGTTCCAGGCCTTTCACCTCGGCGGTGAGCTTGACGGCCCCGGAGCCAAACTTCGCGGCGGCTCGTTTGGTGCCCTCGGCCAGCAGATCGCCGATCCCTTCTCTTTTCGCAATCAGCTCGGGCAGCCGCAACAGCGCCTCGCGCGAGCCCCAGGAGAGATCGATGCCGTCAACATCGGATTCTGAGATTACCCCTTCATGCCGGCATTCCATCAGCCATGCGATTACTTCGCCCGCGGAAATGCAGTCGAGCCCGAGGCGATTCACGGCGTTGGAGACGCCGACCGCCAACCCGAGATCCGAATTACCACATTTAACGGTGAAGGCCGCCTGGGCCTCATACTCGGGGCCTTCCCCTTCGCTGAAGAGCGAGTAGTTGTACCTCGAGCAATGCACGTTGCAGTTGTAGCAGGACTTCGATTTGACCACATGGTCCCTGCGCAAAGCGCGGGCATTGACTTTCTCGAGGTCTTCGAACACCGTGCTGCGATAGTGGTACGCAGGCAGGACTCCCATGCGGGCGAGTGAATCCATGATACGGGTCGTGCCATAGAGCCGGCGTCCTTCGAATTCTCCATGACCTTCGATGTTCTTCCGCAGCTGGACGCAGACCTTTTTGAAGAACTCCGCATCGACGGGTTTCACCGGTTTGTCGCCTCGAACCACGATGGCTTTGAGTTTCTTCGATCCCATCACCGCACCCATGCCGGTGCGGCCTGCGGCCCGCGCCAGGTTGCAGGAAATAATGGCATAGCGGACCAGGTTCTCGCCGGCCGGTCCGATCGCGGCGACCTGCAGGTCAGGATCCTGCAATTCCCTGCGCAGTTGGACCGTGGTCTCGGTGATGTCCAATCCAAGGAGATGGGAGGCATCCCGGATTTCGACCCTGTCGTTGTCAATCAACAGATAGACCCATCGGTCAGAAGCACCCGTGAAAACGATCTGATCGTGCCCCGCCCATCGCAATTCGGGGCCAAAAAATCCCCGCGCTCCCGAATCGCCCAGGTAGCCGGTAAGCGGACTCTTGGCGCTCGCGATAAACCGGCAGGCGGCAATCAGCTCGCTTCCGGTAAGCGGCCCCACTGAAATGCAGAGGATGTTCTCCGGCCCAAGCGGATCGATACCGGGCTCCAGCTCACGCAGCAGCGTCACACTATTCCAGGTCCTGCCTCCGATCCCGTTCTCCGGCGTATCGCCGCGATGGATGCGGTGCTCGCTCAGATCCACGCGCAGGCAGCTTCCACGATAGATCGTCATGGCTCGACCCTCACTCCGTTTTTCCAGCATGCCCGCAGCGGCGCTCCCTGCACCTGAACATATTGAGCTCGTCTCTGGTTCGGATTTCCGCGGACCGGTGGAAACGCGGCCAGGGATGTTTCCCGGTTGTCCTCCAGATAGGAAAGGGCTGCGCTGGGACAGGCTTTCACACAAGCGGTGGCGCCATCGCACAGGTCGCAGAACAGCGGCCGGTCGCGGTAAAATCCGATCGCGCCAATCGGACAAGCTTCCACGCAGGTCCTGCAAGCGTTGCACAGATCCGCGTCCAGAACGATCACGCCATCTGCCCCGACGGCCAGCGCTTCCGTGGGGCAATCCAGGCAGGGCTTCTCTGCGCAACTCAGGCAGGCAACCGCCATATCGATACCGGTCTCTTCCAGCTTGGCCACGCGGATGCGAGCCAAGCCGGGCGACACCGCACCGAAGTGATAAGAACTGCAGGAAACCTCGCACATCCGGCAGCCCACACAAATAGAAATATTGCAGTGAATCATTTCCGCTTCATTCCATTGAGTCGATGCGCAAAATCACGTTTCCCGCCGGATCCGGACAAAGCACCCGGCACTCCTCCTTCATCCAGTCACCATTCTGCAAAGCACGCTGCTTGACCGGCAGCAGCGGCAGAGCGGCCTGCAGGGCGTAAAGGCAGAAATGTCGGCCCCGTGGAATGTAGAGCCGTCCAGAACGCAGCGTGCAACTGTCGCCCGGTTTCATCCGCGATGTGCATTGTCCGTCGACTGATTCCACCACAATCTGCAGCGCCTTCAACCCGGGATCGGAAGCGCCGGAGCCTGTCACTTCGTCCTTCCTTGGAACGGCGCCATTTTCTTCAGAATTCCGGGTGCGCTTCTCTACCTTGCCTGTCTGTTCGATCTTGAACACCACGCGGCCTTTGGGATCCGGGCACTGGGCGTGATGCACGCGCCACATCCAGTCCTCATCGGGATTCTCGGAGATTTCCCTCTCCTTGGGCGTGATCAAGGGCATCAGGCTCTGCAAAGCCCACAGGCAGATGTAGCCCCCCTCAGGAATCTGGATGTCGCCGTCGCTGACCGTGAAATAGTCGCCCGGCTTCATGGCGGGATTGGCGGTACACTCCCCCATAACTTTCTTTACGGTTATCTTGAGCTCATACACCGGGGATTCCCCATTCTTGGCTAGGGTTTTTTCACTGTCTGAATCGCAGAGTCCACATCTAGATTCAGGTACTGCTGGGCGTTTTGGTAACAGATATTCCGTACCATAGACCCGATCATGGCCTCGTCGTCGGGCAGTTCTCCCCGGACCATATCCTTGCCGAGCACGTTGCATAGGACGCGCCGGAAGTATTCATGCCGAGGAAAGGACATGAAGGAGCGCGAATCAGTGAGCATGCCGACGAATCGGGACAACAGGCCGGCGTTGGACAGGGCGTTGATCTGCCATTGCATGCCTTCCTTCTGATCGAGGAACCACCAGCCGCCGCCGAACTGGATCTTGCCGGCGACCGAACCGTCCTGGAAGTTGCCTATCATGGTGGCAAGCACGTAGTTGTCGGCAGGATTGAGACTGTAGACGATTGTCTTCGGCAAGGCATTTTCACGGTCCAACCGGTCCAGGTAAGCGCCCAGCGCATCGGCCTGGGGCCAGTCTCCGATGGAATCATAGCCGGTGTCGGGACCAAGCTCGTTCATGCGCCGGGTATTGCTGTTGCGGCGCGCGCCCAGGTGGAGCTGTTTGGTCCAACCCTTCTCTGCGTCGAGGCGGCCGAAATAGAGCATCATGAAGGAGGCGAACCGTGATTGTTCTCCCGTTGTGGCCGCCTTGCCGCCCCTGGCTTTTGCGAAAATGCCGGCAGCCACACGTTCTGAAGGAAAATCCGCATAGCAACAGGACAGACCATGGTCGGATAGCCTGCAGCCCATCCTGTGAAAATCGTCATGCCGCCGGCGCAGCGCGGAAAGCAGATCGCCCAGGTCCGCAATGTGGACGTCGGCGGCAGCCGCCAACCGGTCAGTCCAGGCGTTGAATGCCTCAGCCTGGTGCACGTTCAGCGATTTGTCCGGGCGGAACGCAGGATAGACCCGCGTCTCGAAACCGGAAGCCGCGATTTGGCGATGAAAGGCGAGGTTGTCCGTGGGATCGTCCGTTGTGCACAGCGCCTTGACGCCGAATTTCTTCAGAATCCCTTGGGTGCGCAGTTCATCTGTTGCCAGACACGCGTTGGCTCGCTCCCAGATCGCAGGACCACTGCCCCCGTCTAACAGTTGCTCGATGCCGAAATATCGTTTCAGCTCCAGGTGGGTCCAGTGATAGAGCGGGTTGCGCAGCGTGTGCGGGACTGTGCGCGCCCAAGCCATGAACTTTTCGAAGGGTGGTTCCGGGCCAGTGCAATAGCGTTCCGATACGCCGTTCGTGCGCATAGCGCGCCACTTGTAATGATCCCCTTCCAGCCAGATCTCGAACAGGTTCTTAAATGCCCGGTTATCCGCAATATCCTTCGGGGACAGGTGGCAGTGGTAGTCGAGGATTGGCTGCCCGGCCGCGTACCCGTGGTACAGGCGCCTGGCGCTTTCGTTCTCGAGCAGAAAGTCTTCGTGGATGAAAGTCATATCGGATCCTTTCGCAAAGCGGGATGTTATGCAGTTCCGCCCATGTTCCCGCAGCCAGATCTTATACGCGATCCCGGAAATCCCCACATTCTTTTTTGCGCGGCTTGCTGGCGTTTCGTCCAATAAAACTAATTTGTATTTGACAAAACGGTCCCCTGCGTGTTCTTTTGGGGCTGCCGATGGACGCGTCAGGTCTGCAGAAGCCCCCTGCGACGCATGGGAGACAACGAAATCCAACACGGGTGGAAGCATGATACAGACACCGATGAATCTTGAGAAACTGTTGCGTTGGTACGATTTTACCGGACAGACGGTGGTCATCACGGGAGGAACCGGGGTGCTAGGCAGCGAGATCGCCCTGGCGTTGGCCAATTGCGGTGCGCAGATGGCAATCCTCGATCTGCGCCTCGAACCGGGCCAGGCTCTCCTGGAGCGTATGGGCAGGCATGCGGAGAATGCGGCTTTGTTCCATGTCGACGTCTTGAAGATGGAAAGCGTGCGTCATGCAGCCCAGGAGGTTCTCAGCCGGTTCGGAAAAGTGGACTGCCTGATCAATGGCGCCGGCGGCAATCAGCCGCAAGCCACGACAAGTCCCGACCAGAAGTTCTTCGACCTTCCCGCGGAGGCGCTCCGCTGGGTCTTTGATCTGAATCTCATGGGAACCATCATTCCCAGTCAGGTTTTCGGCAAGATCATGGCCGAACGCGGGAGTGGCATCATCCTGAATATCTCCTCGATGAATGCTTTCCGTCCGCTAACCCGCATCCCGGCGTATTCGGCCGCGAAGGCAGGCGTGAGTAACTTCACGCAATGGCTTGCGGTGCATATGGCCCACGAGTATTCTCCGCGCATTCGGGTCAATGCCATTGCGCCGGGATTCTTTTTGACGGATCAGAACCGTTTCCTGCTCAAGGACCGTGAGACCGGCGACCTGACTGCGCGCGGCCAATCAATCCTGGCGCACACGCCCATGGCACGCTTTGGCGACCCGGACGACCTTCTGGGCGCCGTGCTCTGGCTGCTTTCGCCGGCGTCGGCATTCGTAACCGGAACCATCCTGCCGATCGACGGCGGATTCTCTGCCTACAGCGGCGTCTGATACCTCTATGAAGCTGCCGCGCACCACGAGTGGAAAGTACAGCATCGAGGCCGTGGCAAAAGCTCTGGACGTGCTGGAAACATTGAAATATAGGAAAGACGCCGACGGGCGTATTTCGGTCATCTCGCATGAGCTGAATTGGAGGATGGCATGGCAAGCGCCAGCAAGGGACCTGCGGCAGCCGGCAACCAGGCATCAGAACCCGTAGCGGCCGCCGGCCATTATCGTTGGATCGTATGTGCACTCCTGTTTTTTGCTGCTACCGTAAACTACATCGACCGTCAAGTCATCGGCCTTCTGAAACCCACGTTGCAGTCTGAACTGGGATGGAGCGAGATCGACTACAGCAACATTGTTTTTGCCTTCCAGCTGGCCTATGCGATTGGCCTTATAATCGTTGGCCGCGTGATGGATTGGCTGGGAACTCGCAAAGGGTTTTCATTGGCAGTCTTCTTGTGGAGCCTGGCGGCCATGGCCCATGCCCTCGCGCGTTCGGTATTCGGTTTCAGCGCAGCAAGATTCGCACTCGGCCTCGGTGAATCAGGAAGTTTTCCTGCCTCGATCAAGACCGTAGCTGAATGGTTCCCCAAGAGAGAACGGGCACTTGCTACAGGCATTTTCAACTCGGGCACTAACGTCGGAGCCGTCGTCACCCCGCTGGTCATTCCCTGGCTCACGATAAATTACGGATGGCAGGGTGCATTCATTGCCACCGGCGCGATCGGTTTCATCTGGCTCGTGCTTTGGACGGCCTTCTATCAACATCCCGACAAGCACCGCAATGTGACCGCCGCCGAGTTGTCTTACATCCGCAGCGATCCCGCGGAGAGTACGACGCCAATCCGCTGGGACCGCCTGATGGGGTACCGCCAGACGTGGGCGTTCGCTATCGGCAAGTTCATGACGGATCCGATCTGGTGGCTGTATCTTTTTTGGATCCCGGATTTTCTCAATCGAAATTTCAAGGTAAACCTGCTCGGCATGATGGTGCCGCTTCTAGTGATTTATAACGCCGCCACGGTCGGCAGCATCTTCGGGGGCTGGTTCTCCTCCTCGCTGGTGAAACGGGGCTGGAGCCTCAATGCGAGCCGCAAAACGGCCATGCTCATATGCGCCGTGGCGGTAGTGCCGATCGTATTCGCCTCGCGCACTCCCAACATGTATGTCGCGGTCGCGCTTGTAAGTCTGGCAGCTGCCGCGCACCAGGGATGGTCGGCGAACATTTTCACGATGGCTTCGGATATGTTTCCACGCCGCGCCCTGGGTTCGGTCGTGGGATTCGGAGGAATGGCAGGGGCGGTGGGCGGCATGCTCATCGCCAAAATCGTCGGCTATGTGCTTCAATGGACCGGATCCTATCTCCCGGTCTTCATCATTGCCGGATCGGCCTACCTGGCGGCCCTCTGCATCATCCATCTAATCTCCCCCAAATGCGAGCAGGCCTGCGTCGACGCTGACTAAAAGGATGAACCTATGTTGCGGATTCGATCAAAAACCGAATGCAGGTGGGATCTCCTCAGCCTGGGCGAGGTGATGCTCCGGCTGGACCCCGGCGACGACCGCATTCATACCACGCGCAGTTTCCGTGCCTGGGAGGGCGGCGGCGAATACAACGTTGCGCGCGGCCTGAAACGCTGCTTCGGCCTGGACACTGCGGTCGTCACCGCCTTCGCAGATAACCCGGTGGGACGCCTCATCCAGGACTTGATCTATCAGGGCGGCGTCGACCAGTCCTACGTCAAGTGGGTGCCCTACGACGGTGTCGGCCGCACCGTGCGCAACGGCCTCAATTTCACCGAGCGCGGTTTCGGCTTGCGCGCCGCGCTGGGATGCTCCGATCGCGGACATACGGCCGCCTCGCACATCAAGCCCGGGGATTTCGACTGGGACTTGATCCTCGGCCGTGACGGAGTGCGCTGGTTTCATACGGGAGGCATCTTTGCCGCCCTGTCCGAAACCACGCCGCTTGTGGCCAGGGAATCCATGCAGGCAGCCAAGCGTCACGGGGTGGCGGTTTCCTATGATCTCAATTACCGTGAATCTCTCTGGAAATCAATCGGCGGAAAAAAGCGCGCGCAGGAAGTAAACCGCGAACTCGCATCGTATGTGGATGTCATGCTCGGCAACGAAGAGGATTTCACCTCCGCGCTCGGTTTCACAGTGGAGGGTCTGGATGAGAACCTCTCCCAGCTCGACCCCGAGAATTTCCGCAGGATGATTGAACTTGTCGTGGCCGAGTACCCCGAGCTGAAGGTGGTCGCCACCACGCTTCGGAACGCCAGGACCGCGACGGACAACGACTGGGGCGCAGTCTGCTATTGCGAAGGCCAGCTGTATAGCGCGACCCGGCGCGACAACCTCGAGATCTACGACCGGATCGGCGGCGGCGACTCTTTCGCCTCAGGCCTGATCTATGGATTCCTCATGGGACGCGGCCCGCAGTGGGCGGTCGAATGCGGTGCCGCTCATGGCGCCTTGGCCATGACCACGCCCGGTGACACGACCATGGCGACCTTGGCCGAAGTGGAAAAGGTCATGAAAGGCGCCAGTGCGCGCGTCTCTCGTTAGGGTACTGAGTACTCAGCACTCAGTACTCAGCACTCAGTACTGCTTTACCTAGGGGAGGGGTAAGATCGTGAACGATATCAGCGAACGTCGTAGATTCATCAAGAAGTTCACCGTGGGCGCAGCCATGACTTTGCCCGCGCTGGCTTATGCCGAAGAGGGCATTGAGACACCCGTGCAGAGTCAACCGGCCAAATCGACGCTGTTCTTCAATGTGGCCGATTTCGGCGCCGTGGGCGATGGGAAAACGCCTTGCACGGCAGGCATCCAGAAAGCCGTGGATGCATGCGCCCAGTCGGGTGGCGGCAGGGTGATTTTCCCGGCAGGCAAATTTCTCACCGGGCCGATCTTCATGAAGAGCAATGTCCACGTCGAGATTCCCGCGGGAACTGCCTTGCTGGGAAGCGCGGATTTCGAAAAAATGCCTTCGATTGCCGGACGCTGGGAAGGGATCGACCGCACGGTGTATGCATCCATGTTCACGGGCCTCGACCTGGAGAACATCTCCATCACCGGCCGCGGAGTCATGGACGGCCAGGGAGATGCCTGGTGGAAAGCATTTCGCGTGGTTTCCGAGATGCGCCGGAAGCTCGGTCTCACAGAGCGCGAACCGGAAAACCCTCCGGGATCTCCGCTCAAGTGGAGCCGTCCGCGCATGATCAATCTGTATCGCTGCAAAAATGTCCTGATCAGCGGACTGACGGTCATGAATTCGCCGGCCTGGAACATCCATCCGGTGCTGTGCGACAACATCGTCATCGACCAGGTGACCATCATTTCCCCCGCGGACTCGCCCAACACCGATGGCATCGATCCGGATTCGTGCAGAAACATGCGGATTTCGAATTGCTACATCAGCGTCGGCGACGACTGCATCACGATCAAGTCCGGCTACAAATTCCAGAAGTCGGGCAAAAACATTCCCAGCCAGAACATCCTTGTGACCAACTGCGTCTTCGCGCGCGGGCATGGGGGCGTGGGGATTGGCAGCGAAACCTCCGGCGGCGTGCGCGACGTTACCGTCAGCAACTGCGTCTGTGAAGGCACGGATCGCGGGTTGCGGTTCAAGACGGCCCGCAGCCGCGGAAACATCGTGGAGAATTTTCGCGCCGTGAATCTCGTCATGCGTGGCGTCGGTGACGCCATTTCGGTCACGATGCTCTACAATGCCGGCGATCCGCGCACAGCCCGGCCCGTCGACGAGGGAACTCCCACCTTCCGGAACTTCCACCTGAGCAACATTACCGCGACTGATGTCAAACGCGCCTTGCTCATAGAAGGCCTTCCCGAAATGCCGATCCAGGGACTCAGCGTCAGCAACTTCGTCGCAAACGGCGCCGGAACCGGGATCACCTGTTCCAATGTCACGGGAATGGTCTTTGACAATATTCAGGTCAATACGGCGCAGGGGCCCGCGATGGAAGTAACCGCTGTGAAGGGTATCGAAATCTACCGGTTCACGGATTGCAATCCCAGAAAAGACCAGCCGGCCATCCGCTTCGAAAGAGTGAATGACGGGCTGATCCAGTCGTGCACAGCCGCTGAGAACACCGGCACATTCCTGGAGATCAAGGGCGCGGAGGTACGGGATATCAGCCTGATCGCCAACCGGCTCACGCGGGCAGCGAAGGAAGTTGCTTTTGTCGGCGGGGCTTCCGAATCCGCGGTTGTCAGACGGCTGTAACAGGCAAGAGATCAATGGTGTCTTTGTAGGGCAGCCACGAATGGATCGAATGGTAAAAAGTCCGTGTCATTCGTGGCTGCTTTTGCAGTTTTAGGCTATCTCGGGTCCTGATTCGCTTGCGGTCTTCTGGCCGCGGTGACCGCGGCGCGGGTCAACTGCTCGATCTGGCTCCACTCTTCGGCGGCGATCAGCTTCTTCTCCACCATCCATGAGCCGCCGACCGCGACCACAAACGGCAGCTCGAGGTAGGAGAGCATATTTCCTGGGCTGACGCCACCGGTGGGGACGAAGCGCACGCCCGTGTGGCCGTAAGGCCCACCCAGCGCCCTCAGCATCGCCACTCCCCCAGCCTGTTCGGCCGGAAAGAACTTGAGCGTGCGACACCCCAAACCCAGTGCCCTTTCCACCTCAGAAGGAGTCATGACACCCGGCACCATTTCAATGCCGGCCCGCCGCGCGGCAGCCAGAACATCTTCGTTCAATCCCGGCGCCACGGCGAATCGGGCGCCGGCGTCAACTGCGCGCGATACCTGATCGGGCTCCAGCAACGTGCCGGCGCCGAGCAGCATCTCCGGTAATCGCGCCGAAATTCTGCGCAGGGCGGCTGCCGCTGCCGCCGTACGGAAGGTGATTTCCATAACGTCCAGGCCGGCCCTGAGCAACGTTTCCGCCAGTGGCTCTGCCGATTCTTCCTGCTCCAGCACGACTACAGGAACAATCCTCACGCGTTCAATCCGCTGGAAAATGCTCATATCCGCCTCTTAGGGCCTGTCAATGAATAACGTTTGCACTTTGCCGCGGCCCCCAGGGCCGCAGCCCATGGGGGCGCGGCGGCGGGTGGGCATCCTGCGGCGTTGCCGCTCCTCGACGATGCACAACGGCATCGCCTGCCTTGCGGCGCCTTGCATCTGCCCGCCCGGCGCTCGCGCCAAAGTGTAAACGTTAATCATTGACAGGCCCTTACCTCGCCAGCCAGCCGCCATCGACGGCAATGGTATAACCGTTAACGTAATCGGATGCCGCCGAAGCGAGGAACACCACGATGCCCCGGAGATCCTCCGGCGTGCCCCAGCGCCCCAGGGGAATACGCTCGAGGATTGCCTTGCTCCGCTCCGGATCCGCACGCAGGGCCTTCGTATTGTCGGTTGCCATGTAACCGGGCGCGATGGCGTTGGTGTTGATACCCTGCGGCCCCAATTCGCAGGCCAGCAGCCGGGTGAGTCCCATCACGGCACTCTTGGAGGCCGTATACGAAGGCACTCGGATCCCACCCTGGAAGGACAGCATCGATGCGATGTTGATGATCTTGCCGCGGCCCTGCGAAACCATCACCCGTGCTGCCTCCTGGCTGAGCAGGAACAGGGCCCGAACGTTCACATTCATGACGTCGTCCCAGTCCTTCTCTGTAAACTCGAGGATCGGCGCTCGGCGGATGATGCCGGCGTTATTCACCAGGATGTCAAGCCTGCCGAAGGCCGCGACGGTCTTTTGAACCAGCACCTGCGGCGCACCCGGGGCCGCGATATCGGCTGCCACGCATTCGCACTTGCGGCCGAACGCCTGAATGCGATCCCGCGTCTCGGCACAGTCCTCGATGTCAGCCGCCACCACATCGGCGCCTGCTTCCGCCAGCGCGATTGCCATGGCCTGTCCCAGACCGCGTGACGCACCCGTTACCAGAGCGGCTTTCCCGACCAGTTTGAAGTGATCCAATATCATGTTCCTACTCCCTTGTCGCAGGCGTTTGTGATTTCGCTAATCACTGGAGCGAGATGGATATCTTCAACGGAGAACGCAGCCTCCTGGCAAACTGCTGAAGATAGATATCCCAAGTGCCCACATTCGCAAAGTCGCCACTCTTGTCCCAGCCGAAGCCTGCATAATAGGAGGCCGGCGGGCTGGATGGAGCCTTCCCTAGGACCAGACAATTCCCATCCGCCTCCGTGATATCTACGAGCGCTCCCGGATCAAGGATGATGCCGCAGCCCAGATTTCCGGCTTTGCCTTTTTGCAGCGGCTCCCAGGTCCGCAGCCATCCTTCCTGCTTGTTGGATTGAATGGAGGCGGCGCCGAAATTCTTGATTCCGACGCCGTAGGTGATCTGCCCCGCCGGTTCGGATTTATAGAAGCTTTCGAAGCGATCCAGATTCTGCCCTGCGTCCAGCGTTATCCGCTTGACCTCGGAGATCTTGCGCCCATTCACGTCCCAAGGAGCATACGTCAGCTCGAACACCACCCGGATCGGCCCGTTCGCGATCACCTTGGTGTCGATGAAGTTGCGTGACACAAAAAGCTTGCCGTTCTCCCAGATGCCGCTGCCGCCGCATCCGCGGCTTGTCCCAGCCGAGTAGTAATCAGCGCCATCGCCGTTGTCGGCATGGTAGTTATCCGTCATATACCAATCATTAATGACCAACCGACGCGTGTACTTGGTCCAGACATCGACAGTGCTGCTGGTCAGTGGTTCCGCCTGCCATGTTTCCAGGGCCTTGCCGTACATCCGATGAGCGATATGGTCGTTCTCCCAGGCAAAGTCGTCGTAGCGCTCGCGCACGAAGCGGCCGTAGGCTTTGAATTGATCCCTGGTCGGATACTTCGGCGCGCCGACTTTGACGGTGAAAGATTTGGACTCTCCGCCTTTGAAATCCGATTGGAACAAAACCAGATCCATGGTGCCGTCACCATTCATGTCGATCGCCTGGCTCGCGAGTTCCTGGCTCGATCCGGGCTCCGTGATGTGAAGGGTTTTCCAATCGGTGACTTTCAGTAATTTCAGGATTTCTTGCGTCGTAACCACAATCGTCTCGCTGGGGCGGGCGATATCCAGCTCGTTCTTTGCCTTCAGCACCAGCTGATTGCCTTGGGAGATACTGTTCGGAAACTGCAGAACCAGGACCAACAGGATGACGAGAAAACCGGCCATTTTCTTCATGACTCGACTCTCTTTCCTCAATGAATATCGGGGTAGGTAAATCACTGAGACTCGAAGCTGCAAAACTCAACTTTGCGCCTTCCCGGCGCGGCCCGGCGGCGAGCCGCTGCAGGGTGCTGAATGCTCGTGAACGGGTTCAGCCTTTTGGGGTCAAGGCGCGAGAGATCCCCTGGCATGTGCCGACCAGTTCGCCCGCCAGAGTTCGCGCTCTCGCCATGTCCATGCGAAAGATCGGCGCGGAAATGCTCAACGCCGCCACAACCCGGCCACCCACGCCGAGGATCGGCGCGGCCAGGCAGCGCCCATCCGGCTCATTTTCCTCGTTGTCCATGGCGTAGCCCTGCCGACGCACGATGTCCAGCTCGGCTGCCAGCGCTTGTCGAGTCACCAGGGTTCGAGGTGTCAGCCGGGGCAATCCCTGAATGCGAATGAGACGCAACTGCTCCTTTTCAGGCAGGCCGCTCAGCAATACCTTGCCCAGAGCCGTGGAATGGAGGTAGCGCCGGTTTCCTACCTTGGAGCTCATGCGAATCGACTGGGGGCTCTCGACCGTGCTGATGACCACGACCTCACCGCCATCGAGGACGCCGAGGTTCACGGTCTCACGGCACGAGTCGACAAGCTTTACCATCACGGGCTGCGCCGCGTGCAGGAGTGCCTGTTCCTCCGACACGTCCGGCTGCAGATCGTAAAATTTCTTCGCGACCAGATAATGACCGGCCGGATTCCGCGAAATGTATCCGCGGCTCTCCAGCGTCGCCACGATACGGTAGGCGGTCGGCTTCGGCAGCCCCAGGGCGCGGGACAGATCGGCAAGCGCAAGGCCGGACCGGCTTTCGCGAATGGTTTCCAGGATGTCCAGCATTTTGTGCAGGACGAGTATGCCTTTTTTCTGTGTTGGTTCTTTCATCGTTTCGCATTCTACAACATCATGTTTCGCTTTGCGATGAGATTGTTTGACTTCATTGCTTCGGCAGGATACGCTCGAACCCGGAATGTGATACGGATCGATTGGTATGGAGATGAACCTGCCACGGGGACAGAACATGCATTACGTACTCAGGAACAGATGCCTCGCCGCCGCACTGATGGCTTTCTTTAGTTCACCCTTCATCGGGGCGCAGGCCCAACAAAATGCAAAGCTGCCGGATGAGGTGAAGGCGTACACCTCCGGATTGCCATTTGCCATGCCCGAGATCAAGCTGCCGTCTTTCCCGGACCGCACGGTGAGTATTGTGAATTACGGCGCCGTGGCCGATGGCCAGACGCTCAACACCAGGGCATTTGCAGATGCGGTGCGCGCGTGCGCGTCCGCAGGAGGAGGGACGGTCCTGGTCCCCCCGGGGATTTGGCGGACCGGACCGATCAAGATGGAAAGCGGCGTCAACCTGCATGTCCTGCAGGGCGCTGTCGTGCTCTTCAGCAGGCGGTTCGAGGATTACCCGCTTATCCAGCGCCCCGATTCAAGCCAGTACTCCTGCGCTTCACCCATCTACGGATTCAACCTGGAAAATATCGCGATCACCGGCAAAGGGACATTCGACGGTTGGGGAGAGGCATGGCGGCCGGCAAAAAAGGAGAAACTGACCGCTGCCCAGTGGAAAGAGCTTGTCGCTTCCGGCGGCGTGGTCACGCCGGACGGCAAGATCTGGTGGCCATCCAAGGAAGCCATGAACGGGGAGGCCTATCTGGCGGCTCTCACGGCATCAAAGAAGAAACTCACGGCGGAGGAATATGCGGGGGCGCGGGAGTTTCTCCGTCCGGATCTGCTGCTGCTTATGCGCTGCCGAAGGGTCCTGATCGACGGGCCGACATTTCAGAACTCTCCCAAGTTTACGGTCCATCCGGTGCAATGCGAGGACATTGTGATTCGCGACATCGATGTCAGAAATCCCTGGTACGGCCAGAATGCCGACGGCATCGACATCGGGTCATGCCGCAACGTCCTGGTCTATCGTGCGACCGTCGATGCCGGGGATGACGCGATCTGCCTGAAACCGGGAACGGTGGAGAAGGGCGTGGTCCGGGAGGCGGCGTGCGAGAACATCGTCATCGTGGATTGCACCGTGTACCACGGCCATGGCGGTTTCGTGATCGGAAGCGAGACCTATGGCGGCGCCCGCAACGTTTCCGTGAAAAACTGCTTCTTCAGCGGCACCGATGTCGGGCTGCGGTTCAAGTCGGCTCGGGGGAGGGGCGGTGTGATCGAGAAGATCTTCATCGAAGGCATCCGTATGAAGGACATCGCCAACGAAGCGATCCTTTTTGATACTTTCTACGAAAGCGGCAGCCCCGAGTCGAACGCCCAGGATGTATCGCCCGCGCGCCGCAAGAAGGAAGCCCTTACCGAGCGAACCCCGCGCTTCCGCGACTTCCAGATCCAGAACATTGTCTGCAACGGCGCCAAGCGCGCCATCCTCGTAATGGGGCTTCCCGAACTTGCCGTGCAGAATATCAGAATGACGGACCTGGTGATCGAGGCCGACACTGGCGCGCTCATGCTGGATGCCGACGGCATCGCCCTGACCAGGGCGAAGATTCTCACTGCGACAAGTCCCACGATCGCAATCCGGCACAGCAGGAACATTACTCTCAATGATGTCGCCGTTCCCAGCGGCGCGGATCCATTCCTGAAGGTTGAAGGCGAGGACTCTGCCGCCATTACGCTGTCAGGCGTCAATTTGTCCCAGGCAAAACAGGGCGTGGCACTGGGAGAAAACGTCAGCAAGGAAGCAGTAAAAAAGATCAACCGCGAATAACACAGCGCGGCAAAGCCGCCACCAAAAAACTGCCGTTTCGACCTCAGACCTCCGACCTCAGACCTCCGACCTTGCCATTTCCGTCAGAGGTCGGAGATCGGAGGTCATGAGAGCCGGGTATTTCAAATCCTCTGCTCCCCGGCAAGAACTCAGGAGTAAGCAGCACAAAGCCCCGCCCTTTCGGGCCAGCAAAGGTTCGTGTCATTCGTGGCTGCTTTTGCAGTTTTGAGGCGAGTTTTTTTGGCGCAGTGCTATTTGCGCCTTTCGCGGCCGCCGCTGGAAGCGGGCAGCTGTTCAATTTCCATGCTCGCCATGAGGAACGCGCCGACGCCTTTGAGATCATTGGAAACCACCGGCTCGCTCATGTAGTATGCGTACGTCCCGTCCCTTTTCTGCGCCCCTCCGAGTCCGCCCACGCTGCAGACCTGGGTCAGGTCGGCCGACCCATCCGGATGGCTCTTGATCAGGCGCGTCGTCAGTCCTTCATAGCCTTTGGCGGCCACTGCCGCATATTCCCCGCCAAGGTATCCTTTGCGCACGCCTTTAGCTAGTGCATACACGAACATGGAGGACGCGGAGGCTTCGAGGTAGTTCTTGTCTCTCTTCCCCTGATCCATAACCTGATACCAAAGGCCGGACTCGCTGTCCTGGTAGGCCGCAATTGCCTTGGACAAGCGCTTCAATATGTCGATGACCGCCGCTCTCCGGGGATGCTTTTCCGGCAGGGAATCCAGGACGTCTACGATCGCCATTGCATACCACCCCATGGCGCGGCCCCAGAAGCTCTTCGAACAGCCGGTCTTGGGATCGGCCCACTCCTGCTGCCGGCTTTCGTCCCAGCCATGATAAAGCAGGCCGGTGCGGCTGTCGCGCGTGTGGCGCTCGATCCAGATAATCTGATTGGCGACCTCGTCGAAGCCCTCCGGTTTGTCGAACATGCGTGAGAATTGTGCGAGGAAGGGAGAGGCCATATAGATGCCGTCGAGCCACATCTGGAAAGGATAGATCTGCTTATGCCAGAATCCGCCCTCCTTGGTCCGCGGCTGGCTTTCGAGCTGCTTCCTCAGCAGGAATGCGGCCTTGCGGTACTTTTCCTCGCCGGTTTTTTGATGCAGGGAAAGAAGAAGCTTGCCGCAGTTTATGTTGTCGAGGTTGTAGTCTTCCTGCTTGTAGGTCTTGATGGCGCCGTCAGGTTCCAGATAAGAATCGATGACGGCCTTCAGGTAGTCATAGTATTTTGCATCCCCTGTCCGGATCCAGATCGCTTCAAGGCCTTTGAGAAACACCCCCGTCTCATAGGCCCATCTGGCCTTGGGATTCTTCCCAAGGAACAAGGAATCCCCCTGCCGCTTCATTTCGGAAGCAGCCAGCTTTTCAGCCCAGCTGCGCCCATCGGCCGCGGTGACTTTTGGCGCCAAATTCGACAAGAGGAAGATCGCCAGTATGAAACCAATGCTAAAGGATCGGCTGAACATGATTCGCTCCGCTCGTGAAAAGAAAAATGAGAGCTGGGAAAGAAGGTTCGCGCATGTCGTACTACTTACGTTCAAATCCTTGCCATATGGGCAAGGAAAGCAAAAGACCAACGCAGTCTCCCATGCACCGGGGGTGCACCCAGGTGCATGAAAATGAATGACTGTGGTTGTGCCAATGTGCGGGCTAAAGCCCGCGGCCACTGGACACAAGATCATGCTGCGGTCTTTTGCAGCCCTTAACCGGTTACCCAGTGGCAGCGGGCTTCAACCCGCCCTGCCCGAAGTAATTTTCGGAGCAGAGGGAGCAAAGAGTGCAGAGACCTTTTACTTTCCAAACAATCTGCGACCTCTGCTCCCTCTGTGTGCTCTGCGTTGAAGCTCTTAGGTCGCGAATATTCCGCGACCAATTCCTTCGGTGCCGGCATCTGTATCGCCTCATGGCCGGAACCGCAGTGTTCATGCGCGCGAATGCGGCAGGGTCAGGAGGGTGGCGCATCTCTACCATACTTGCTTCTTGTTCTTTAGATTGGGGAGTGCAAGCCGTTTGGGGCGAAGCGTCTCGAGGCACCATAATGATCTCGCAGCGCAAAACGTGGTCTTTAATAATACGAGATCAGCCTATGCAAGTGCCCGCCCAAAGTCAAGCAAATTGATCGCCTGGTGAAATAGCCTGTTGCATAATGCGAAACGCGCGAGTTGACGATTTACGATTGAGGTGGGGCTTCGGGTACGACCAGTGATAATGGTAACCCGTGAAAACGAGTTTGAATTGACGAAACTGTCATCCGCTGGTTCAAGAGCGGGCTGCAAAGATCTCAAAAAATAACGGGGATTTGAAGTATCATCTTCCAGGAATGTCAGGAGATGGATCCGATGAAAATAATTAAATGGTTGGCTGTAATCCTGGGTCTGCTGGCATTCGTCATCGCCCCGTCCTTGCCCGCGGACAGTCTGAGCCTGAGGCTGGATAAGGACTGGCGCTTCTTCAAGGGTAATCCCGAGGGTGCGGAAGCGGAATCCTTCGACACGGCTGCTTGGGAGACCGTATCGGTGCCGCACACATGGAATGCCGGAGATTGGCAGGCTGCTGCCGGCTACTATCGGGGCCTCGGATGGTACCGTCGCACACTCGAATTGCCGCCGGCATGGAAAGGAAAGCGGGCCTTTCTGCGTTTTGAAGCGGCGAGCATCGCGGCGGATATATTTCTCAACGGCCAGAAGGTTGGCGGCCACAAGGGTGCATTTGCAGCTTTCTGCGTCGAGATCACTCAGGCAGCTCGTTTTGATACCGCAAACTTGCTTGCGGTCCGCGTGAGCAACGCCAAGGACAATATGGTGCCTCCGCTCAGCGGCGATTTCAACATGTTCGGCGGACTCTATCGGCCGGTAACCCTTTTTGCCCGCAACCAGATCTGTATCACGCCGCTCGACTACGGCGCGCCGGGCGTCGCGGTCAGGCAGGCAGCCGTCAGCAGCGAGCGCGCCGGCATCAAAGTGACCTCGAAGATCTCCAACGGCAGCCCTGCCAGCCAGAGCATGGAAGTCGTAACCCGCATTCAGGACGCGGCCGGCAAGACCGTAACTTCAGCCAAACTCCCGGTGACAGTTCCGAGGGACGAAACCACGGCAGCCGAGCAATCCCTGACCATCTTCAAACCTCATCTCTGGAATGGCCTCAAGGATCCGTACCTGTACACCGTGACGGTCGAGCTGCAGTCAGGGGGAATTGTGCTCGACACGGCAGTGCAACCGCTGGGATTGAGATCTCTCCGGTTTGATTCGACGCAGGGATTCTTTCTTAACGATCAGCCCTACTCGATCCACGGCGTCAATCGCCATCAGGACCGCGAAGGATCCGGTTGGGCGCTCAGTGAAAAGGAGCAGGACGAGGATCTGCGCCTCATCCGCGAGATGGGGGCCAATAGCGTGCGCCTGGCTCACTACCAGCACAGCGAATATTTTTATGGCCTGTGCGACAAGGCAGGATTGGTCGTGTGGGCCGAGATACCGCTCGTGAACGAGGTGAATCCGGCTGATGACTTCGCCGCAAATGCCCGGCAGCAGCTCACCGAACTGATCCGCCAGAATATCAACCATCCATCCATCATCGTCTGGAGTGTCTACAACGAGATCGGATTGCGCACCAAGGTGGATCCGACCCTGCTGGTAAAAAACCTGCATGAGCTGGCCAAGGCGGAAGACACCACGAGGCCCACGGTGGGCGCGACCAGCCAGGGAGAACTCACCAAATACCCGGAGATGGTGAGCACACCCGATTTACGCGCCGGAAACCTCTATCCGGGGTGGTACTCGGGGGAGCCGGCAGAAATGGGCAAATGGATCGATCAGTTCAACCAGAATTATGGCGCCCGCGGCTTCGGTGTGAGCGAGTACGGCGCCGGCGCAAGCGTGAAGCAGCACGAGCAGGGAATGACGCAGCGGCCCGATCCGCGCGGCAAATGGCACCCGGAGGAATGGCAGGCCATCCAGCATGAGCAAAACTACGCTGCGATCGTCGCCCGGCCTTTTGTCTGGTGCTCTTTCATATGGAACATGTTCGATTTTTCCAGTTCCGGCAGGACCGAAGGCGACCGCGACGGGATCAATGACAAAGGGCTCCTCAGCTACGATCGCAAGACGAAAAAGGACGCTTTTTTCTTCTACCAGGCCAACTGGAGCAAAGAGCCGATGGTGTATATCACCAGCCGCCGACACATCGAACGCTCGCAAGAGGTAACAGATGTAAAGGCATACTCGAACGGGGCGCGTGCCGAGCTGCGTGTGAACGGCAAATCTTACGGATCGGCAGCCCCAAACGAGGTACACGTATTCATCTGGAAGGGCGTCAAGCTGGCTCCCGGCGAAAACCTGATCGAGGTCTCCGCCCAGGCCACAGGAAAAACGGTGAAGGATACGTGCCGCTGGACCTATCGGCCAGGGAAGTTTTGATTGACGATTGACGATTGGCAAATGACGATTGACGATTGACGAATGGCCGGCACTACTTGGTGTGGTTGCTGCAGATAGATCTGCGGCCGACTTAAACTGATGATTCAGGCTCTGCCTGCGGTCGGTGGCTTGCATCAATTGCAGATCGGCGGTTTTGATTGACGATTGACGAATGGCCGGCACTACGTGGTGTGGTTGCTGCAGATAGATCTGCGGCCGACTTAGACTAATGATTCAGGCTCTGCCTGCGGTCGGCGGCTTGCATCAATTGCAGATCGGTGGTTTTGATTGACGATTGACGATTGACGATTTGCGAAAGACAAGGACTATCGATTGCACGCGCCAGCCCGGCTCATTAGATTATGTCAGCGGCACACCTATTTGCAGAAACCACATCAAGTAGTGCCAGC
>Ga0315284_10002446_pt1 | contig 26569 bp, 18 predicted proteins | sample YL17G09_16_MG_FD_203696 | JGI IMG/M metagenome (GOLD analysis project Ga0315284, IMG submission 203696) | Sediment microbial communities from Yellowstone Lake, YNP, Wyoming, USA - YL17G09_16 | ecosystem: Environmental > Aquatic > Freshwater > Lake > Sediment | place: USA: Wyoming | collected...
GTTAGATATTACTGCTTTGGGCGCAGCCGCAGGCACGGGGATAAGTATATTAAATAACGGCAACGTCGGCATCGGGACGGTGAGTCCTACAGGATTATTTGTCCTTTCAAAAGCATGGTCAAGCCCCGTGGGATCAGGAACTACAAATAATAGCCATATCCGTCTTATGGATAATGGCGTTAATGTACCAGTGTTGGACATGGGGCTCATGTCAACAACCCCTTATGGTGCATGGCTTCAATCCCGAGCTTCGTCTGATTTCAGTGTTATCTATCCCATTGCACTCCAACCAACCGGCGGTAACGTCGGCATCGGGACGACGAATCCGTTATACAAACTGGAAATTGCCTGTGCTGACACTACCTGGACCGATAGAGGCACAACTATTTCCTGTTCAGATTACGCGGAGGTTTATGAGCATAGCGAGAATAGAGAAGATCTTAGGCAGGGACAAATATTAGTTTTTGATCCGAATAGTGACAGAAAGGTAAAAATTTCAACTTCTGCAAATGATCCTATGATTTCCGGCGTTCTTTCTGACAGCCCGGGCATGCTTATCGGCACCGGTGATTCCGTTGCTGTGGGGGGAATAGGCCCAAGCAATTTAGATGATCATCATCTTCCCATGGCTCTTATCGGCCGGGTTCTTACCCAGGTCAGTCTTGTGAATGGTAATATTCAGTCCGGGGATCCGATTACCTCTTCTCCTATCCGCGGAGTTGGCATGAAATCTACTGCCGCCGGCGTTATTGTCGGAAAATCTATGGAAAGCTTAAACGAAAGCTCTGTTTTGACTGATTGTACGAATTCTGAAACCAATGAGCAGGAAAAATGCGGTTTAATCTTGGTTTATGTCAATGTCGGCTGGTACGATCCGACCTTGATTCTCAACAACGTCGGCGTTGACGGTCCGGATGTTCCTGACAATACTTTCATTGCCAAAGTTAAGCAGGTTTTGGCTTCCCTGGGCATGGTTCTTGAAAACGGCATTGCCCGTTTGCAGGAGGTTATTACCGGCAGATTGACGACTAACGAGCTTTGCATTGATGATGTTTGCGTGACTAAAAACCAGCTAAAGACCTTATTAGAGCAGAGCGGGCAAGCAACGCAGGCCGCGGTTATTCCTCCTCCATTGTTGCCATCAGAATCGCCAGTTGTTTCGCCTGTACCCAGTGAATCGCCCAGCCCAATATTAAAGCCTTCGCTGTCTCCGGAACCAAGTGAATCTCCAGAGCCTTCACCGTCAGAATTACCAATAATTTCTCCGGTTTCGCCGGAGCCAGAAGTGTCCCCAGTAGTAGATGAACCAGTTGTGCCGACAGAATAATTACAAAAAATCTATATCACGAATGGCAATAATCAACTAGAGAATCGGTAGAACTTGCGACATTTTTAGAGGTTAAAGTTATGACATGGTGTGATATGAATACGATACCCAATCAAAAAATCCGTCAGACTTATGAGATTTGAGTTCAGTGAGCCCGTGAGATGAAATAAAAAGGTACAAAATGATTAATCTTAACACTACCAACATTCAAAAATCGAATCAGCCGAGGGCATACGCTTTCATCGACAGCCAGAATTTGAATCTTGGGGTTTTAGACCAGGGCTGGAAACTTGATTTCGGCCGTTTCCGGATTTATTTGAAAGACAAGTACGGCGCAGAAAAAGCATATTTATTTATCGGATTTATGCCTGGCAATCAAATGCTTTATACCGAATTGCAAAAAGCCGGATATATTTGCATTTTTAAACCAACTTTAGAGATAAAAGAAAATAACAAAATAAGAGTTAAAGGCAATGTTGACGCCGAACTGGTTTTGCATACGATGATTGAATATCCGAATTACGACAAAGCGATTATTGTTTCTGGCGACGGCGATTTTCACTGTCTGATTGAATATTTGACAGGGAAAAACAAGCTTTTGAGGGTCATTGTGCCTAATAGAAAAAAGTACTCCAGATTATTTTGGAAATTCAATCCCCATTTAGCCTTTATGAATAATCTTAGGAATAAGCTGGAAACAAAAAAGAGAGGCGTCACTTAGGCACGAAGCCTTCGGTTGTCCTCTCATCGTGATATTTAAATAATAGCAAATACGATTAGCCTGTCAAGAGTTTCGAGTAATAAAAGGAGCTTAGCTCCTTACGAACAAAATGAGAAAAATTCAATTCGTTAATGAAGAATGGTATCACATCTACAACCGCGGAGTTGATAAGCGTTTGGTCTTTTCAGAACGACAGGATTACTTAAAGTTTTTAAGAGGTTTGGAAGACTTTAATAACAAGTCTCATTATGAAGAAAGGGCCGGGATGGTTAGAAGAGGCGGTCTTAAGGAGCTTAGCTCCTTTTTGAATGAGCAGGAGAAGATCGTTGAAATAACTTGTTATTGCCTTAATCCAAATCATTTTCATCTGGTTTTGAAGCAATTGATTGATAGAGGAATCACAATGATGTTGCACAGGCTTAGTACCAGCTATACAAATTATTTTAATGATAAATATCAGCGTTCAGGTAGTCTTTTCCAAGGTCCTTTTAAAGCCGTTCGCGTTGATACTGACCAGTATCTATTTTGGTTATCGGGTTATGTTAACGGCAATCCGGAGATTCATCGTGTAGCTAAGGCGAATAATTACGAGTGGTCCAGTTACAAGGACTTTTTGACCATAAAAAGCAATAATCAAATTCTAGGAAACAAAGACATTATTCTTTCTCAGTTTGGAAATTCATCCAGAAATTATGAAAACTTTGTTAATCGTGTTATTGAAGAAAGCAGAACGAGAAAGGAAATGGAGAAGTATCTTTTAGAAAAACTTGAGGCATAAAGGAGCTAAGCTCCTTAATGGAAAGACAATGTTAAGGCAAATAGTAAAAATGGTGGTGGATATAATGTTTCCTAGAAACTGCATTAACTGCGGAAAAGAAGGAAAGTATATTTGTGAAAAATGCGAGTTATTTCTTTCCGAGGCCCCCAGCCTTTTTAATCAAGGGAATTTAGAAGAAATAATCGGTTGCTGGGAATATGAGGGTTTGGCAAAGAAAATAATTTTTAAAATTAAATACGAGGGCGTATTCGACGCCATCAACGAACTCATTGAAATGGCTTTTGAGATAAGAGAGCTGTATCTTCCAGAAGGGACAATGATAACTTTTGTGCCTATGTTTAAGGGAAAAGAGAAAATAAGAGGATTTAATCAGGCAGAATTGATCGCCAAAAAACTTGGGAAAACAACGGGCAAAGAAGTATCGTCTTTGCTTGAGAAAATAAAAGACACGAGTTCGCAAATCGAGTTAGACAAAGAGGAACGGCTGGCCAATGTTAAAAATTCATTCCAGATAAAAGAAAAAACAATTTGCCCTAACAACATTCTGCTGGTGGACGATGTTTGGACGAGCGGGGCAACAATGAAAGAGTGCGCCAAGATTTTAAAAAGAGCCGGAGCAAAAAGAATTTTCGGTTTTACCTTGGCCCGGACCGTGTAGTACTAAAAAGGAGCTTAGCTCCTTACGAATAAAATTATGGAAAATATTGTTGAGATACAAGATAAAAGATATCCGGAATTGTTGAAGAAGATTAAGGGCGCGCCCAAGAGGCTTTATTATAGGGGCGAATATGATGACGATATTTTCAAAAATTGTCTGGCGGTGGTGGGGTCAAGGCGCCTAACGAGCTATGGCCGGCGCATGACCCAACTTCTGGTTTCAGAGATTGCCGCCTCGGGCATTACCATTGTTTCGGGGTTTATGTACGGCGGGGACGAGGCTGCTCATCAAGCAACCGTCGAAGTTGGAGGAAGAACTATTGCCGTCATGCCCTGTGGCATAGATTTAATCCATCCGGAATATCAGGAAGAACTTTATCAAAAAATTTTGGATAACCGAGGTTTAATTCTCTCGGAATTTGAAGGCAGTTTTTCACCGGCCCTCTGGACTTATCCCAAGAGAGACAGAATTGTAGCCGGACTTTCCCAAGCGGTCTTAGTGGTAGAGGCAGGACTTGTCTCGGGCACTTTTATTACAGTGGGACATGCCAAAAGTTTTGGCCGTAAAATATTTGCCGTGCCCGGACCATTGACCAGCGAAGTTTCAAAGGGAACGGCTCAGTTGATAAAACAGGGAGCCGAGATAGTGACCGAGGCAAGTGACGTTTTAAAGCATTTTGGCCGAGTTGTGCGAAGCGAGGCTTCGCACAAAGGCGCTTTGCATCAGGGCTTGATTGGGTTGGATGGACTAGAAAAGAAAATAATGGACAATCTGAAAAGAGAGCCTTTGGAAGCAGACAGTCTGGCCAGGATTTTGTCTCTGCCGGTTTCCAAAATCAGCGCTGACCTGTCTTTAATGCAAATCAAAGGTTTTATAAAACAAGAAGGCAATAAATATTATGTTAGTTAAAGTTTCGTCGGCCGCCAATCTGGGCCTGGAAACAATCAAAGTTGATGTTGAAGTGCATTTAGCCAACCGGGGTTTGCCGGGTTTTGAAATTGTCGGTCTTCCCGATAAAGCCGTGGACGAAAGCAAAGAAAGAGTGAGGGCGGCCATTTTGAGCTCGGGCATTGAATTTCCCCCGAAGAAAATCATTGTTAACTTGGCTCCGGCCGATATTCCCAAAGAAGGTTCTTTTTATGATTTGCCGATCGCCTTGGGAATATTAAAAAGCGTTTTGCCATTTTCTATACCGGAAAAATCTTTGTTTTTCGGCGAACTGTCGCTGGACGGCTCCTTACGACATACGCGGGGAGCGTTTTTACTGGCGCTTTTTGCCAAAGAACTGGGGTTTGAAAATTTATTCGTTCCCAAAGATTCAGCCAACGAGGCCAGCATTATTAAGGGGATCAAAGTCTACCCGGTTGAAAATCTTTTTGAACTGACAAATCATTTCCTGGGCCGGAAACTGATCACGCCCGCAATTTTCAGAAAAAGCGAAATTGACGAGAGGCTGCCCTCCCCGGCCGAATTTGACATGAAGGAAATTCTGGGCCAGGAACAGGCCAAACGGGCCATGGAGATCGCGGCTTCGGGCAGCCACAATATTATTATGATAGGCTCTCCTGGTTCGGGGAAAACCATGCTGGCTAGAGCTTTGCCAGGAATTTTACCTCCATTAAGCGAAGAAGAATCTTTAGAGGTGACAAAATTATATTCGGCGACTGGCAATATCCCGCCCGGAGGCTCTCTGGTGACTAACCGCCAATTTAGGGCGCCTCATCATACTGCCTCGCAAGTGGGGCTGATTGGCGGCGGAACCAGGCCCCAGCCCGGAGAAATCAGCTTGGCGCATAGGGGGGTTCTATTTTTGGACGAGTTCAACGAATTTCCCAGATCGGTGATGGAGGCTCTGCGCCAGCCTTTGGAAGACGGTCATCTGACGATATCTCGGAGCAGGGAAAGAGTGGAATACCCAGCCGATTTTATGCTGGTGGCCTCGGCCAATCCCTGCCCTTGCGGTTATTTAAACCATCCAAAGAAAAACTGCGTCTGTTCTCCAAGGCAAATCAGAAAATACCAGAAAAGGATTTCCGGGCCAATTTTGGACCGAATTGATTTGCACGTGGTGATCCAGCCGGTTGATGTTGAGGAATTTTCTGAAAATCAGAAAGCCTCGGAGTTTTTGGAATCATCGGAAAAAATCAGAAAGAGAGTGGCATTGGCTCGCCAAATCCAACTCAAACGTTTTAAGAAAGAAAACATTTACACAAATGCTCAAATGAAGAATAGCCATATTAAAAAATACTGCCAGCTTTCAAAAGAAGTGGAACAGCTTTTAAAGCAGGCCGGCCTGAAATTCCAGCTGTCAGCCCGGTCTTACATGAAAATGATAAAAGTCGCCAGAACCATTGCTGATTTGGATGGAATCGAGGATATTGGCATTACTCACATGGCCGAAGCCTTGCAGTACCGGCCCAAAATTTATGAAGACATATAAAACATATAAAAACCAGTTAGTTTTACGTTAAAAGGAGCTAAGCTCCTTTCTAACTTGGCATAAATATCATGAATCAGCTCGAGATTAATAAAGAAATGGAGTTAAAGGAAAAGGAGCTTAGCTCCTTTAAGAGAAGCGCGCATTTGGACATAGGGAGGAGGGGCGAGGAGATTGCCAAAGAATATTTGGAGAAAAAAGGATACAAGATAGTTGAGCAAAATTATAAAACAAAGTATGCAGAAATAGATTTAGTGGCAAAACAAAAAAATGAATTGGTTTTTGTGGAAGTGAGGACGAAAATAGGAGAAAATTTTGGCAGCCCCGAAGAAACCATTGATAGAAAAAAATTGAGGAAGCTTTTTAACAACGCAACGGCTTACATGGCCAGAGTTAAATGGAAGGGTTCTTGCCGGATAGATGCCGTCTGCATTGTTCTAAAAAATGATTATTCCGTAGAGCGCTTAAATCATTGCGAAAACATCATTTAGTAATGTCTGATCATCTTCTTGTTTTCATCTTAAAATTAAGATATTATGAATAATAAAAGTTAGGCAGTTAAATAATTATTATTAGTAAAATTAAGTTAAAAATATGGTAGATACACAGAATTCAATCAAAGTTTGGCAAAAGGTTTCCAAGACGGCAATCTTATTATTAGTTTTCTTGCTGCCCTTGTTCTTTCTGCCTTTTACCTCAAACGTTTTAGATTTCAACAAGCAGGCTCTTTTGGTGGTTTTCGTCTTGGTTTCGCTCTTCGCCTGGCTATTGAAGTCCTTGATCGAAGAAAAGATTACTTTGGACATCAGCTGGTTTAATCTGGTTCCGGCAGTTCTTTTAGTTGTCACGGCCCTGTCAACTTTGTTTTCTGCCTATAAATACGGCAGTTTCTGGGGCTGGCCCTTGGCAGTGGCGCCGAGCCTGCTGACAGTATTAGTTCTGGTTCTTTTCTATTTTTTGATCCTGCATCTTTTCCGCAAGCCCGAAGAGATTTTCGGCCTGATCTTTATTTTAATGATTTCCAGCCTGATCGTTTCTTTCTTTTCCCTGTTTCAGGTGTTTGGAAAGTTTGCTTTACCTTTTGATTTTGCCAAGTCAAATTCATTTAATACCATTGGTTCTGTTAATTCTCTGGCGATTTTCATTGCTACGATTCTGCCCTTGGCGGCCAGCCTGATTTTTATCTCAAAAAACCGCTTGCTCAAAAGCCTAGTTTGGTTGCTTTTGGGCCTGTCATTGATTTTGCTCCTGGCTGTAAATTTCCAGACCGCCTGGCTGGTTTTACTGGTAAGTTCTTCAGTCATTTTAGTGTTTGGGATTTCCAGAAGAGAAATGTTTAACTTGAGCTGGCTATTTTTGCCAATACTGTTTTTGGCCTTGGCTTTGTTTGCGTTGGTGATGAGAACTTCTATTTTCCCGGCTATAGTTTTGCCGACAGAGGTCTCTCCGTCATTGTCAGCCAGTTTTAAGATTGCCTGGGAAACCTTGAAAAGCTTTAATTCCCCCCTTTCCTGGCTGTTCGGATCAGGCCCCGGCACTTTTGTCTATGATTACTCAAAGTACAAGCCCTTGGAGATTAACCAGACAGAGTTTTGGGCAACAAGATTTAGTCTCGGCTCTTCAGAAATTATTGATAAATTGGCCACCACCGGCATTTTTGGCTTTTTTTCTTTTCTGGCCGTGATTGGCGCCAGTATTTTTACTGGGTTTAAGGCCATTATTTCCAAGGAAGCAAAAAAAGACAATTTGGTCTGGACAATAATGATCGGAGTCTTGGCCAGCTTTGTCGGATCAGTGATTGGTCTTTTGTTCTATCCCGGCAATCTTTCTTTAATGTTTTTGTTCTGGCTGCTGATGGCTCTGATCTTTAGCCTGATTGGCAGCAAGTCAAGAACATTCAACTTGCAGGTTTCAGAGCCGGTTGAAGGAAAATCCAGAACGGGCGCGCCTTGGATGGCGGTCGGGGTTTCCTTTGTCTTTATTACGGTGCTGATTATTTCCATGTTTGTTTTCTTTGTCCAGGGACAAAGATTCTTTGCTGAAACCAATTATATGAAAGCTTTGGCCAGCGTTCAAAAAGCTGACAATGACGCTGCCATTAAGCATTTGTCCGCAGCCATTCGTTTGACCAATGGAAAACAAGATAATTACTGGAGGGATTTGTCCCAAGTCTATCTTTTCAGGATTAATGAAGAGCTTCAGAAAAAGGACTTGACTCAGGAGCAGATGAGCCAGAACGTGAGCAATCTCATTTCTCTGCTGGTTGAAGCGGCAAAATCTTCAACTGATTCTTCGCCAAAAAACGTGGCTAACTGGACGATTAGGGGATATATTTACAGCAACATCATGCCTTTAATCGCGGGATCAGACGAATGGGCCATTAAAGCCTATGAAGAAGCAATTAAGCTTGATCCGAAAAACCCTTCGGTTTACGCTGATCTGGGCCAAGTTTATACAGCCAGAGCAGATAGTCTGGAACAGGACAAGGAAAAAGCTTCTGAAAGGCAGCAGGCTTTAGATTTGGCCAAGGGAAATCTACAAAAAGCCCTGGATTTAAAATCAGATTATGCCCAGGCTAGGTTTCAGCTGGCCATGATTGATATCAGGGAAAACAAGATAAAAGATGCGATTACCAAATTAGAAGAAACAAAAGTGATTGCCCCGTTTGACACGGGACTGGGATTCCAGCTAGGTTTGGTTTATCAGGCTGACAATCAGAAAGACAAGGCCCAGGCTGAATTTGAAAGAGTGATTGCCCTTGATTCAAATTATGCCAATGCCAGGTATTTTCTGGGATTAATCTATGATGACAAAGGGGAAAAGCAAAAAGCGCTTGAGCAGTTTACCAAGATCGCTGAATTAAATTCTGATAATGATCTGGTCAAAAGCATTCTGGAAAACCTGAAAGCCGGCAAACCTGCGCTTGAAGGATTAACCCAGCCCCAGCCGCCAATCCAGGAAACTCCTGAAGAGCAATTGGAGCCGGGAACTGAGAATAAGCCAGCCGCTACAAAAACTCCTTTACCCAGCCCTAAAAAATAGCTTTTGCCTTAAATGAATCTTAAGCTTGACCGCATCTTAAATTACAGCATTTATCTGCTTGTCTTTTTAGTACCGATATTCTGGGTTCCTTTTTTCTTTGAAGCCTGGGAATTCCCAAAGCAGTTTTTGCTTTTGTCTTTAAGCCTGCTGATCTTTATTCTGTCTTTGGCCAAAGCCTTTTTACAAAGAGGCTTTAAAATCTTGTGGCCTTTTGATATTTTGGTTTTAGGGTTTCTTTTAATTGCTGTTCTCGCCAGTATTTTTTCAGTTGACAGGATCTTTAGCCTGTTTGGATTCTATGGCCGGTTTTCTGACAGCCTGCTTAATCTGATCAGCCTTGGCTTAATCTATTTTTCAGTCAGCCGCAGCTCTAAAGAACCTGATGTAAAACTTTTAAAAGCGCTTTTGCTTTCAGGATTGCTGATAACAGTTTTTAGCTATTATTTTCTTTTGGCCAGGCAAAGCAATTTTAATTTGGTGGCCCCTTCGCTTGAAGGCTTGGCCATGTTTTTGCTGCCCTTGCTGTTTTTAAGCCTGAACCTGGATTTTAAGAAAATATCTTTGGCTTTCAGCTTTTTGGCTTTGGGATTAATTTTCTTAATTGACTATACGCCGAGCCTGATCGCTTTGGGTTTGACTGCTGTTTTCTACCTGGTCTTTTTGCTGGTTAATCATAGCCAGGGCCTAAGAGGGGAAAACAAGGTTGTCGCCTCAATGCTGATTTGTTTTTCAGCGGCGGCCATTATCGGGCTTAGTTTTGATTTGCCTAAATCTTTTTTAAACTTTCCCCGCGAAGTCACTTTAAGCTATGAAACAAGCTGGCAAATTGCCATTGATTCTCTAAAATCAAGGCCGATCCTTGGTTCAGGGCCAGGCACCTTTTTCCATGACTTTTCCAAATTCAGGCAGGCTGACTTTAATCTGGATTCTCTTTGGCAGATCAGGTTTGACAGGCCATTGGGATATTTCGCGGAAATAGTTTCCGGCTTAGGCATTTTGGGGCTTTTAGCCTATCTGTTCTTAGCTTTTGTGGCTCTAAACAAGGCCTTAAACCTGAAAATCGAGATCTTGATCTTTCCTTTGTTGGCAATGCTTATCTGCCAGGCAAGCTATTATCAGAATACGGCTTCAGGCTTTGTTTTCTGGCTTTGGCTAGCCATGATTGCCAGCCTTTGTTCCAAAGCCAAAGAAAAAAAAGTCTCTTTTGCTTTAGCTAAAAAAACCTTGCAAGGAAGAATAACGACTTTGATTGGCATTGTTGCTTTGAGCTTTATTTCTCTGGCCGCTATTTTCTTTGTTTTAAGAATTTATTCCGCAGATTACTTTTACAACCAGGGTTTTAAAAAGTCGGCCGGAGAAGAAAAGATAGTTTTGTTAAAAAAGGCAAGCCTGATTAATCCATATTTTTCTGAATACCAGATTATCTTGAGCCGAGCTCTTTTAAATAATGCTGTCTTAGAGTCGCAAAAGCCGGCCAGAGACAATCAAAAGATTTTCCAATTAATGGTTGAAGCCGCGGATTCTGCCAAGAGAGCAACTCGGCTTTCTCCGAATTGGGTGGCTTCATGGGAAACTTTGGGCATGATTTACCAAGGAGTGCAGAGTTTGGCTATTGGAGCTGAAGACTGGGGAATCAAGTCTTTTGAAAAGGCCATAGAACTGGAGCCGACCAACTCTTTGCTTTATTCAAAATTGGGCAAAATCTATTTTGCCAAAGATGAATTTGACAAAGCCAGAAATCAGTTTATTAAGGCCGAGACTTTAAAGCCTGACTTTTTTGAGCCCCAGCTTTTCTTGGGTCTGATCAAAGAAAAGCAGGGCGATGTTAAAGGGGCGGCAAAATCTCTAGAGCGTTTGCAAAATCTTTATCCTTTAAATTCAGACATTGCTTTTCAGCTGGGCCGGCTTTACTTTAACCAGAGAGAAACAGATAAGGCCATTGCCCAGTTTCAAAATGCTTTAAAGATTAATCCCAATCATTTAGACAGCTTGTATTCAATGGCTTTGGCCTTGGAAAAGCAGGGGAAGAGAGCTGAAGCCCTAACCTATATTAAAAAAGCTTTAGCGTTAAGCCCTGAAAACCAGATATTAAAGGATAAACTCGAGGATTTAAACAAAGACTAAGTGCTGGTATATCAAACCTTTGTTTGTTATAATCAAAATATATGGCAAAGAAAAAGCCTAAAAGCATCAAATTCCGACCTTCTCTTTTTTGGGATGTTGATCCGAAAACCATTGATCTTAAAAAACACAGCCGCTATATCATTGAGCGGATTTTAGATTTTGGCAATGACAGCGAAGCGCGCTGGATGTGGCGGAAATATCCTCTTTCTTTATTGCGTAAAACAATCGAGCAGTCTCGGACTATCCGACCCGAGACACGTTCTTTATGGCAACTATTGATAACCAAAACGTAAAATGGAGGAATGATATCCTTTTGCCGGCGACTAGGAAAACGCTTGATTTTTTAGCTCAAGAGCAATGGTTAAAAAAAGAAAAGTGGTATCTTGCTGGCGGTACTGCTTTAGCTCTGCAAGTCGGCCATCGCCGGTCTTTAGATTTAGATTTCTTCATTTCCCAAAAAACTTTTGTTCTAAATGAAGTAACTCGGCATTTCACAAAAAGCCGTTGGAAAATCAATATTGCCAAAGAAGGAACAATATATGCCGAATTAGGCGGTGTTAAAGTTAGTTTTATCGCTTACCCGCTTTTCATTCCTAAGAAGCCATTTTGTTTGTACGGCAATATCAGTATTCTTCAACCAATAGACATTGCGGTTATGAAAATTATTGCCATTAGTCAGCGAGGCAGAAAACGCGACTTTGTAGATTTATATTGGTGTGCCACGCAAAAAGAACCGCTTTTGGAAATAATCAAAAAACTTCCTTATCAATATCCGGCAGTAGCGCATAATTATCATCATATTTTAAAAAGTTTAGTCTATTTTATCGATGCCGATTCAGATCCTATGCCCAAAGTTTTTTTCGAAACTAGTTGGAAAAAAATAAAAAAGTATTTTAAAAGAGAAGTGCCGCGGATCGCTCGCGAACTTTTAGATTTTTAAGCTGTCCAAGTTCAGATACATTAAACGAATGGTATGGCCTATCTATACAATTTGAAAGCGTGGGATCTATTTATGAAAACATAATAAAACGCCAATTTTATTTCAGAGCCGTTATATGCCATGAACCAATACAAAAGACCTTGACAAGATATACTTAATTTTATTATAATAGTTGCACGAACGACCTAGATTGTTTTTAGGTTTTTTATAGTATTAAGAGCATTTAAGTTTTTTAAATAATCCAAACTTAACTTGAAGCCTGCTCGGCTCAATTAAAAATTTCTTAATTTAATCCCTAAGCTTTGACGGGGGCTTTTTAGCTATTCAGACTATTAATTTTCATGAAAACCAAATCTTTCTCCAAGTCAAACGTCTCTTTTAAACTTCCCTATTTAGGCTCTCTACAGAGAGACAGCTGGCAATGGCTTTTAGAAAAAGGCATTAAAGATCTTTTTACTGAAGTGTCGCCAATCAGAGACTATACCAAGAAAGAATTTGAGCTTTGGTTTTTAGATTTCAAGCTTGATCCTCCAAGATACAAAGATGACCTTGACGCCAAGATAGACAATTCCTCCTATGAGGCTTGTTTAAGGGTCAAGGCCAGATTAGTTAACTTAAAAACTAAAGAAGTCAAAGAACAAGAAGTATTTTTAGCTGATTTTCCGTTAATGACTGACCGCGGGACTTTTGTCGTTAATGGCGTGGAAAGAGTAGCCATTGCCCAGCTGATCAGGTCGCCCGGAGTTTTCTTTACCAGCAATATCATTGGCAGCCGGCACTTTTTCGGAGCCAAGATCATTCCTAACCGCGGCGCCTGGCTGGAAATTGAAACAGACGCGTCCGGCTTTATTGGCATTAAAATCGACAGAAAAAGAAAGGTAGCCGCCACCACCATGTTGCGGGCTTTTGGCGTTACCAGCGATCAGTCTTTAAAAGAGCTTTTTCAGGACGTTGATAATGATCCGGAAATAAAATATCTTGAAGAAACTATTAAAAAAGATTCCAGCCATAACCAGGCCGAGGCCCTGGTGGAAATTTATCAAAGGCTAAGGCCAGGCGATTTGGTTACCCCGGACACGGCCAGGGAATTGATTGAAAGCATGTTTTTTAACTTTGAAAGATATGACTTGTCCAGGGTGGGCAGATGGCGCATGAACCAGAGATTCAGGGCCTTGAAAGGAGACATTAAAAAAGCAAAGAGCGATGAAGATATTGATATTAAAGACAGGGTTTTAAGGCCAGAAGACATAATCACTATCATTCATGAAGTGATTAAATTAAATAACACGCCGGGAGCTGCGCCTGACCCAATTGACCATTTGGGCAACCGTCGGGTCAGGACCTCAGCCGAGGTTTTGCAAAACAGAATGAGAGTGGGCCTGTTAAGAATGGAACGGATTATTAAAGACAAAATGTCCACCCTTGAAGATGAAGTTATGACCCCGTCCCAGATTATTAATCCCAGGCCTTTAATGGCAATTATTAAGGAGTTTTTCACTTCCAGCCAGCTTTGCCAATTCATGGATAATGAAAATCCTTTAGCTGAGCTAGAGCATAAGAGAAGATTGGCTGCCACCGGCCCCGGAGGCTTGACCAGAGAAAGGGCGGGTTTGGAAGTCAGGGATGTTCAGCCTTCCCATTATGGCAGGATTTGCCCGATTCAGACTCCAGAAGGGCAAAACGTGGGCCTGATCTCGCACTTGGCCTGCTTTGCCAGGGTTAATTCCTTTGGCTTTTTGGAAACTCCCTATTTTAAAGTGGAAAAAGGCAAAATCACTTCAGAAGTAAACTATCTTAACGCTTATGAAGAAGAAAGATACAATATTGCCCATGCCGGCATTCCCATTGACGCCAATGGCCGAATTATTCCTGATAAGGTAGCGGCCAGAATCAAAGGCGAGCCGGGCCAGATTGAAAAGGAAAAAATTAACTTTATTGATGTTTCCTCAAAACAGGCAATTTCAGCAGCCACCGCTTCAATCCCGTTTTTGCAGAATGATGACGCCAACCGCGCTTTAATGGGATCTAACATGCAGCGCCAGGCTGTTCCCTTGTTAAACCCTGAGGCGCCTTTAGTTTGTACTGGAGTAGAGCCAAGCGTGGCCAGAGATTCGGGCCAGATTTTAATTGCCAAAGACGACGGCATTGTCAAAGAAGTTGATGCCGATCACATTAAGATTCAAAATCAGAAAACCAGAGTCATTACTGAATATAAATTAAGAACTTTTGTCAGAACCAACCAATATACCTGCTTTCACCAGAAACCAACTGTTAAAAAGGGACAGAAAATCAAGTCGGGCGATATTTTAACAGACGGAGCCGCGATTGATGACGGCTGGCTGGCTTTGGGCAGAAACATTTTAGTTTCTTTTTTGCCTTGGCGGGGCAGCAATTTTGAAGACGCGATTATCATTTCAGAGAAATTAGTCAAAGACGTTGTTTTCGCCTCAATTCACATTGAAGACTTTTTCTGCGATGTCAGGGAAACCAAGCTTGGTCCTGAACTCACGACTTCAGACATTCCCAATGTCAGTGAAGACAAATTAAAAGATCTTGATTCAGAAGGAATTATCAGGATTGGCGCCGAAGTTGGCCCCCATGATATTTTAGTCGGCAAAATCTCTCCTAAAGGAGAAACAGATTTGACTCCGGAAGAAAGATTATTAAGAGCCATTTTTGGCGAAAGAGCCAGGGAAATCAAAGACAGCTCGCTTTTGCTGGAATATGGCAAAAGAGGCCGGGTCACTGACGTTAAAGTCTGGGAAAGGGAAAAAGGGGCGAAATTGGAGCCCGGCATTATGAAAAGAGTCCAGGTTGAAGTGGCAGAATTCAGAAAGATCCAGACCGGAGATAAATTAGCCGGACGCCACGGCAACAAAGGCGTGGTATCTCTGGTTTTGCCAGAAGAAGAAATGCCGTTTTTGGAAGACGGCACGCCCGTCGATATTATCTTAAATCCTTTAAGCGTGGCGTCGAGAATGAATCTTGGCCAGATCTTGGAAACTCATTTGGGATTAGCTGCCAAAAAACTAGGCTACCGGGCCGTGTCGCCGGCTTTATTGGGAGCTAATGAAAAAGACATAAAAGCTGAATTAAAAGCAGCCGGCTATCCGGAAGACGGCAAATTGCAAGTCTATGACGGCCGGACCGGCGAACCATTTAACGGCAAAGCCACGGTTGGCTATATTTATATGATGCAATTGATTCATATGGTTGAAGATAAAATCCATATGAGGTCAATTGGCCCCTATTCTTTGATTACCCAGCAGCCTTTAGGCGGCAAATCCCAGTTTGGCGGCCAGAGATTCGGAGAAATGGAAGTCTGGGCTCTTGAAGGCTATGGCGCTGCCCATATTTTACAGGAAGTTTTGACCATTAAATCTGATGACGTGGCTGGCCGAGCCGCGGCCTACGAATCAATCTTAAAAGGCGATCCGATCAGGCATCCCAATGTTCCGGCTTCTTTTAATTTATTAGTGGCTGAATTAAAATCTTTGGGATTAGCTATTGAAATCAAGGAAAAGCCCAGAGAAAGAGGGAAAAGAGATTAAGAATTTAAACTTTTAAACACAATGCGCGTTGCTGATTTAGAAGCAATCAGAATCAAGCTGGCTTCGCCCGAGGATATTTTATCCTGGAGCCATGGCGAAGTCACCAAACCGGAAACCATTAATTACCGGACCCAGAAGCCGGAGAAAGACGGTCTTTTTGACGAGAAGATTTTTGGCCCGGAAAAAGACTATGAATGCTATTGCGGCAAGTACCGGGGCATCCGCCACAAAGGCATTGTCTGCGACAAGTGCGGCGTTGAAGTGACCAAGTCTCAGGTCAGGCGAGAAAGAATGGGGCATATAAAACTGGCTTCTCCAGTTTCCCACATCTGGTTTTTAAGAGGGATTCCGTCGAGGATCGGCCAGATTTTGGATTTGCCCATGTCGCATTTGGAAAAAGTTATTTATTTTAACGCCTATATTATTATCAAGGCCGATGAAGCTGCTAAGAAATCCATTTTAGAGCAAATTGAAAAAGAGTATTTGCAAAAGCTTAAAGCGCAAAAAAACCTAGTTAAGCAAAAAGCTGAAAAAGAACAACTTGAGAACAAGAAAAAAAAGCAAAGCGCTGAAAAAGAACAAGAAAAGTTAAAGAAAAAAAAGCAAAGCAAAGAAGATAAAATAGACGAGCGGGATTTAAAACTAGCCAAAGATAAAGCTAAAGACGAAGTTTTGAGCTTAAAGCCTTTGAAAATTCTTTCTGAGATAGAATACTTTGATTTGTCTTTAAAGTATGGCCAGTGTTTTGAAGCCGGAACTGGAGGAGAAGTTTTAAGAAAGATTTTCAGCGAAATTGATCTGAAAAAACAAATTAACCATTTACGCCAAGAAATTGAAACCGCCTCTCCCTTAAACAAGAGAAAACTCTTAAAAAGAATAAAGCTTTTCCAGGGCATGGAAAAAGCTGGCATTAAGCCTGAATGGATGTTTTTGACTTTCTTGCCGATTCTGCCGCCAGACTTACGGCCAATGGTTCAATTAGACGGCGGCAGGTATGCCTCTTCTGATTTAAATGATCTTTATCGCCGGGTGATTAACCGCAACAATCGCTTAAAGTATTTATTGGAGATAGGCGCGCCTGAAGTAATTGTCAGAAATGAAAAAAGAATGCTTCAGGAAGCGGTTGACGCTTTGATTGACAATGGCATGAGAAAAGGAACTATGACTCAGGCCACGACTGGCGGCCGCCGGCTTTTAAAATCTTTAGCCGATATTTTAAAAGGAAAACAAGGCAGATTCCGCCAAAACCTTTTGGGAAAAAGAGTTGACTATTCTGGCCGCTCCGTCATTGTTGTTGGTCCCGAGCTTTTGCTTCACCAGGTTGGCATTCCAAAGAAAATGGCTTTAGAGCTTTTTAAGCCCTTTGTCATTAAAAAGATTCTTGATCAGGAACTAGCCTACAATGTCAGGGGCGCTTCAAGATTAATTGAACAGGAAACAGACGATATCTGGGCCATTTTAGAAGGAGTGGTTAAGGGCAAAGTGGTTTTGTTAAACAGGGCGCCGACTTTACATCGCTTGGGCATTCAAGCTTTTAAACCCATCTTAATTGAGGGAGAGGCTATCAGAGTTCATCCCTTGGTTTGTAAAGCTTTTAACGCTGATTTTGACGGAGACCAGATGGCAGTCCACTTGCCTCTTTCCAGCGAGGCTCAGGACGAGGCTTTAAAAATAATGCTTTCTTCCCGCAATCTTTTAAAGCCGGCCACGGGCCTGCCCATTGTCAGCCCAACCCAAGATATTGTTTTGGGATGCTATTGGTTTACCAAATTAAGAGCAGGCGCAAAAGGAGAGGGCAAAATCTTTGGATCTCCCCAAGAAGCGTTGTTAGCCCATGAGTTTGGCCAAGTCGACCTGAATGCCGAGATTAAGATTCCTTTAGATCAAATTAAAGGAAATGAGAAATTGCCAAAAGAAAAATCAATTCTTTTTGAAACTTCAGTCGGCAGATTAATCTTTAATGAGGCATTGCCTGATGATTTTCCTTTTCAAAGCCATGACATGAATTCAAAAAAGATTGAAGAGCTGATCAGGGAAGTGATTGAAAAGTATGGCATTGAAAACACTCAGCCGGTTTTAGACAAGATAAAATCAACCGGATTTGACGGCGCGACCAGATCTGGAATCAGCTGGGGCATGGATGATCTGCAGGTGCCGGCAGAAAAACCAAAGTTAATTGAAGCTGCTGAAAAAGAAATCAGCGCTTTAGAAAGCCATTTCCAAAAAGGATTTTTATCCAGGGAGGAAAAATATCAAAAATCAATCGAGGTTTGGCAAAAGACCAAGTCTGAAATTGAAAAATTAGTGCCAAAGGCCTTGCCCGTTAACGGCTCCGTTTTCACTATTATTGATTCGGGATCCAGGGGCTCTTGGTCTCAACCAGTGCAGATGGCTGGCATGAAAGGCTTGGTGATTAACCCGGTGGGCAGGATCATTGAGCTGCCGATCAAGCATTCATACAAGGAAGGCTTTGATGTTTTGGAATACTTTTTATCTACCCATGGCGCCAGAAAGGGAACAGCCGATACCGCCTTGAGAACGTCAACCGCCGGATACTTGACCCGCAGGTTGGTTGATGTCGGCCACGAGGTGATTGTTTATGAAAATGACTGCGGTGATAATAAAGGAACCTTGTTTTTAAAGAAAGAAGCAGATGAAATCGGCCAGAATTTCCTGATGAAGATTGTCGGCCGCATTGTTACCGATGCTGTCATCAGCCCTGATAAAAAGATAATTCTTAAAAAAGGACAAACTATTACCTGGGAAAAAGGCAAAAAGATTATTGAAGCACAAGTTGAGCAAGTTGCGGCGAGATCGCCTTTAAGTTGCAAGCTGGCTCGGGGAGTTTGCCAGAAATGCTATGGCTGGAGTTTGGGAGCAGGAGAGCTGGTTAATATCGGCGAAGCGGTTGGCGTCATATCTGCTCAAGCCATCGGCGAGCCCGGAACCCAGTTAACCATGAGAACCTTTCATACTGGCGGAGTTGCGACCGGCGGAGACATTACTATGGGTTTGCCTCGGGTTGAGGAAATCTTTGAAACCAGGGTGCCAGCCGGCAAGAGCATCATTTCTCAGAATGAAGGCACGGTTTTAGAAATTGTTAATTCAAGATTTATTAAAGTAAAATCGAAACCAGATTCGAAAACAGGAGCTAAAAAAGACGTAATTGAATATGAGATTCCGGCTGGCAAAGGCATTTTGGTTAAAGTTGGAGACAAGGTTGAGCCCGGTCAGCCTTTATGCGAAGGCAATCTTGATTTAAAGGAGCTTTTCAAAGCGGTTGGCGAAGAAGAGACCAGGCACTATATTATCAGGGAAATTCAAAGAATTTATGTTTCTCAGGGAGCTTCAATTCATGATAAGCATTTAGAAGTGATTGTCAGGCAAATGTTTTCGAAAATGAGGATTAAAGATGCCGGCGACAGCAACTTTATCCAGGGAGAAGTGGTTAGCAAAACCAGGCTGGCTGAAGAGAATGACAGGCTTAAAAAAGAAGGCAAAAAGCAGATAATCGCCCAGTCCGCGCTGTTGGGAATTTCTAAAGTTGCTTTGGCCACCGACAGCTTTTTATCAGCCGCTTCCTTTATTGAAACTTCAAGAGTCTTGATTAAAGCTGCCATTGAAGGTAAAGAAGACAAACTTTTGGGATTAAAGGAAAACGTCATTATCGGCAAACTGATCCCGGCCGGGACTGGACTAAAAAAGTAGTTGGATATGTTGTAAATTTCAAGCTACAATATATCATTAGGCTAGTTTTTGAATTAAATTATGGCCAAGAAAAATTTTCCTAAAAAAGAAAAGATTAAAAACCTCAGTTTTTTGCCCAAATCAATCAAGGGCTATCTATTAAGCTTGGTTTTGCTTTTGATGGCCGCTATCATTTTATTTTCCTTTTTTAATTTAGCCGGCAAGGGCGGCCAACAAATACTAGCTGGACTTTTGTTTCTATTCGGCAAGACGATTTATTTATTGCCTTTGTTTTTGGTTTTGAGCGCAACCATTTTCTTTGTCGGCAGTCATAACCCGCAACGGGTTTTAAAGATGACGGCTTTTGCTCTTTTGCTATGCTTGTTTGGCTTGAGCGCCATTTTAAACTCTTTTGGCGCCATTGAAAAAATCTCCTTAAAAGCAAAGCCGTTGGGCGGTTTTCTTGGCTACTTTTTAAGTTTTCCAATCTTAAAGTTCTTTGGCTTTTGGGTGAATTTAATTGTTTTTATCTTGGTGGTTGTCTTTGGCTTTCTCATCTTTTGGCAAATATCAAAGAAGATAGAGCCAAAGACGGCAGAAGAGCTTAATGAAAAGAACCAGATCTTAAAAAGAATTTTAGAACCAAAATTAAAGATCAGGGAAATTCCGGGCTTAAGAGAATCTTCGCCTCCCAGAGAAGACAAAGTTGATTTAAAGACAAAACCGATTCCTGTTTTTCAAGGGGGCAGATCAATTTACAAAAAACCCTCACTAGACTTATTAGAGCCTGAAAAGGGAGAGCCGGTTACCGGCGACATCAGAAATAATATGGTGATTATTAAAAACACGCTGGAGAATTTTGATATTCCGGTGGAAATGGGAGAAGTTAATGTTGGCCCAACCGTGACCCAATACACCTTAAAGCCTTCAGAGGGGATTAAGCTGTCAAAGATTACGGCTCTAAATAATGACTTGTCTTTGGCGTTAGCGACTCATCCGATTAGAATTGAAGCCCCGATTCCCGGAAAATCTTTGGTTGGCATTGAAGTTCCGAACAGCTCCCGGGCCACAGTCAGATTAAAAAATCTTTTTGAAGATTCAGCTTTTAAAGATTCAGCTTCCCCGCTATTATTCAGCTTAGGCCGGGACGTGGCCGGGATTCCGGTTTTTGCCGACTTGGCAAGAATGCCCCACCTTTTAGTGGCTGGTGCGACCGGCACGGGCAAGACTATTTGTTTGAACAGCATTCTTTTAAGCTTGCTTTATCGCAATTCTCCAGAAACAGTGAGGTTGATTATGGTTGATCCCAAAAGAGTTGAATTCCCGGTTTACCAGGATATTCCCCACCTTTTGTCTCCAGTTATTTATGACAGCCAAAAAACCATTAACGCTTTAAAGTGGCTGGTTAAGGAAATGGAAAGAAGGTTTGAAGTTTTAGCTTCAACTAAAGCCAGAAACATTGCTTCATATAATAAAGAAATGAATCAGAGAATGGAAAAAGCCGGCAAGTCTGTTAATAGCGAATCGAAGATTCGATATGAAGAGGAGGGGTTGGAGTTAATGCCCTATATTATCGTTATTATTGATGAGTTGGCAGATTTAATGGCAGCCAAGGGCAAAGAGGTTGAGGCCGGCATTGTCAGATTGGCGCAAATGGCCAGAGCCGTTGGCATTCATTTGATCGTGGCGACGCAACGGCCTTCAGTTGAAGTCATCACCGGCTTGATCAAAGCCAACATTACCTCCAGGATTACTTTTCAGGTTGCTTCCCAGGTTGATTCTAGAACCGTCATTGATGGCGCCGGGGCGGAAAAGCTGTTAGGGGCCGGAGACATGTTATTCATTTCTCCAGACTTGAGCAAGCCGCGGAGAATCCAGGGCGCCTATGTCATGGAAAAAGAAGTTAAGAGGGTAACTGACTTTTTAAGATCCCAAAAACAAGACTTTGGCTTATTGAAAGAAAACTTTTTAGCTGAAGAGCTGGCCAGAGAGTTAAAGGGAGAAGAAGTTGGCGCTGAAGAATTTTTCAGCGACAGCGAAGATCCTCTTTATCTGCAGGCTAAGCAGTTGGTGATTGAGTATAAAAAGGCTTCTGCCTCTCTGATGCAGAGAAGATTAAGAGTCGGCTATGCCAGAGCCGCCCGCCTCTTGGATATTTTGGAAGAAAGAGGAGTGGTTGGTCCGGCTGACGGCGCCCGGCCCAGAGAAGTCTATATCAAAGAAGAAAATTCTTTACAAGCTAATGTGCCAATGCCAAATTCAGAAGACGAGCCAGGCTCAGATGAGAATAATGATGACTGGGAAAAAGTTTAAAAACTCTTTTTAAATAACAAGCATAAAAAAGTTTTAATGGCAAAGAAAAAAATCAAAGATAAAGAGATAAAAAAAGACTTATTAGAAGCGGTTGAAGAGATTAAGCAGCGTTTTGGCGAAGGCGCCATTATGAAGCTCCGTGATGTCAGGGCAGTTGATATTGACGCTATTCCGACCGGCTCTCCGTCTTTGGATATAGCCTTAGGGGTTGGCGGCGTTCCCCGAGGCCGGGTCGTTGAGATTTTCGGACCAGAATCTAGCGGCAAAACCACTTTAGTTTTACACATTTGCGCTGAAGCCCAGAAAATGGGCGGGGTGGCCGCTTTCATCGATGCCGAGAATGCTCTTGATCCTGACTATGCCAAGAGGCTTGGAGTTGACGTTGAAGAATTGCTCATTTCCCAGCCTGATTCAGCTGAGCAAGCTCTTCAAATCGTAGAAACCTTGGTCAGATCAGGCCAGGTTGATGTCATTGCCATTGATTCAGTCGCAGCTTTAGCTCCCAAAAGCGCTATTGAAGGCGAGATGGGAGAATTTAAAATTGGCTTGCAAGCCAGGTTAATGTCCTCGGCTTTGCAAAAGCTTTCTGCAGTTATTTCAAAAACAAAGACAGTTGTCATTTTCTTAAACCAATTAAGAATGAAGATTGGAGTGTTGTACGGCAACCCGGAAACAACTCCCGGAGGATTGGCTTTAAAGTTTTATTCTTCAATCAGAATCGATTTGAGAAGGATTGCCCAGATCAAGTCAGGCGATAATATTATTGGCTCCAGAATCAGGGCTAAGGTAGTTAAAAACAAAGTCGCCGCCCCTTTTAAGGTGGTTGAATTTGACATTTATTACAATGAAGGCATTTCCTATATTACCGATCTTTTGAATCTGGCCATAAAAAATGAAGTGGTTAAAAAGGCTGGCAGCTGGATTCAGTACGAGGACGCAAAGCTTGGCCAGGGATTTGAAGCGGCTAAGAAATTCTTAAAAGAAAACCCAGCCATAATTGAAAAGATTAAAAAATCCCTGTCTGAAAAACAGGGTCAGGAAAAAGACTCGGAAACTTAAATCTATTTCATCGTGAAGGGCAGCAAGCCTAAATGCCTAGCTCTCTTGACGGCCGTGGCTAGCTTTCTTTGGTGGCTGGCGCAAACGCCAGTTCTTTTTTTGGCCCTGATCTTGGCCAATCCAGAAGTAAACTTCCTTAAAAGACCCAAATCCTTAAAATCTATTTGTTCGATGCCTTTTTGACAAAAGAAACAATCCATTCTCTTTATTTGAAAATTTAAGTTTTTAAATTAGACTGCTTAAAAGGGGATTTGGGAAACGTCAATTTCTCCTTCCTGTTCTTCTTCAATGATCGGGATTTCTTCCTGAACAGCAGGTGAAGATTCGTTTTTAGGGCTAGAGGCTGAAGCCGATTTCGGTCCAAGCTGCATTTTTTCAGCCACAATTTCAGTTCGGTATTTCTTTGTGCCAGAAGCGTCTTGCCAAGACCTGGTTTCAACCCGGCCCTCAATTAATACCAATGCTCCTTTGGTTAGGTATTGCGAGGCAATCTCAGCTAATCTTCTCCATAAAACAATATTATGGAATTCGGCTCTTTCTTGTTTTTGGTTATTGCTGGTAAAGATTCTGTTGGTAACTAATCTAAAAGAACAAACAGTCTGACCAGTCGTTGTGCTTCTGGTTTCCGGATCGCTGGCAACCCTGCCTAAAAGAATGGCTTTATTGAAATTCATTATAGTTTAAATTAATCTTGTTTTAAGATTTCGTCTAACTTTTTCTCAATTTCTCCCAATTCGACTTTTTGGGATTTTAGTTTTTCTAATGGTTTTTTCGGAGCCCTGACAGATCTAATTCTCATTGGTCTTGTCTTTAAAACCAAATATCTTAAAATATTCTTTTCTTCTTTTAAATTCTTTTCCAAATCGCTTAGGTTCAAAGAATCAAGGGAAAAATAGGTTGTCTGGAACCAAGCAAAAACCTCCTTTCTGATCGGGTAACCTAAGGCAATTTTCTTTGGCAACTGGCTTTCAGAAACAATGCCTTGTTTTTCTTGGATAAAATCATTAATCTTTCTCGAGATTTCCTGAGAGGCTTCTTCGGAGATCTGAGAAGAAATAATATAACTTAATTCATAATTTTGCTTCATGCGTCAATATTAGCAAGAAAGATTTAAGCTGGCAAGCCGAGAAAGTTGTGCTAAAATATAATATATGGCCAAGATTAACCAAAATATCTTCAGAGCTTATGACATTAGGGGCATTTATCCTGCTGATTTGAACGGCAAGGTGGCCTCAAAGATAGCGTTAGCTTTAGTTGACCTTTATCCTGATATACAAAAAGTGGTTCTTGCCCACGATACCAGGAAAAGCTCTTTGCCTTTGTCTCAAGCAATTAGAAATACTTTAGTTAAAGAAGGCAAAGAAGTAATTTTTCTGGGAACGGCTCCGGATCCCTTATTTTACTTTTCCATTTTCCATTATGGTTTTGACGCCGGCATTATGATTTCAGGATCCCATAATCCCAAACAATATAATGGCATTACCCTTCATGTAAAAAAGAAAGGAGACATTGTTGAAAAAGACCTTGAAGCAATCAAAAACCTTGTCTCAAAGGAAAGGAAAGCCAAGATAAAAAAACAGGGAAGAATTGTTGTTTTTGATCCTGAGAAAGACTATTTAAATTATGTTGCCAAGAAGATTAATCTTAAAAAACCCTTAAAAGTTTTAATTGACTCTGGCAATGGGGCCATGGGCTATTTGCCGGAAAAGGTTTTTAAAAAATTGGGCTGCCGGGTTGAAACAATTTATGGGGAATTTGACGGCAATTTCCCCCACCATTTGCCTGATCCTTATGAAGGAAAAAATAGGATTGATGCTGAGAAAGCAGTCTTAAAAGGAAAGTTTGACATCGGCTTTGTTTATGACGGCGATGGCGACAGGGTAGCTGCCATTGATAATTTGGGCAGGTCAGTGACTGGAGACTTTTGCTTTTTAATGCTCGCCAGACAAGCCTTGGAAAAATGGCAAGGACCGATTGTTCATGACGCCAGGGTTTCTAAAGCTTTTTTGGATGAAATGAAAGAAAAGAGGATAAAAACCTATTTTTCTATTTCCCATCACACCGCTGTTATAAGAAAGATAATTAAAACCAAGGCTGTTTTCGGCGGAGAGGTGACTCTGCACTTTCTTTTTCCCAAAGACTATTATCTTTGCGACGAGGCCTTGTTTGCGTCTTTGAAAATAGCTGAAATTGCCTCAGCTAAAGAAAGCTTTGCCTCATATATTGACACCTTGCCAAGACATGAGGTAAGTCCGGAAATCTTTATTCCTTGTTCAGACGACAGGAAATTTAAGATAATTTCAAAGCTGCAAAAGTTCTTGAGAAGCAAAAAGTATGATTTTGTTGATATCGACGGAGCCAGAATCAATTTTCCTCATGGCTGGGCTCTTTGCCGGGCCGCCAATACCACTCCGATTATTAAATGCCGATTTGAAGCAGATACCAAAAAACACTTGATTGAAATTGAAAAAGAATCTCTAGAGATTTTTAAAGGGGTTGGCGTGCCTATAACCAAGATAGTTAACAAGGAACTTGGTTTGTCCTCTTGACGCAAAGAATAAAAACATGTTCTAATTAAACATATTCCATTGTTCTGAAAGGAGGCTTTCATGGAACGAGTAAAAAGTTTCTTTAAAGGCGCTAAGGCAGAGGCAATTTTTATCTTGCTTATCCTGGGCGCTTTCGTGGCCCTTTTAATCCTTCTCATCGTTGCTTCTATCGAAAAGGCTGTTGTCTTAATTGCCGGGCTTTTCGGCAAAGAAATCAGCTTTACTCCCATCTTTTTTGATCAAGAGGAGGACTATTATTAAATGTTAAGGGCCATGAATAAAAAACACCACGGCTGTGACCGAGGTGTTTTTATTTCAAAAGCCTGTTTATAACAGACCGGTTTTTTTTCTGACTTCTTCCATGGTTGACTGGGCAATGGCTTTTGCCTTTCTTTTTCCCTGGTCCAAAATTTCTTTTATGTAAACCTGTCTAGAAAGAAGTTCTTTTCTTTTCTTTCTTAAGGGCTCTAATTCTTTAATGAGAAGATCAGCTAATTTTTCTTTGAATTTGGCATATCCCTGGCCCTTGAATTTCTTTTCAATGTCTTTGACGGGTTTTTCAGAAAAAAGGCTGTAAATGGTTAAAAGATTTGAAATGCCCGGTTTTTTGATTGGATCATACTTTACCTGCTTTTCCAGATCAGTAACCGCAGACATAATTTTCTTTTTTATAATCTCCGGTTCGTCAAAAAGGTAAAGGCAGCCTTGAGGAATTGATTTTGACATTTTCTTTTTAGGATTTGTCAAAGACATGATTTTGGCTCCTTCTTTGGCCAATTTGACTTTTGGTTCAACAAAGGTTTGGCCGAATTTTTGGTTGAATTTTCTGGCAATAGTTCTGGCTAATTCAACATGCTGTTCTTGGTCTTTTCCTACCGGCACCAACTGGGTTTTGTAGAGAAGAATGTCGGCGGCCATCAAAACGGGATAATTCAGCAGGCCGGCACCCGCTTCTTCTTTGAATTGCTTTGATTTGTCTTTGTATTGGGTCATTCTCATTAGGTCGCCCAAGGGGGTGACCGTGTTTAAAATCCAGGTAAGTTCTGTATGTTCCGGTACTTTGGACTGGACAAAAAGAATGGCTTTTGCCGGGTCAATGCCCGAGGCCAAATAACAGATAGCGGTATCTAGGATGTTTTTTTGCATTACTTTAGGGTCATACGGTATTGTCATAGCGTGCAAATCAACAATGCAAAAAACACAATCCTCTTTCTCTTGGAGTTCCAAGGATTGTTTTAACATGCCCAAATAATTTCCAATATGGAGGGCGCCTGTCGGTTGTATACCTGAAAAAATTCTCATATATTATTATACCTCAATCACTACCGGTAAGACCATTGGCCGTCTCTTGGTTTGCTGATAAAGGAAGTCGCCAATCTTGTT
>Ga0315284_10002447_pt1 | contig 26562 bp, 25 predicted proteins | sample YL17G09_16_MG_FD_203696 | JGI IMG/M metagenome (GOLD analysis project Ga0315284, IMG submission 203696) | Sediment microbial communities from Yellowstone Lake, YNP, Wyoming, USA - YL17G09_16 | ecosystem: Environmental > Aquatic > Freshwater > Lake > Sediment | place: USA: Wyoming | collected...
AGCCGGATCGCGCTCATGACCTCCTCGCAGGCCGACTCCCGGGTCATCCTCGACATGAACGGTGCCGAGAAGCTCGTCGGCCACGGCGACATGCTGTTCGCGCCGTCGAGCGCCTCGAAGCCGACGCGCCTACAGGGTGCCTGGGTGACCGAGAAGGAGATCCAGGCCGTCACCGAGTGGATCCGCGCGCAGCGCGAGGCCGAGTACGCGACGATGGTCGAAGGGCTCGGGAAGCCGCCGGTCGAGGGCGAGGGCGACCTCGGCTCCGACGAGGAGCTGCTCGAGCAGGCCACGGAGCTCGTGATCCGCTCGCAGCTCGGCTCGACCTCGATGCTCCAGCGCAAGCTGAAGGTCGGGTTCGCGCGGGCCGGGCGGCTGATGGACCTGCTCGAGGAGAGAGGGATCGTCGGGCCGTCGCAGGGCTCCAAGGCGCGCGACGTGCTGATCACGTGGGAGGAGTGGGAGGAGTCCCGCTCGGCGAGGACCGGCTGAGCCCCGCTACAGCGACGAGACCATCTGGTTCAGCCGCATGAGCGTGTCGGCCTGCTGCTGCCGGTCGATCTTCATGGACTCGTTCTTGCGGCCGACCTTGCCCTGCCAGTAGCGGTAGATCTGCTCATGCGTCCAACCGCGCCTCAGCGCACCGCGGTAGCTGCGCACCATCTCGCTGCCGACGTACAGGGCGTTGGGGTTCACGAGGAACCCGCCACGTTCGAGATCCCACGAGAGCCAGAACGTCCCGATCACACCCCAGGCACCGCTGTCGCGCTCGCCGGACGCGACGAGGTAGTGGACCCGTCCCTCCGAGCGGAGCTCGGGGAACGTGACCGCGTCGGTGACGAGCGTGAGCGGCGATGCCTCGCCCCAGCGCTCGTCGGTCCGCTCACTCATGGTCTCCTCGGTCTCCTCGGAAGCGGGTCGGTCTCGGAACGAAACGGTACCCCATCGGAGCGCCGAGTGACCGACCCCACCCGTACCTCTCACAGGGCCCCGAGCAGGTCGTTCAGCAGCGCCAGCGAGCGAGCCGCCCGCTCCTCGTCCACGTGCAGGTTGCTGCCGATCCAGACCTCGTTCCGCCAGAACCCGTGGATCATCTCGGGTGTGAACCCGCGTCGCAGGGCGCTCCGGTAGCCGCGCACCATCTCCGCGCCGAGGTACGTGCCCCACGGGTGGACGAGGAAGCCGCCTCGATCGGTGTCCTCCGTCAGCCACAGGGCTCCGATCGGGCCCCACAGCCCGTCGTCTTGCCGTCCGGAGACGACGAGGTACCGCACCGGACAGGTCTCGCGCATGTCGGAGAGCGCTACGTCATCGACCTCGGTCGCGAACGGCGAGGGCTCGGCCGTGGGTCGCGCGGTTCGGGTGGCATCCATCGATGGGAACGTACAACGGCGGGGGGGTCCTCGCATCGACCGGAAGCCCTAGGTCCGCCGCCCCCCTCGCACCCGAGGTCCCGAGCACGGGGGCGTTCGCCGGGCCCGCCGAGCCGGGTCGACTAGAATGCTGGAACCCGTGGCCGGGAGGCTCGTGTGCAGCGTTCGACGATCGGGGTAGGCCCGGCGCTCCGCAAGGCTCGCCTCGCTCGCGGCGTGACGATCGACGAGGCATCGCGCGATACGAGGATCCGTTCCGAGTTCCTCGAGGCGCTGGAGGAGGAGGACTTCGACCGGCTGCTCGGGGACGTCTACGTGCGCGGGTGCCTGCGCTCGTACGCGACGTACCTGGGGGTGTCGGCCGACACAGTCGTGTCGGCCTACGCGAAGCAGCTCGCGGACCCCATGCCCGCACCGCAGGTCCTACTCGCGCAGCCGGACCCGGTGATCGGCGTGCGCCGCCGCCGCGACAGCTACCGCCTTTTCGTGATGGTCGCGGTCACGGTGCTGGTGTTGGCCGCCGCGTTCGGCGTCCTGTCGACGCGGAGCTCTGCCCCGCCGCCCGCCGTACTGCCCTCCGAGACCGCGCTCGCCGTCTCGGCCGACGAGCCGGGCATCATGGTGGCGATCGAGGCCATGCAGCCGGTGGAGGTGACGATAACGATCGACGGTGGGGACCCGCGCACCTACTCGCTCCAGCCGGGGGAGAGCCGTTCGTTCGCGGCCGACGAGACGCTCGTCGTCCGCCTCGACCACGGTGCGAGCGCGAGGGTCACGGTGAACGGCAAGGATCAGGGATTCCCGGGCAAGCCGACGCATCCCTGGAAGGAGACCTTCGCCTACGACACCGGGGGAGGGTCGACGCCATCGCCGACCGGGTGAGACCGCTCGGCCTCGGGTGGCCGAACATCGTGTCGGTCGTGCGTGTGCTGCTCACGCCGCTGCTCGTCTGGCTGATCCTGCGGGAGAACGACACGGCCTCCTACGCCGCCGCCGCCGTGTTCACGGTCGGCGCGTTCACCGACGGGCTCGACGGCTACCTCGCCCGGCGGCACCGGATGGTCACGGCGACCGGTATCTGGCTCGACCCGCTGTCGGACAAGATCTTCGTGGGCGTGCCGATCGTGACGATGACTGCGATCGGTACCTTCCCCGTCTGGGCGGCGGCGGTCATCATCACGCGGGAGGTTGCGGTGTCGGTCCTTCGAGCCTACCTGGGCTCGAAGCGCACCTCGATGCCGGCCTCGATCGTCGCCAAGATGAAGACGGCCACGCAGCTGCTCGCGATCGCGCTCTATCTGCTGCCGCTCGAGGGCGGCCTCGACTGGTTGCGGCTGACCGTGCTCATGGCGGCCGTGGCACTGACCGTGTACTCGGGGGTCGACTACTTCGTGCGGATGCGGCCGGTCGAGGTCGAGCCGTGAGGGCGTCGTGAACGCCGAGATCGTCGGGGTCGGCACGGAGCTGCTGCTTGGACAGATCGCGAACACGAACGCCCAGTGGATGTCCGAGCGCCTGGCCGAGATCGGCGTTGACGTGCTCCACCATCAGGTCGTCGGCGACAACCTCGACCGGATCGTCGACGCTCTACGCCTCGCGCTCTCGCGCGCGGACGTCGTGATAGCGACCGGGGGGCTCGGACCGACGCAGGACGACGTCACTCGCAACGCGGTCGCAGCGACGGCCGGCGCGAGGCTGATCCGACGCCCGGAGATCGCGGAGTCGCTCCGTGAGCGGTTCGCGCGGGCCGGGCGCGAGATGCCGGAGTCGAACCTCCTGCAGGCCGACGTTCCCGAGGGCGGCCGGTTCATCGCGCCGGAGCGTGGTACGGCGCCCGGCCTCGTTCTCGAGATCGATGGCCGCACGGTCTACGCGGTGCCGGGCGTCCCGGCCGAGATGCGGGAGATGATGGAGGGGACGGTCCTCCCGGAGGTCGCGGCGCTCGCCGGGCCGGCGGCGCTCGTTTCGCGGACGCTCCGGTGCACCGGCATCGCTGAGTCGAAGGTCGCCGAGCTGCTCGACGACCTGTTCCACGGCACTACGAACCCGACCGTTGCGTACCTGGCGGGCGGGGGAGAGGTGAAGGTGCGTCTCACCGCGAAGGCCGCGACGTGCGAAGAGGCCGAGGCGCTGATCGCGCCGATCGCCGAGGAGGTCGAGCGCCGGCTCGGCGACTTCGTCTTCTCGACGCGGGATGGATCGATCGAGCAGGTGGTGGGCCGGCTGCTGCGCGCGGAGGGCAAGACGCTCGCGTGCGCGGAGTCACTCACGGGGGGAGAGCTGGGCGCGCGGATCACGAGCATCCCCGGCGCCTCGGACTACTTCCTCGGCTCGGCCGTCTGCTACACGGAGGCGAGCAAGCACGAGGTGCTCGGCGTGTCACAGGCGACGCTCGATGGGCCGGGGACCGTGAGTTCCGAGTGCGCCGGCGAGATGGCCGCCGGCGCGAGGCGGCTGTTCGGGGCCGACCTCGCGGTCGCACTCACCGGAGCGGCGGGGCCGGAGGCGCACGGCGGCGTCGAGCCGGGGCAGGTGTGGATCGCCATCGAAGGCGAGGATGTGAGCCACCGCCGCCCGCTCCGCGCGCCCGGGGACCGCGACATGGTCCGCCGCTGGGCGGAGCAGGCGGCGCTCGACCTCGTGCGGCGGCACCTCGAGGGGAAATCGCTGCCCCGCGGGTCGAGCGTGACGTGATGGCGCGGGATCGCGCGAGCCGTCCCGAGGCGAAGCCGCTTCGGCTGTTCGTCGCGATCGAGATCCCTCAGGACGTCCGGGACGCCGTCGAGGCGGCCGTCGCGCCGTGGCGCGAGTGCCACCCGCGGGCGAAGTGGGTGCCGAAGCAGAACCAGCACGTGACGCTGAAGTTCCTGGGCTCCACTTGGCCGCGACTCGTCGAATGGGTGACCGAGACCGTCGGGGCGGTGGCGGCCACGAGCGCGCCGTTCGAGTCACGCGCGGTCGGCCTCGGCGCATTCCCGTCGTCTCGCCGTGCCCGTGTGCTGTGGGCCGGCCTCGAGGATCCCGACGGGCAGATGGGCGCGCTCGCGGCCGCCCTCGACGGGGCGCTCGCGAAGGAGTTCGAGCCGGAGAAGCGCCCGTTCGCGGCGCACCTCACGGTCGCGCGGTTCGAGCCGGCCGTGGCGCTTGGCGAGGACCTGACGGCGGCGGCGCTCGGCACCGAGCCCTTCGCGATCGACCGGTTGGTCCTGTTCCGGAGCCACCTCCAGCGCCCGGCCCCCGTATACGAGCCGCTCTGCGAGTTCCCGCTCGGCGGCTGAGGCGGTCCCGGAGAGAGGCGCCCGAGTGGTTGACCCCGAACGTATGTTCGATTAGGCTCCGGGGTTGCAGACGGGCTCCGGGGCCCCAGATACGCTCCGGGCTTGCAGACGCCGAATCACAGAGGTGTAATCCATGTCAGACCCTCGCGCTACTGTGCGCCCCGGTACGGGGGAGGAGCTCCACGCGGTCGTGGCCGGGTGGGCGAGGGGCCAGAAGGAGGCTTCGCGGATGGACCGAGAGAAGATGCTGGACGTCGCGCTGACGCAGATCGAGAAGCAGTACGGCAGGGGCGCGGTGATGCGCCTCGGGGAGCACCCGGCGAACCAGGGCATCTCGGTCATCCCCACGGGCTCGATCGCCCTCGACATCGCGCTCGGTATAGGTGGCATCCCCCGCGGGCGCACCGTCGAGGTCTTCGGCCCGGAGGGCTCGGGCAAGACGACGGTCTGCCTCCACATCATCGCTGAGGCTCAGAGGAGGGGCGGCATCGCGGCGTTCGTGGACGCCGAGCACGCGCTCGACCCGACCTACGCCCAGCGGCTCGGAGTGAACATCGACGAGCTGCTCGTGTCGCAGCCCGACTCCGGCGAGCAGGCGCTCGAGATCTGCGACCTCCTCGTGCGCTCGGGCGCGCTCGACGTCATCGTCATCGACTCGGTCGCGGCGCTCGTGCCGCGCGCCGAGATCGAGGGTGAGATGGGCGACTCCCACGTCGGTCTCCAGGCGCGTCTGATGTCCCAGGCCATGCGCAAGCTGAACGGCTCACTCTGCCGCTTCGAGACCACCGCCATCTTCATCAACCAGCTCCGAGAGAAGATCGGCGTGATGTTCGGCAACCCCGAGACCACTCCGGGCGGCCGGGCGCTGAAGTTCTACTCGTCGATCCGTCTGGACGTCCGCAAGATCGAGAACCTGAAGGACGGCACCGAGGTCGTCGGCTCGCGCACTCGCGTGAAGGTCGTGAAGAACAAGGTCGCGCCACCGTTCCGTCAGTGCGAGTTCGACATCATGTACGGCATCGGCATCTCGCGCGAGGGCAGCCTCCTCGACGTCGGCGTCGACATGGAGATCGTGAAGAAGAGCGGCGCCTGGTTCACCTATGAGGGCGACCAGCTCGGTCAAGGTCGCGAGAACGCGCGGCAGTTCCTCATCGAGCACCAGGTCATCTCCCAGGAGATCGAACGCAAGGTTCGCGAGGCGGTCGGCCTGGCCTCCTTCGAGCACGGCGGCGACACGCCCATCGAGGTCGTTCCCGACGTCGTCGTGACCGATGAGCCGGCACCGAAGAAGGCCAGGGAGCGTGAGACGACCGGAGCAGCGGCCGGCTGACGGGCAAGGGATCGTGGCCGGCCCCCGCCGCTGTCGCGAACCGAAGCACCCCCTCGACTGCCACGAGCGTGCGCTCCGTCTGCTGGCGGTGCGCCCACGGTCGAGACGCGAGCTGGACATCCGTTTGCGCCGGGCAGGCTTCGACGAGTCGGAGGTGGTCGACGAGCTGGGGCGCCTCGAGGCCGTGGGCCTGGTGGACGACGAGGCCTTCGCTCAGGCGTTCGCGGAGCATCAGGTCAGCGTGCGCGGGGCGGGCCGCCGCGCGGTGGTGGCCTCGCTCGCGGCCAAGGGCGTAGACCGGCGCACGATCGACCGAACCCTCGAGGGCCTGGGCGGGAACGAGGAGGCCCGGGCGCTGGAGCTCGCGCGGGGGCGGGTCCATCGACTCCGGGAGGTCCGTCCGGATCTCGCCCACAGCCGGCTGACCTCGTTCCTCCTGCGCCGGGGCTACGATCCCGACGTCGCCAGGCGGGTCGCCTCTCGGGTGCTCGACGTCGACGCCTCGGGCACGTGACGGCACCTCGGGCATGTGACCGCGGGTCACCTCTTGCCTGAGCGCCCCCCAAGCCGTAGATTGTCTGGGTAGATCGTGAAGACGGAGAGGTTCCGTCAGGTATCCACAGAGTTCGACGAGACGTGCTTGAGACGATGACCCGACGCAGTCAAGACAGATCGACGAGTCCAGGAGGGCGCGAAGGACCCGCGGGTTCCGCGCCCTAAGCCTGCACGCGCTTGGCCGAACAGTGGGCCCGACGGGCCTGTGTTCGGCTTTCCGCTTGTCTGGAGGACGACGATGCTGGCCGCAATCATCGGAGTGGTGTGTCTGGCGTTGGGCGTCGGGATCGGGTTCCTGGTCCGCAAGACCATCGCCCAGTCCCAGGTGCAGAGCGCCGAGGGAAGAGTGCAGAGCGCCGAGGGAAGGGCGCAGAAGGTCGTGCTCGAGGCCGAACGCGAGGCCGAGAAGCTCGCCCGAGAGGCGCTCGTGGAGGTCAAGGACGACATCAGCGCCATGCGCCGGGAGGCGGAGGAGGACGTCCGCGCCCGTCGCGAGGAGGTCAAGCGCCAGGAGCAGCGCCTGACCCAGAGGGACGAGAGCCTCGAGCGCAAGCTCGCGGAGGCCGAACGGCGCGCCGAGGAGCTAGACGACCGGGACAAGAGGCTTCAGAGCGTCCGCCAGCAGCTCGAGCACGCCACGGTGGAGCACCGGACGCAGCTCGAGAAGATCGCGCGGCTGACCACCCAGGAGGCGAAGGACGTCCTCATGGCGCAGGTCATCGACGACGCGAAGCGCGACGCGATGTCGAACGTCCGCGAGATCGAGCAGCGCGCCCGGGAGGAGGGCGAGGAGCGCGCTCGCAAGATCGTGACCATCGCGATCCAGCGCGTGGCCTCGGAGCAGACGTCCGAGTCGACCGTCTCGGTCTTCTCGCTCCCGAGCGAGGACATGAAGGGCCGCATCATCGGCCGCGAGGGTCGCAACATCCGCGCCTTCGAGGCCACGACCGGTGTGAACCTGATCATCGACGACACGCCGGAAGCAGTGGTCCTCTCGTGCTTCGATCCGGTTCGGCGAGAGACCGCCCGCATGACCCTCGAGAAGCTCGTCTCCGATGGCCGGATCCACCCGGCCCGGATCGAGGAGACGTTCGAGCGCTCGAAGAAGGAGATCGAGGAGGAGATCAAGCGGGCCGGCGAGGAGGTGGTGATGGAGGTCGGCATCACCGACATCCACCCGGAGATGATCAAGCTCCTCGGGCGGCTGCAGTACCGCACCTCGTACGGGCAGAACGTGCTGAAGCACCTCGTGGAGTCGGCCCACATCGCCACGGCCATCGCGGCCGAGCTCGGCATCGACCCGACGATCCCGAAGCGCGGTGCGCTCCTCCACGACATCGGCAAGGCCGTGACCCACGAGGTAGAGGGCTCCCACGCGATCATCGGCGCCGAGATAGCTCGGCGCCTGAAGGAATCACCCGAGGTGGTGCACTGCATCGAGTCTCACCACGGCGAGGTCGAGCAGCGCACGATCGAGGCGGTGCTCGCGCAGATCGCCGACGGGATCTCAGGCGGGCGCCCCGGCGCCCGGCGGGAGAGCCTCGAGACCTACGTGAAACGCCTGGCGCGCCTCGAGGAGATCTGCACCAGCTACCCGGGTGTGGAGAAGACCTACGCGATGCAGGCCGGGCGTGAGGTCCGGGTCATGGTGAAGCCGACCGCGATCGACGACCTCCAGGCTCAGGTCATGGCCCGCGATATCGCGAAGCAGGTCGAGGAGGAGCTCCAGTATCCCGGTCAGATCAAGATCACCGTGGTCCGCGAGACCCGCGCCGTGGAGTACGCCAAGTAGCTCGGTGAGAGAGATGAACGGCAAGTACCTGCTGCGGACCTTCGGGTGCCAGATGAACGAGCACGACTCCGAGCGCATCGCCGGGCTGCTCGAGTCCGATGGCTACGTCGCGACCGAAGAGACGACCGACGCGCAGGTAGTCGTGTTCAACACGTGCGCCGTCCGTGAGAACGCCGACGAGCGGCTCTACGGGAACCTCGGGCACCTGCGGCCGCTGAAGCGGCGGAACCCGCGCCTCCGGATCGTCGTGGTCGGATGCCTCGCGCAGAAGGACCAGGGGAGGATCCGGGAGCGTGCGCCGTGGGTCGACGTCGTCGTCGGCACGCACGCGCTGCCGGGCCTGCTCGAGCTGCTCCGGGCCTCGGAGACCGAGGGTGCGCAGATGGACGTGCGCGAGCAGACGGAGGTCTTCCCCTCCGCGCTGCCGGCGCGCCGGGGGTCCACCCATCACGCGTGGGTGTCGGTCTCGGTCGGCTGCGACAACGCGTGCAGTTTCTGCATCGTGCCGCTCGTACGAGGGCCGCAGCTCTCACGCCCGATGGGCGACATCGTGGCCGAGGTGCAGGACCTTGCGCGGGAAGGCTTCGTGGAGGTGACGCTCCTCGGGCAGAACGTGAACACGTACGGCCGCGATCTCACGGCCCCGGATCCATCGAAGGGACCGTTGTTCGCCGAGCTGCTCCGCGCCATCGACGCCGTCGACGGGATCAGGCGTCTGCGGTTCACGAGCCCGCACCCGCACGACTTCTCGCCGCGTGTGGTCGAGGCGATGGCCGAGTGCCCGAGCGTGTGCGAGCACATCCACTTCCCACTGCAGTCGGGATCGGATCGCGTGCTGAAGGGGATGCGGCGCTCGTACCGCAGCGAGCGCTACCTGGAGTGGCTGCGCCGGATCCGCGCCGCCGTGCCGGGCATCGCCGTCACGACCGACGTCATCGTCGGTTTCCCCGGCGAGACGGAGGAGGACTTCGCCGCGACCCTCGACGTCGTGCGCGAGGCGCGGTTCGACCAGGCGTACACGTTCCGGTATTCGCCGCGTCCGGGGACGCGGGCGGCGCAGATGCCCGGCCGGGTGCCGAAGGACACCGTGCAGGGGCGGTTCGAGCGGCTGGTCGAACTCCAGGAGCGGATCTCGCTCGAGCGGATGAGGGAGCTCGAGGGCGAGACCGTCGAGGTACTCGTCGAGGGCGTCGGCCGCAAGGGGAACGTGCAGGGCCGTACCCGAACGAACAAGATCGTGCACCTCGACGGGGAGTTCGGCTCCGGCACGTTCCTCGACGCGCGGATCGTCTCTGCGCATCCGCACCACCTCGTCGGCGAGCTCGTCCGCGTGCGGGCGGCCGCCGCCGTCGGTTGATGGCTGGTACCCCGCTCCTCGCGCTGGTCGGTCCAACCGCGTCCGGTAAGACCGAGGCCGGCCTCGAGGCGGCCGAGGCGCTCGCCTGCGAGATCGTCTCGGTCGACTCGATGCTCGTATATCGGGCGATGGACGTCGGCACGGCGAAGCCATCGGCGGCGGACCGCCAGCGTGTGCCGCACCACCTGGTCGACGTCGTCGAGCCCGAGGAGCCGTTCAGCGTCGTGCGGTACCAAACGCTCGCACGCGAGGCGATCACGGACATCGAGAGCCGTGGGCGCCGAGCGCTGCTCGTCGGCGGCTCGGGGTTGTACTTCCGCGCGGTCGTCGACGACCTCGAGTTCCCCGGGACCGACCCGTGCGCGCGCGGCGAGTTCGAGGCGCAGGTGAAGGTCCTCGGTGCCGAGCGCCTGTACGGGCGGCTAGCCTCGATGGACCCGGTCGCCGCCGCGAAGATCGAGCCCGGCAACGTGCGGCGGACGGTGCGGGCGCTGGAGGTCGCCGTGATCACCGGGCGGCCGTTCTCGAGCTTTGCCGAGACGTGGGAACGCTACTCCGCGGACCGTGTGCGGGCCGCGGGGGTGTACCTGTCGCGGGACGTCCTGACGAAGCGGATCGAGACCCGCGTGGCGTCGATGCTCGAGGCCGGCTGGCTCGACGAGGTGTGCGCGATGCTCGACCGCGGGCTGTTCGGATGGCTCACCTCCAGGCAGGCCATCGGGTACGCTGAGCTCGCCCGCCACCTTCGGGATGAGCTTTCGCTCGAGGAGGCCGTGGCGGGCACGGTCAAACGCACGAGGGCGCTCGCGCGACGACAGCTCGCCTGGTTCCGGCGGGACCCGAGGATCCGGTGGTTCGAGGCGGGGGAGGACGGCGCCGGGGCCATCGTGGATGAGCTGGTGGGGTACCTGGGTGAGGGTTGACCCCTTGACGATCTGGAAGTACCAGGGCACCGGGAACGACTTCGTCATGCTCGAGGACCTCGGGAACGAACGTCCGCTCACGTCCGAGTTCACGGCGGCGGTGTGCGACCGGCGCTTCGGCGTCGGCGCCGACGGCGCGATCCGCGTGGTGCGCTGGGCAGGCAGCGCGGGCTTCTTCATGGACTACCGGAACGCCGACGGAAGCCTCGCCGAGATGTGCGGCAACGGCATCCGCTGTCTCGGCAAGTTGGTCTACGAACGCGGGCACACGTCGGACACGGAGCTCGATGTCGAAACGCGCGCCGGCGCGAAGCACTTGTCGCTTGCCGTGGAGGGCGGCGTGGTGGGGGCCGTCACGGTGGGGATGGGGGCGCCGGCCTTCGAGCGCGGCCGGATCCCGATGCGGGGCCCGGCCGACGAGCACTTCCTCACCGAGCTGCTGGAGGTCGCCGGCGTCAGTTTCAGAGCGTCGGCGGTCTCGATGGGCAACCCGCACGTCGTGCTGTTCGTCGAAGGTGACCCCGACGGCGTGCCGGTCCGCGAGCTCGGGCCGGCCGTCGAGCACCACCCGATGTTCCCTGAGAGGACGAACGTGGAGTTCGTGGCGGTGGAGGAGGGCGGCCTGAAGGTACGCGTCTGGGAGCGCGGTTCGGGCGAGACGATGAGCTGCGGCACCGGCGCGTGCGCCGCGCTCGTTGCTGCGAACGAGGCGGGCCTCGTGCCGCGCCGCGCGAACGTGCGCGTTCCCGGCGGCGTGCTCGACGTGGAACGCCACGATGACCAGGTGCTGCTGACCGGGCCGGCCGAGCGCGTCTTCGAGGCAACGCTCGACGAGGCCTGGTTGCGATCGAGAGGGCTCGCGTGAAGGTCGCCAAGCGGATCGAGGCTTTGCCCCCGTACCTCTTCGCCAAGCTCGACGAGAAGCTCGCAGCCAAGCGCGCGGAGGGTATCGACGTCATCTCCCTCGGCGTCGGCGACCCCGATCTGCCGACGCCCGGGCACATCGTCGAGGCGATGCGTGAGGCGGTCCGCGACTCGGCGACCCACCGGTACCCCAGCTACTACGGTTCCCCGGACTTCCGGCGCGCGGTGGCCGGCTGGTACGGACGGCGCTTCGGCGTCGAGCTCGACCCCGACGCTGAGGTCATGGCGTTGATCGGCTCGAAGGAGGGCATCGGGCACATCGCGTTCGCGTTCGTTGACCCCGGCGACGAGGCGCTGATCCCCGACCCCGGCTACCCGGTCTACGGCGTGTCGACGCGCCTGGCCGGCGGGACCCCGGTGCCGCTTCCGATGCCGGCCGAGCGCGGATTCCTGCCGGACCTCGCGGCCGCTCCGGTGTCCGAGCGGACGAAGATGCTGTGGCTCAACTTCCCGGCGAACCCGACGGCCGCGGTCGCCGACCTCGCGACGCTCGAGGAGGCCGTCGGGTTCGCGCGCGAGCACGGCCTGCTCCTCGCGCACGACGCCGCGTACTCGGAGATCACGTTCGACGGGTACGTCGCGCCCTCGGTGCTGCAGGCGCCGGGTGCGAAGGACGTCGCGCTCGAGTTCGGCTCGCTCTCGAAGCAGTGCAACATGACCGGGTGGCGGATCGGATGGGCGGCCGGCTCGGCCGAGGCGATCCGCGCGCTGGCCGTCGTGAAGACGAACCTCGACTCCGGGCAGTTCACCGCGATCCAGAGGGCCGCGATCGCCGCGCTCGAGGGGCCGCAGAACCACCTCGACGGGTTGCGCGCGACCTACCGGCGTCGGCGCGACCTCGTGATCGAGACGCTGAACGGCCTCGGCTGGTCGCTGAAGCCGCCGCTCGGCTCCTGCTACGTCTGGGTGCCGACGCCACCGGGGGAGACGTCGGTGGGGTTCGCCGATCGCCTGCTCGACGAGGCCGGCGTGTTCGTGGCGCCGGGCAGCGGGTACGGGATACGCGGCGAGGGCTACGTGCGCTTCTCGCTGACCGTCCCCGACGACCGTCTCGCGGAGGCGATGGAGCGGCTCACGAAGATGCTCACCTGATGTCCCAAGACCGACGCAAGCGACGCGGGGTCCACGAGACCAGCATGCGTGAGTCGCCGCTGTCGGCGACCTGGGCGCCGCGCGAGCGGGAGAGGGCGGTGCTGGTCGGCTCCGGCCGCGGCATGCGGGAGTCCGATCTCGAGGAGCTCGCGGCGCTCGCCGGCTCCGCGGGCGCCGAACCGGTCGCGCGCGTGATCCAGACGCGCTCGGACCCCGACCCGGCGACGTTCGTCGGCAAGGGCAAGATCGGGGAGATCCACCAGATGGTGCACGCCGTCGATGCGGAGCTCGTGATCCTCGACGATGAGCTGTCGGCGGGCCAGCTCAGGAACCTGGAGGACCGTCTGAAGGTGAAGGTGATCGACCGGACGGCGCTGATCCTCGACATCTTCGCGCTGCACGCCCGCTCGCGTGAGGGCAAGGCACAGGTCGAGCTCGCGCAGCTGAACTACCTGCTGCCCAGGCTGCGAGGCTGGGGCGAAGCCATGTCGCGCCTCGGCGGCGGCATCGGCACCCGCGGCCCTGGCGAGACGAAGCTCGAGGTCGACCGCCAGCACATCAAGCGGCGGATCACGAAGCTGAAGCGCGACATCAAGGACCTCGCGCGCACCCGCGACGTGAAGCGCGCACGCCGCGAGGGCTCCGGGATCCCGCAGATCGCGATCGTCGGCTACACGAACGCCGGCAAGTCCACGCTGATGAACTCGCTGACCGATGCCGGCGTGCTGGTCGCCGACCAGCTCTTCGCGACGCTCGACCCGACCACGCGGCGGATAGTGCTGCCCGGAGGTAGGCAGGCGACGCTCTCCGACACCGTGGGGTTCGTGAGCAAGCTGCCGCACGATCTCGTCGAGGCCTTCCGTTCGACGCTCGAGGAGGTCGCTCTCGCCTCGCTCGTGCTTCACGTTGCCGACGCGTCCTCCGACGAGGTCGTCGAGCAGATCGACGCCGTTGGGTTCGTGCTCGCCGAGATCGGCGCAGGTGGGATCCCCGAGGTGCTCGCGCTCAACAAGATCGACCTGCTGGCGGAGATCGACCGTGAGCGCGTCGCACGGCGGCTCCCCGATGCCGTGAAGATCTCCGCGCTGACCGGAGAGGGGCTGGACGATCTCCTGCAGCGCGTCGCCGACGTCGTGCCGCGGGCGCCGGTCGAGGTCACGGTGTTGATCCCGTACTCTCGCGAGGATTTGACCGCGCGTCTGTACCGTGACGCGGAGGTGATGTCGTCGGAGGGCACCGAGGAGGGCACGCTGATCCACGCCCGGGTGGGAGAGCGGGAGCTCGCGGCGGTGAGCGATCTGGTGGTGAGGCCGGTGCGGAGGCGCCGTTCGGTCGGCTAGACGGGGCGAGGGGGCGAGCCGATCGCCCAAAGCTCGTCGGCCGCCCACGCCCCCTCGATCACGAGGTCGGGGTTCTCGCGCCGCTCCAGCGCGAACCGGAGCGCGAGCGCCTGCAATCGGACGGTGAGCGGGATCTGCGCGAGGACCGGCGGGAGGTCAGAGGTCTCGCGCACGCGCGTGGCCCCGATGCCCTCGGCGTCGGCGGCCGCGGCCATGGCCTCGACGAGCCCATCGGTGTCCGGAGGGAACAGGGCGACGAGATGGTCCCCCGAGCGGAGCGGCACGGCCGAGCCATGCAGCAGATACTCGACGTCGTAACCCTCCGCCGCCAACCGCGAGGCCTCGCGGACCTTCACCGCACCCTCGCGGGCCGTCACCGATGCCGGGCCCTCTCCGAAGAGGAGGAGCAGACGGGCCGGCTGCACGATGCCCTGCGTGCCGGGGTCATCGACCGCAGCGCGCACGGCGTGGGGAACCAGCGCGAGGGCCTCGGGCGTGATGGTCTCGGCCCCGAGCGCCGCCGCGAGGCGCGCGAGCAGCAGGAGCGTGGCCGTGTAGCTCACCGTGTAGGTGTGCGACTGTTCCTGGTCGACGGTCCCGAGCGACTCGGGGAGTCGACCACCTCGGCGCGTGATCGCGAGGACGCGGAGCCCGGCGCTCATCCCCATCGTGTAGGTCGCGCCCGCGTAGGCGGTCTCGGCGCCGGCGTTGTGGCTGATCAGGATGACCCCGTCCTGTGGGTCGATCGGGGGAGCCCAGTTCACGAAGTGCATCGAGGGAACGGCGTGCGCCGCGCGTCCGGCGTCGTGGAACATCATGGCCCCGAGCTCCGCGGCGTGCTGGCTCGTCCCGGTGCCGACCAGCCAGATGCGGTGCGCCTGCTTCAAGCGTTCGACGGCGTCGTGGGGGATCGGCTCGTGGAGCAGACGCTCGAGCTCGTCGGGCTGGGAGTGGATCGCGCGCTCGAGCGCGGTCGTCGTCGGCCGGGCGTCGGACATGATCAATCGACCTCCGTGGCGTGCTGGCTCTCGGTGGGAGCCTAGAGCTTCCGGAGAACGGCCACCACCTTGCCGAGAACGCGCCCGTCGGTCATCTCGAAGGGGGAGAGAGCCGGGTTCTCCGGGACGAGCATGACGCGGCCGCCCTCATGCCGCAGACGCTTCACCGTCGCCTCGTGCTCGGCCGGGCCGGGGAGGAGCGCAGCCACGATGTCGCCGTCATCGGCGCCGTCCTGGCGCCGGACCACGACCACGTCGCCATCGAGGATGCCGGCTCCGATCATCGATCCGCCCTCCACCCGCAGAGCGAAGTGGTCGACGCCGTCGGCGAAGCCGACCGGCACGGTCAGGTACTCCTCGACGTTCTCCTCGGCAAGCACCGGAGCGCCGGCTGCGATCCGGCCGAGGAGCGGCACGACGACGCCGCGCGGACGGGGCGCGTCGGGCTCGGCGACGATCGCCCGGGGCTTCGTGGGGTCGCGCCGGAGCAACCCCTTGCGCTCCAGGTTCGCGAGCTGGCTGTGGACGCTCGACGAGGACGTGAGCCCCACGGCCTCGCCGATCTCTCGGACCGTGGGCGGATAGCCTCGATCGCGGACCGTGCGCCCGATGAACTCCAGGATCCTGCGCTGCCTCGGCGTGATGCCCCGCATGTCGGACATGTCAGACCCTCCTCCTAGCCTCGAGACCGTAGCACGGACGGAACGGGGGTTCAAACATATGTTCGATTCCGGGCTTGACTTCGCACAGGCGTTCGGTAGCATGCGGCCATGAGTCGAACACGTGTTCGACGTCGCAGGCTGGCGGTTGTGCTGGCCGGTGCGGTTGTCACCGGGTTCTGGGCGGGCCCGCTGGCGCACGCGTTCGGCGCGTCGCGAACGGTGCCGGTTGCCGAACACCGCGTGGTCGTGAGGGCCGGCGACACTCTGTGGTCGATCGCCCACCGGGTCGCCCCCGGCGAGGATCCGCGGGCGCTCGTCGATGCGATGGCCGCCTCGAACCACGTCGACCCGGGGGCTCTGGTGCCGGGCCAGATGCTGGTCGTGTCCGTCGGGGTTTGACGTTCCCAGATGTCGCGGGTAGCGTGCGAGCGCCCACTACATGTTGTGGTGATGCCGATGCGCTGTCCGTGGTGCGGACACTCAGACGACAAGGTCGTGGACTCGAGGCGGACCGAGCAGAGCGAGGCGATCCGCCGCCGGCGGGAGTGCCTCTCGTGCGGCCGGCGCTACACGACGTTCGAACGCATCGAGGACATCGGCCTACTCGTCGTGAAGCGCGACGGCACCCGCGAGCCCTACGAGCGCGAGAAGGTGCTCGCGGGCATCCACAAGGCCATCGTGAACCGCCCGATCACCGAGCAGCAGGTCGCGCACATCGTGGGTCGGGTGGAGGAGCGCCTGCGCCGGAGAGGTCCGGAAGTGACTTCGCAGCAGGTGGGACTCGAGCTGCTCTCACATCTGGCCAAGCTCGACCAGGTCGCGTACATGCGCTTCGCGAGCGTCTACAAGGACTTCCAGGGGATCACGGACTTCGAGCGCGAGCTCGGCGTCCTGCTCCAGAAGAAGGAGCCCGCGAAGCATCGTTCCAGGTGAAAGGGCCTCAAGGCCGCTGGCCAGCGCGAACGTCCTGAACTACAATATGTTGTGGTCGAGAGTGCCAAGAACCACGAGATATCGCCCCAAGACCCCTTGACGGGGATGGAGTCGGGCGTAGAATCACGGGGCTGTGATTCCGGGCCCGGGCCTCCCGGCGGGTCCGCGAAAGGAGAGGGGGCGTCGGTCGGTGTCGACGAGAGAGGGAGACGTCGAGGTCATCCGCAGCGGCCTCACGTTCAAGCGTTTCTTCACGAAGGAGGGGATCCACCCCTTCGACGAGCTCGCGTGGGAGACGCGCGACGCGGTCATCCCCAACTTCAAAGAGGGGGGCAACGTCTTCGAGCAGCGCGGGGTCGAGTTCCCGAAGTTCTGGTCGCAGAACGCCACGAACATCGTCGCTCAGAAGTACTTCCGGGGTATCCCGGGATCGCCGGAGCGCGAATCGAGCGTCCGTCAGCTCGCGAGCCGCGTCGTCGACGCGATCCGCGGCTGGGGCGTGAAGGACGGCTACTTCGCGAGCGAGAGGGACGCGCGCGTCTTCGCCGACGAGCTCGCGCACCTGGTCGTGACGCAGAAGGCGGCGTTCAACTCGCCGGTGTGGTTCAACGTCGGCGTTCCGGGCACGCCGCAGCAGGCCGCGGCGTGCTTCATCCTCGCCGTCGAGGACACGATGTCCTCGATCCTCAACTGGTACGTCGAGGAGGGGACGATCTTCAAGGGAGGATCGGGCGCAGGCATCAACCTATCGCGGATCCGCTCGTCGAAGGAGCCGCTCGCGATCGACGGTACGGCCTCCGGGCCGGTGTCGTTCATGAGGGGCGCCGATGCGTCGGCCGGCACGATCAAGTCGGGCGGGAAGACCCGGCGGGCCGCGAAGATGGTGATCCTCAACGTCGACCATCCGGACATCCGCGACTTCATCTGGTGCAAGGCAACCGAGGAGCGCAAGGCCCGTGCGCTGCGGGACGCGGGCTTCGACATGGATGTCGACGGCAAGGACAGCTACTCGGTCCAGTACCAGAACGCGAACAACTCCGTCCGTGTGACCGACGAGTTCATGCAGGCCTACGCGGAGGACCGCGACTGGAGGCTGAAGGCGGTCCGGACCGGCGAGATCGTCGAGACCGTTCGCGGCCGCGACCTCATGCGCGACATCGCGCAGGCGGCCTGGGAGTGTGCCGACCCCGGGATGCAGTACGACACCACGATCAACGAATGGCACACGTGTCCGGCGGCCGGTCACATCAATGCGTCCAACCCTTGTGCCGAGTACATGCACCTCGATAACTCCGCCTGCAACCTCGCGTCGCTGAACCTCATGAGGTTCCTGGACGACGACGGGAACTTCGACATCGTGGCCTTCAAGCACGCCGTGGAGATCGTGTTCACGGCGCAGGAGATCATCGTCGGCAACTCGGACTACCCGACCGAGGCGATCAGCCGGAACGCGAAGGCGTTCCGGCAGCTCGGCCTCGGCTACGCGAACCTCGGCGCGCTGCTGATGGCCCGCGGCCTGTCGTACGACTCCGACGCTGGCCGGGCGTGGGCGGGTGCGATCACGGCGCTCATGACCGGGCACGCTTACGCGACCAGCGCGCGGATCGCGGAGGCGGTCGGACCGTTCGCCGGCTTCCAGCCGAACCGGGACGCGATGCTGAGGGTCGTGCGCAAGCACCGCGCGGCGGCCGACGGCATCGACGGTGACCTCGTGCCCGAGGCCCTGCTCTCGGCCGCGAGGAACGCGTGGGACGAGGCGGTTGCCCTCGGCGATCTGCACGGGTACCGCAACGCGCAAGCCACGGTTCTCGCGCCGACGGGGACCATCGGGCTGATGATGGACTGCGATACCACCGGCATCGAGCCGGACCTCGCGCTGGTCAAGACGAAGAAGCTCGTCGGTGGCGGCTCGATGCGGATCGTGAACCAGACGGTCCCGCGCGCGCTCGTGCGGCTCGGGTACACGCAGGACCAGGCCGGCGACATCGTCAACTTCATCGCGGAGCAGAACTCCGTGGTCGGTGCCCCGCACCTGAAGGAGGAGCACTGCCCGATCTTCGACACCTCGATGGGCGACCGAGCGATCCACCACATGGGGCACGTGCGGATGATGGCTGCGGTGCAGCCGTTCATCTCCGGCGCCATCTCGAAGACCGTGAACATGCCCGAGGAAGCCACGGTCGAGGAGATCGAGCAGCTGTTCGTCGAGGGCTGGAAGCTCGGCCTGAAGGCCGTCGCTATCTACCGGAACAACTGCAAGGTGGCGCAGCCGCTGTCGGCCGAGAAGAAGAGCGTCGGCGAGGTCGAGGGACGGTCCGCGGAACCGGCGGAGCCGGTGCGCAAGCGTCTGCCGCGGAGCCGCCCGTCCATCACCACGAAGTTCGAGGTCGGCGGCGCGGAGGGCTACATCACGTCGAGCTCGTACCCCGACAACGGCATCGGCGAGATCTTCCTGAAGACCTCGAAGCAGGGCTCCACGCTCTCGGGAGTGATGGATGCGTTCTCGATCGCGATCTCGATCGGCCTACAGTACGGGGTGCCGCTCGAGGCCTACGTCTCGAAGTTCATCAACATGAAGTTCGAGCCGTCGGGGATGACGAACGACCCCGACATCCGGTTCGCATCCTCCCTTGTGGACTACGTGTTCCGGCGGCTCGCGCTGGACCACCTGCCGCAGGAGAAGCGGGAGGAGCTCGGGATCCGCTCGATCGAGGAGCGCAAGGCTCTGGCGGCGCAGGAGGCCGCCGAGAAGCGGGCGGAGCTGCTGGGCCCGCCGCAGCCCGCCCGGGCTGAGACCGAGACAGCACAGATGCAGCCGGTCCGGTTGGAGAAGCCGGCGGCGCACGCGGCCGATGCGCCGCTCTGCTACGCGTGTGGATCGAAGATGCAGCCGGCGGGCTCGTGCTACGTGTGTCCGTCCTGCGGATCGACGAGCGGCTGCTCGTAAGGCGCCGGTGGACCTTCCGTTCAAGCATCTGGATCCGGGCATGCCGCTGCCGGAGCGCGCGCACCCCGGCGACGCCGGGTTCGACCTCCGGTCGGCCGTCGACGTCGAAGTCGGGCCGGGGCAGCGGGCGATGGTGCCGACCGGCCTCGCCGTGGCGATACCCGATGGGCATGCCGGGCTCGTCCTGCCGCGCTCGGGGCTCGCCTCGAAGCACGGCCTCACGTTGGCGAACGCGCCCGGATTGATCGACGCGGGTTACCGGGGCGAGATCATCTGCGCCGTGGTGAACCTCGACCGCGAGCGCGCCGTGCGGATCTCGCGCGGCGACCGCATCGCGCAGCTCGTGGTCGTAGCGGTGTCCGACCCGAGTCCGGCCTGGGCCGACGAGCTCCCGGCGTCCGCGCGCGGCGAGGGCGGCTTCGGCTCGACGGGGAACTAACGTGACCCTCTCGATCCGGCCCGAGGCGCCCGAGGACCACGAAGCGGTCGACGACGTCGTGCAGCAGGCCTTCGGCCAACCCGACGAGGCTCGCATCGTCGAGGCGCTCCGCGGCACCGACTCCTTCGTCCTCTCGCTCGTCGCGGAGGAGGACGGCGAGGTGGTCGGGCATGTGCTCTTCTCGCGCGCGAGACTGGAGGACGCACAGACGTCGCGGGCGGTCCTGCTCCTCGCCCCGCTCGCCGTACGGCCCGACCGGCAGCTCCGCGGGATCGGCTCGGCGCTTGTGCGCGCGGGGTTCGAGGCCGCGCGGGCGGCAGGCGAGGCGCTCGTCCTCGTCGTCGGTAGCTCCGACTACTACCCGCGCTTGGGCTTCGAGCAGGGCTCCGAACGCGGCATCCAGAACCCGTTCCCGGGCGTGCCCGAGGAGGATTTCATGGCGCTCGGCCTTTCCGAAGGGTCGCGCGGCTGGTCCGGGGGGGGTCCGGTACCACCCGGTGTTCGACGGTTGAAGGGTCGCACGACAGTCCCTAGACTCGGGAGCGAAGCGCGGACGTGGCTCAGCTGGTAGAGCACCACCTTGCCAAGGTGGGGGTCGCGGGTTCGAATCCCGTCGTCCGCTCCAGGCGGGGGTCCCCACGAGGGACCCCGGTCGTGCTTTCGGCGGGGTGGCCGAGCGGTTAGGCAAGGGTCTGCAAAACCCTGTACACCGGTTCAACTCCGGTCCCCGCCTCGAACGGACGTCCTCGCCGTCCGTACAATCTGAGCACTCGGGCGCTTAGCTCAGGGGGAGAGCGCTTCCTTGACGCGGAAGAGGTCAGAGGTTCAAATCCTCTAGCGCCCACTCTTGATTACCCTGCAAGCCGGTCGTGTCCGGCCGCTATTTGTGGGCCGGATCCTGCCGTCGGTCAACGTCCAGTCAAGCGCGTAGGGGAGAGGAGCTGTGCGTTCCGGGGTGACGCCCGACCCATAGACCTGAGGCTCCCTAGCAGGCCAAGCCGAACACTTCTCCTGGTCGCAACGAGCTGACGGAACATCGGCAGGGACAAGGCCGCGCTCCCATGACCACACCGTCTGCCTCGAGACGGGCGGCCGCCGGGCAGATGCCGCCATCCGCGACGACAAGCGTCACGGCAGACCACCGTGGCAGACTGTGCTCGTGGATGACGAGGAGCTCCTGGCCCTGGCGGAGAAGGCCCTGACAGAGATCAAGATCGCCCAGGGGCTGTCCGATCGTCACGCCTCGGTCCTGGCCGCGTTGCGCATCCGGCTGAAGGGGAGCGCCGGGAAGTCGCTGGAGGAGTTACTCGAGGCGGCGGGCGACCTGAGGTCGAACAGCCTCGAGGAGAAACTGGCCGAGGCCGAGCGCAGGCGCAAGCCCTCGCTGGATGACCTGTTGGAGAAGGAGCCGAAGCCGAAGCGCGACTGGCCCGCCTGATGCGGACCCCCTAGGGGTCGAGATGCCGGAGGTTGTTCGACCACGGTGGGCCAGTTCCTAGATGGCGCTTCCGAGCTGTTGTTTTCCTGTACGTGTCGGCTGTAGTGTGCCTGATCGGGGCAGACCACCTAGACGGAGTGCCGTCTGGTGCGGGCGGCGCGCAAGGGGGGGGGAACATGGGGCACAAACGGACGCTCGCTTCCTTCGTAGCAGTGTTCCTGCTGATGGGCTTGGTCATCGCGCGATGGCCATCGAGTGCGCCGGTAGCTCGGGCCTCGACGCCGTCCGTCCTCGAGGCGTTCGAAGCGCCTGATGACGCCGTCAACGTGAGCACCGACAACCTCGACTTCAGAGGTGACAGGCCCTACGTCGGCCTCGAGGACGTTAGCTACGGTCCGGGCGAGCTGGGCAACGCCATGCGCGTGGACTTCTCGATCATCGGGGGCTTCTGGCAGAACGTCATGGTCAAGCTCAACCAGGGCGTGCCCTGGAACCTGACGGGCCAGACGCAGATCGACGTGACGATGAAGGGCGACTGGACCGACACCGATGGCGGCGAGTCGGTCTCATTCATGATGAAGATGACGAACGGCTCCCTCTGGGGGCAGTCGTTCGCGGTGACCAAGCATTGGAAGACCTACAGCTGGCCGCTGGACCCCTCGGGCGAGGGCTGGTACAGCAGCGGCCCGGACTGGGGCTGGAAGGATGACTTCACGATCGACCAGATCGCCTACATCACCTTCTTCGTGAGCCCGCCCGAGACCGGCCACTACTCGTTGTGGTTCGACGACGTCGCGGTGGAGGGCGGGCCCCTCCTTCCGTACGTCGATTCCGACGCGCCGACACCCGAGGAGTTCTCCTCGATCCCCTACGCCATCGGGCAGGCGGTCGACGACATGGGCTGGCGCGATTGGGACAACCGCCGCAAGTCGGTCATGGATTACCAGCAGCTCCTCCAGGAGACGGCGACCCTGGCCGACTACCAGACGGTCGTCGACATCGGCGAGGAGGCCGGCACGCGACTGATGACGGTCTGGATCCTTCAGGACCTCTCCCGGCACAACGTCGTCGCCAAGCCGGAGTACAACACGCCGATCGCCGAGTACGACATGACCATGGATGGCCTCGTGTTCCGCAACCACGTCTCGCCGAGGCAGGTGCAGATCATGAGATTGGCCAAGCGGAGCGCTGCGTTCATGGAGTTCGGCATGCACGGGGTCTCACACGAGCACTTCCGCAACGGTGTCGAGCAGCGGGCGGAGTACGCCCACATCAATGAGAACCATCCCGGATCCGCGGAGACGTGGGGCTGGGCCGACATGAACCTCAAGGCTCAGTGCTACCGCGAGATCCTGCGCCAGTGGTTCACGCGGGAGCAGCTGGCCTTCCCGGTCGCCGAGGTGCCGCCGGCGCACGCCTACTACTACAGCAAGACGGATCCGCACACGACGGGCGCCCTGCTCGCGAAGTACGGCATCAAGTACATCAACGGCGGCATGAACTACTCAACGAGGATCTACAAGGGCTACCTCATCGACCACGGTGTCATCTTCATCAACCGCGCCTACGGCACCAACTGGGACTGGGTCGGCTCGACACCGTGGGAGGGCTACTGGAACGACTACGACAAGCCCTACTACCCGTCGGACAACTACGCCTGGAGCGAAGCGCACTTCCCCAACCTGTGGGACGCGAAGGCGAAGTGGGTCAAGTACCTGGTGGGGCTGAACGACAGCAACAACCGGTTCTTGGCGCGCAACACCGCCGAGGCCTCGTGGCAGTTCCTGTATCACAAGTTCGGGACGATCACCGGATCGGGCGGCACCTACACGATCGACGTTTCGCAGGTCGATCCGCAGGCCTACCGGTACGACCTCATCGGCCCGATGGTCCTCAAGGTCTACGTCGGTGATGACGACGTCTCGAGCATCTCGTTGACGAACGGCGCGAGTGTCTTGGGTTACTGGAGAGACACGTTCGGCTACGCCTACGTCGTGATCGGCGAGAACGGCAATCCCATGGGCCGGCTTGACCCGAGCACGTACGAGATGAGCGTGTCGTTCGGTGCCGGTTCGATGCCGAGCTACGTGGACCTGACCGGCGCTACGTACAACGTGTTGGGTTTCGAGGCGGCCTCGGACACCGCCAGCCTGAAGCTGGAGATGTACGGCACGCAGACGGTCAAGGTGAAGCTGCCGTTCGAACCCGCGACGGTCACCTCGTCCAACCCATCCCTCGTCATCCGCGATTGGAGCTATGCGGACGGCTTCCTGCAGATGAGCGTGAAGGGCGTGAGCCTCACGGGGGAGGTCGGCACGATTACGATGACGAAGTGAACAGCCCGTAGACGGGGGAGCGGTTCGCGCGGCAGAAGCAGCGCGAGTGGGACGACCGGGTGCGCAGGTTCGACGCGGATGCGCAGGCTCGCGGGCAACTGTGCGCGGACATCGACCTGGACCTCCTGATGTTGATGCTCGTCCGGGCACGCGAGCTCATCGAGGACCCTGCACTCCAACGCATCCAGCCTGCCTTCCCGCAGCTCGTCGAGTCGATGATGAGACCGTTCTTCTACGGGATCGTGCCGCGTCCCGACGCCTCGGCCGGAGAGGCGTCGGGACGGAGGGGAGGTAGCCATGGCTGAGAACGCCTCTGAGGCCGCTTCGATCCGCAAGCTGGCCAGATCGGGCATCACCCGCCTGTTCACGGTCCTCGTCAATGTGATCGTGGTCGCGGCGGTGTTCTTCGCTGCGGGGGGAACCATCAACGTGCCCCGGGCGTGGATCTACTACGGCGCGGTGTTCGCGTACATGCTCGTGGCGGTCACCGTGATGCTCGCGTTCTTCCCCGGCGTGATCGAGCTCATCAACGAACGTGGGAAGAAGAAGCAGGACGTCAAGAAGTGGGACAAGGTCTTCGCCACCGTCGTCACCCCGCTCTTGTTCATCACACCGGCGCTGGCCGGATTGGACGCCGGACGGTTCCACTGGTCCGAGGTGTCCGGACTCTTCACGATACCCGCCGTTGTGGTGACGATCCTCGCGTACGTGCTCACGCACTGGGCGATGATCGTGAACAGGTTCGCCGAGACCGGCGTCCGCATCCAGGAGGACCGCCACCAGGAGGTCGTCTCCTCGGGACCGTACGGGTTCATCCGCCATCCGTTCTACCTGACGTGGATCGTGACCCAGCTCGTCTACCCGCTGGCCGTCGGGTCGCTGTACGCGTATGTCCCGTCGCTCGCGATCGTCGGGCTGTTCGTGTGGAGGACGGCCCGCGAGGACGCGACCCTCCGGACCGAGCTGCCCGGCTACGCGGAATACACATCACGGGTCCGGTATCGGCTCGTGCCGGGAGTCTGGTAGGGCGCCTGATCTCCCGGGCGACCCGCCCCGCCGTCCGCCGTCGATCGGGGGCCGGAGTCCCGCCTTGCGCGTGAGGGGGACAGGTGCCAGACTCAAGCGTTCTTGGAACGGCAACGGACGTCCGAGCCGTACGACTCGGCGATGGGCGGCGGCGCGACGCGGGCACGCGCCGCCGTCTCTTATCCAGGGCGGTGGGGGTGTTATCGTTTCGCCCCCGGGCGCGTAGCTCAGCGGGAGAGCGCTCGCTTCACACGCGAGAGGTCACAGGTTCAATCCCTGTCGCGCCCACTCCTCGCCCCGTCCTCGCCCCGTCCGACCGATGGGCCGAAGGGCGGGTTTACATCCGCACCCGAGGTGTGGGAGCCTTGTTCCAGGCCGAAGGAGGTACAGCGTGTCGGATCGCTTGAAGCAGAGTCTCATGTCCAGCCGGACCGAGATCGAGGCCGGCCTCGCCGAGGCCGAGACCGAGCTGTCCCGGGTCCGTCAGCGCGCCCGCGAGCTCGAGGAGCTGATCGCCCTCGGGACCGCGACGCTGCTCGCCGCCGAGATGATCTCCGGAGGGAGGTCGGGCCCGGCCGCGGCGCCGGCGCGCGCCCCCTCGCACCCGACGCCCGCGGAGCCGTCGGTGGACCCTAGGATGGCCGCCGATCTGGCGGCCGCCCACGAGAAGTCGAAGGACGAGCTGCAGTCGCGCCTCTCGAAAGCGCAGAAGTAGCCCGCAGCCGCCTCGCGAGACCGCCCCCGCCGTACGGCGGGGGCGGTCTCATGCTGCGGCAAGGCACATCGGGCCGGATATCATGGCGAGCCCATGCCGAAGATCATCCTGCCCGACGCCCGTGAGGTAGAGCTCCCGGAGGGAGAGTCGATCGGCACGGTCCTGCCGGCCGACGCGATCGCGGCGCGGGTGGACGGAGCGCTCGTCGACCTGTCGTTCGCACCGAAGGCCAACTCGCGGGCCGAGCCGGTGGTCGCCTCGGAGCCCGACGGGTTGCACGTGCTCCGACACTCGACCGCCCACGTGATGGCGCAGGCGGTGTGCGACCTGTGGCCGGGCACGCGCTATGCGATCGGCCCGCCGATCGAGAACGGCTTCTACTACGACTTCGCGCTCCCGGAGCCGCTCTCGCCCGAGGACCTCGCGCGGATCGAGGGCCGCATGGCCGAGATCGTTGCAGCCGACCAGACTTTCGTGCGCGAGGAGCTCCCCCGCGCCGAGGCGCTCGAGCTGTTCGAGGGGCAGCCCTACAAGCGCGAGATCATCGAGGGCCTCGAGGAGGGTGAGGTCGCGAGCGCCGACCGCGTCACGGTCTACCGCAACGGTGCCTGGAAGGATCTGTGCCTTGGTCCGCACGTGCCCTCGACCGGCCGGGTCGGCGCCGCGTACAAGCTCCTCAAGCTCGCCGGCGCGTACTGGCGCGGGGACGAGACCCGCCCGATGCTCCAGCGCATCTACGGCACCGCATGGGTTTCTCGCAAAGACCTCGACGCGTACCTCGTGCGCCTCGAGGAGGCGGAGCGCCGCGACCACCGCCGGCTGGGGCAGCAGCTCGACCTGTTCTCCAGCCCCGACGAGCTCGGGCCCGGGTTGTGGGTGTGGCACCAGCGCGGCGGCATCTTCCGCAAGCAGCTCGAGGACTGGGTGCGCGATCTCCACCTCGAGCGGGGTTACGACCTCGTCGTGACCCCGCACATCGCGCGGTCGGTCCTGTGGGAGACCTCGGGCCACCTCGCGAAGTTCCGGGAGAACATGTACCCCCCGATGCAGGACGAGCAGGGCGACTACTACGTGAAGCCGATGAACTGCCCCTTCCACGTCCTG
>Ga0315284_10002448_pt1 | contig 26561 bp, 29 predicted proteins | sample YL17G09_16_MG_FD_203696 | JGI IMG/M metagenome (GOLD analysis project Ga0315284, IMG submission 203696) | Sediment microbial communities from Yellowstone Lake, YNP, Wyoming, USA - YL17G09_16 | ecosystem: Environmental > Aquatic > Freshwater > Lake > Sediment | place: USA: Wyoming | collected...
AAGAACAACCTGATCGAGGGTTTCGCGATCTTCAAGGTCATCTACCCGCAGGTCTTCACCACCATCACGGCGTTCCTTCGGGATTACTGTGTGACCAAGATGCAGCCCGTGGGCGGGGGCCGGAAGATCCCCATCGTGGTGGGGTACAAGAACTTGGAAGCGTTCCGAGCCCGCATCGACATGTTCTTCCTGGGCCGGGCCAAGCACCTGATCTCGGACGAGCTGCCCAAGCTCATCACCAAAGAAGTTCAGGTTGACCTGTCGGAGGCCGAAGACGCCAAGTACATCGAGGCTTTGACCGGGATCCTTCAGTTGGGTGACGGGCAGATCAAGGACTACGAGGAACACAAGAAGCTCGTGGCCCTGATCTACTGCCAGCAGACCGTGGATTCGCTGTCCTTGCTCAAGTACAAGGAGGGTGATGAACTTGAGCTAGGGCTTTACCACGACGAAATCGTCAAGGTAGAGGGCGTGGGGTCCAAGGAGCAGGCGTTGCTGGACCTTTTGGCTGAGGAGTTCGATGACGAGAAGGTGATCGTCTACACACGCTTTGCCTCTCTCGTGCCCCGGCTTCAAGAGTTGTGCAAGAAGGAAGGCATCGAGTCGGTGGCGGTGACGGGTCAGGTGGTGGACACCAAGGCCAACCCGGCTCGTCAGAAGGCCCAGCAGGCCTTTCAGGACCTCACCTCGAAGGTCCGGGTCATCTTCATCACGGACGCGGGCTCGGAGGCTATCAACCTTCAGGCGGCATCGGCCATGATCTTCTACAACGCCCCGTGGAGCTGGGGCAACTACGTCCAGCTTCTGGGTCGGCCGATCAGGATCGGGTCACCGCACCAGCACGTGGTGGCGGTGCATCTTGTGGCCCAGAGGCCTAAAGCCAAGGGCAAAGAGCGCAAAACCATCGACCACTACACGCTGGCGATCCTCCAGAAGAAGAAGGATTTGATCGACAAGGTGCTCGGGGAGTCAGCGGTGGGGGCCCTGGACTTCGATTCCGGGGAAAGTTTCGCTCATTTGCTCATGGGCGAGCTGCAAAAGTCAGTTCGTGGCCCAAGTGGTGTAACTAAGCCCCGTGCCACCTGAGGTCAACAGCGCAAACTGCCCGCTCTGCAAAGGGGCCCAATGGTTGTACGAGACAAACGGCGAGGAAGTGATTCCAGTCCGTTGTCGGTGCCTGGAGCGAAAGCTTCTGCACGACTTCCTGGGCCCGGAAATCTACCGAGCCCCTTGGGTCCCGTCGTCCCTGTACAACATCACGACCAACGAAGCTGGCGAGGTCGAGGGGGACCGGACAGAGGAGAATCTGTTTCTCAAGGGTTCGTGGGCCGTGGTTTGCCAGCACCTGCACTGGGCGCTTTCGGCCAAGCGTCTCTACAGCCCCAGGTTCAACTTCAAGATCGTGGGCAACGACAAGCTCCTGACCGTGTGGTTGGGTCTTGAGTCCTATACCCAGCGGTCAACCGCAACTCGCAACGAGATCGAGACCAACAACAGTTTGGACGATCTTATCGGTAACGCCCCTCTCGTAATCATCCGCCTTGATGGTCTTGAGCACCATAACAAAGCGGCGGCCAACGTCTTGAAAGAGGCGCTCAAGGTCCGAGAGTTTGGTTACAAGCCCACGTGGATTGCCGAGTGCGGCCGTCGTTTTGGACCAGGGCATCCGTCCTACAATGAAGCGGTAGGGGACTACATTGCAGAATGCTTTGACATCGTGAATCTCAGCGATGAGGACCCTCAGACCAAAGCGCAGCAAGCGGCCCTCGATGCAGCGGCCCAAGACATTATGGAGTCCGGGGAAGTCTCGATGGGGGCCGATGTGGAAACCCCGCGTATTGTGGTCCCAGCCTCCAAGGAGCGGTTCTTTGCAGATCCCGAACCAGAGTCAGATCCTGACACTAAGCGGTATGTACCAGGTGGTAGGGGTAAACGTAACAAGGGCAAAGGCCAAGCGGAGCTTTAATGCCTAAACGTCTACTCCGTTCTATCATCGAGTTCGACTCTGAGATCTCATCGGAGAACCTCGTCCGTAACTTTCAACGGTTGCGGAAAGCCGTTGACGTAGGGCAGCTCGATTGGGGTCGCCCTGAGGACGAGAAGCTCTACAAGTACGCGCTGGGTTTTTTCATTCAGCACTTTGAGCTACCGTCTGCTCAGACTTGCCTCGACTACTTCCAGAGCGTCAACAATGTTGAAGTTATCGAGCGCCTCAAGGACGTTCAGGTTGAGCGCCCGTACGCTCGCACGAATTTCGTGCACCTGCTGCGGACTCTGCAAGAAGAACAGGCTCGTCTAAAGGCCGTCGCGTTGCTCAAAGAGACGCACGAGATCCTGATCAAGGGTATCGAGGACAAGAAATCTGGGGTGGTTCAAAAGGGCGTGGAGGACGCCATCCTGCACTTCACCAAGCGTGCGCAAGAGATCAGGGTCAACGAGCACAACGTTCAGATCCACGGTGACATCCGGCAGGACGCTGAGCGGATGAAAGAGGAGTACACTACCGCCGAGAATGACAAGGGTAAGGTCATTGGCGTTCTCAGCGGTATCAACGAACTGGACGACTCATGCAAGGGGGCCAAGAAGGGTGAGCTGTGGATGCACGCTGCATTTCCAGGCGAACTCAAGTGCGTTGCTGGAGACGCTACCATCTTAGATCATGCGACCGGCATGGTACGCACAGTTCGTGAGATGTTCGAGTCAGGGGCCCTTCCTATTGTGACTGCTCTTGACCGTGAGGGTGAGACACACAAACTTGTGCAGGCTCAGACTTCACACCTTGTTGAAAACGGGGTCAGGGATGTCTACGAGTTAACGCTAGCTTCTGGCCGATCTCTCGGGGCGAGCAACAACCACAAAGTCTTCACCCCTAAGGGGTGGCAGCAGTTGGATGCGCTGAGTGCTGGTGATTGGGTGGCGGTGCCATCTATCATGCGGGCCGAACCCCCCAGAGCCTTCACAGATAGTGAGGTCAAAGCTGTTGGGTACCTGATCGGGGATGGGGCGGTAGACTACTACATCACCCTCACTAACTCTTGCGAGGCTGTGCGAGAGGATTTCAAAGGCTGTCTTCGTGACTTTGGGCTGCAAGAAGGGGCGGCAGATTACATCACCCCTAACTTCACCGAAAACTTCCCGGAAGACAGAGCGCCCTATATCCGTGTCAGTCACAGCTCGGGTTTGGGGAGTGCTGCGGTCCCCACCTCAAGTCTACGCGCTCTCCTGGAAGAGCTGGGGGTCTGGGGTTGCACGTCCCACACAAAGCAAGTTCCGCAAGCGTTTCTAGGGCTTCCGGATGATCAGGTGGCGCTTTTGCTAGGCGCTCTTTGGGCAACCGACGGGTCATGTCACACAGGGGATCACGAGCGTGAGGATCGGGAGTCGCTGTGCTCGCGTAATGATATTTCTTACGCTTCGGTTAGCCGTGTTTTGTGCCTCGGGGTCCAAGCTCTACTTCTGCGTCTTGGTATCCAATCCACGGTTACAACGATACATACGACCTACCGAGAGGGGCCCTACACGTTCTACTGTGTTCGTGTGGTGACCAACCCATCGAAGCGTGTCTTCGTGGAGCGGATCCAGGTTGTAGGTAAAGAAGATCGGTTCGCCGAACTTCAGCGTCGTTTACCTTCCACCGACAACCGACCCTTTCCGACCGATTTCATTCCGGAGGGTATGAAGATCCGCTGGGTTGGGGCGAACGGGGAACGGTGGCGTTACGCTACTAACACCAAAAACCGCCCGTCGGCGCAAGCGGACACCTTACGTCTTTTCACCGCTGACCCGACTGTGGCGAAAGCCTTGGACGGGGACTTGGCATGGGAACAAGTGGCGTCTGTGCGGCTCCGTGGCCAGGAGATGACCTACGACCTTTCGGTTCCAGGGCACCACTCGTTTGTGGTAAACGACATCGTTACGCATAACACGATGCTCGCCTCGAACTGGTGCTACAACGCGGTCACCCGGTTCAAGAAGAACGTCGTGTACGTCTCGTTTGAGATGCCTCGCGATCAGATCCGCCGCAACATCTACACGATTCACACTTCCAACGCCCGCTTCCTCAACCAGGGCCACCAAGGGATCGATTACCGTAGCATCCGTGACGGTAATCTGACGAAGGCCGAGAAGGAGTTCTACTTCGACGGGGTGATCCCGGACTTCACCACCAACCCCACGTACGGCACGTTCGAGGTCGTGACCCCGGACCGTGAGTGGACCATGGACGATGTGCGGTCCGAGATTGAGCTTCTCCACAAGGAGTTCGAGGTTGGACTTGTGGTGCTCGACCACGGGCAGTGGATTGAAGCCAAGAAGACCAAGAAAAACAAGGACTACACGATCGAGTTGAACTCGGTCATTACGGACGCCAAGCGGCTCGCTCTGAACTTCGACCACAACTCGGGCATCCCGGTCCTGATGCTGTTTCAGATCAACCGTACAGGCAAAACGGATGCAGACAAGAACGAGGGCGTCTACAAGATGAACGCCTTGACCTATGCGAACAACGCGGAGAAGACTGCCGACGTGATCACCACCACGTATCTCAACACCGATATGCGTGCCGCTGGTATGACCAAGTTCACCAACCTCAAGAACCGGGACAACCCGCTCTTTGACCCGTTCTCGGCCAATGTGAACTTCGGGTGGCGTCGTATCTCTAGCGGCAAACGCATGGAACCCCAGGGCTTCTCTGTTGACCTCATGTCTTCGTACCTGGGCGCTACGGAACAGGTCTAATGGCTCGTGACTATGAGCGTGAAGCGTATGCCGACCACGAGCGTGGGTTGGCGATTCAAGCATGGTTCAAGGCTCGCGTAGCCAACATCCATAGTCACGTTTCGGCAGCCGATGTGCTGTCTCGTAACGGGGTGTCGCTTCGTAAGAGTGGGGGCCAGGAAGAACAGATCTCGTGCCCCTTCCACGGCGCTGACAAGCGGCCATCGGCCCGCTACTTCCCGGAGCACGGGGATAGTCTGTCCCACGTCTGGTGCTTCGTATGCCATAAGCGATGGGATGCCGTGGGGTTGTGGAAGCAATTCACCAACGAAACGAAGTTCTCAACGCTGCTGTTTACCCTGGAGAAGGCGTTTGGGATCACAGCCCCCGAATACAACATCGCCCCCGGGCCAGATGAGGACTACGACCCACTAAAGGAAGAAGTCGAACGCTTGTTGGAAGCCTGTGAGAATCGGCTTCGGGAGTACAAGGATTCCTTTGACATGACAGCACACCTGAAGGTTGGGTCCATCTTGGACCAGGTCAGGTTCGGATTGGATCGGGGCGCAGTCACGCTGACAGAGGGTCGGGATCGGTTGCAGCAGGTCCTAGCTAAGATTGGTCAAAAGGTACGTGCCGAGAAGACTTCAGCTACCGAGCGTTGAAATGGGTTCCTTGGAGCTGTACCTCATTTACGATGAGGGCGGTATTTGGGAGCTGGAGTGGCGCGAGCTTCAAGGGGTGCTGGATCTCCCACAGGTGAGCAAAGAGGACATGGATCATGCGTTGCATGGTTGGACCAGACCCTTGGTAAACGCTTTGGGCCCACCCCCCAAGGGCATGTTGTTAAAGCTCCCGAAAACTGCCCGTAGATGTGCGCACGAAGCGACCTGTCCGTTCTACGACAAACGGCGGTGCGAGATTTTTCTCTCGAAGCTCCCGTGGTGTTTTGAGGCGGCGGGTTTGGAGGCCCCGAAACTTGTGGCCGAAGTGATCAAGCTTTGGCGTCAAGAGGTGTATGTGGTTCTGGTAAGGGAGCCGTTGGATGTCTCAAGTGGACGACGATGATGATCTCAGTTCGTTCTTGGCTTTGGCCATGGCTGACATGCCAGTGCCGTCTCGCCGTAGCGAGCAATTAAATCCCCCTACCCCAACAAGTCAGGCTGAGACAGCACCAGCGGTTGAAGCTTCTTTTGACGAGTTTCTGGCCGCCGCAGCGGTACCCGAGACCCCCGCAGCGGTTGAAGCTTCAATCGAGGAGTTTCTGTCGTCTAGGGAACCGGAGCCCGAGGTCGTTGAGGTTGCCCATATTGAAGAGCCTGAGGGTGACGATGCCCTGTCGTTCCTGGCCAACTCGGGGCTCAAACGAGTCCGTGACGTACCGGACATTATCAAGCCGTGGATGAAGCACCACACCTTCACTCAGGTGAAGACGGTTGCTGAGGTCAATCGGATCATTGATGAGTGCATCAAGCGGGGCTTCTGTTCTCTCGATCTTGAGACGCAGGGTCTAGACAACCGCATCTACTATGACGATGCGGGCAACCCACAGACAGTCCACAAGATCGTGGGTTTCTGCATTTCCTACGACGGTATCGAAGGCTTTTACATCCCGATCCGGCATCGGCCTACGGACGGGGGTCCTGATCTCAACGTCACGCCGGTAGCAAGCGTGGAGCACGCCATCTCTCGGCTTTGCCACGCTGCGATCCCTGTCGGCACTCCTGAAGCTATAGAGAAGGACTTGCTCTCGTACGAAGCTCCGCGTCCACAGGTGGTCATCGCCATGTGGAATGGGCAGTTCGACCAAGAGTTCCTGTACCCCATCACGGGCATTGACTGGTGGCACCCCAGTTCCTTTGAGGATGGGATGCTGGCTTCGTTCACTAAGTGGGCTGGCGATAAGATGCTAAGCCTCAAGAAGAAGGCCCCGCAACTTCTGAGGGATCCCGACGGTAACCCGTACGAGATGATCGAACTCAAGGAGTTATTCGGCAAGGGGCGTGAGATTAGGTTTGACACTTTGGCTCCCGATGAGCCCGGGGTGCTTCGTTACGCAGGTTCCGACGCTATCTGTACTTACAAGCTCTGTCAGATCCCGGACTTAGTGCCGCTGTGCTTGGAGAAGTATTGGTTCACGTACCGTCTTGAGAAGCAGACCACGTGCGTTGTGCGGGTCATGGAACGTAACCGGGTCTACATCACTCGGGACAGGGTGCGTGAAACGCTGGGTGAGCAAGAGGCTTTACGGGATGTCCTGCTTCAGAAGATCCGTGCGTTTGCTTGGGGGCAGAAGCAAGTCCACTTGGACCCTAATTCACCCAAGCAACTCGGAGAGTTCCTGTTTGGTACAGGTGCTCAGGGCATGGGGATCACTCCGGCCCCCGAGAAGAACGAGGCATCGGGGCAATACAAGACCGACGGTGACACGCTAGAGGAGCTGGCCAAGGCCCCCAATGCGCCATCTATCCTCAAGGACATTGTAACCTACCGCGAGTTTGAGAAGTACATTGGCACCTACCTGATCAATCTTGCGAACAACCCGGACGAGAACTCTGAGTTGCGGTTCTGCTTCAAGCAGACGGGTGCTGCATCGGGACGTTTTTCGGCCCCTTCAGGAGATCCCGAGCAAGGTCAGTCGGGGGTCCCGGTGCACGGTATCCCGGGCGGCTCAGAAGTTCGGCGCAACTTCGAGGCCCGCAAGGGGTACACGATGGTCAAGTGCGACTACGCAGGTGAGGAGCTGCGGATCGCGACCAACATTACGAATGAGCCAGTTTGGGTCAAGGAGTTTACGTACGGCACGGGTGACCTGCACACCATCACGGCCCAAGCGTTCTTCAGCAAACAAGAGGTTTCCAAGGAAGAACGTAACGCGGGCAAGATCGCCAACTTCTCGCTGCTCTACGGTGGCGGCCCCAAGGCTATCGTCCGTGCCACGGGCTGTGACGACATGGAGGCGCGTCGCCGTAAGCAGGCGTTCGACAAGTCGGTGCCGACCTTTGCGAAGTGGATCAAGACCCAGCATGAGGCGGTCAAGAGGGACCTGGGGGTCTGGACGGCTTTCGGTCGTTGGCTCTCGATCCCAGATGCCCGCCACATGGATCAAGCGATCCGGGCGGCCTGTGAGCGACACGCGGTCAATTACCAGATTCAGGGCGCTGGCGCTGACATCATGAAGATCTCGATGATTACGCTACACAAAGCGTTACATCGCAAGGGTTGGCTCCGTAACGGCGGTGACGACTCGATCCGCATGCTTCTGACGGTACACGACGAAATCGTCTTCGAGATCAAGCATGAGCGGGTCGCTGAGGCGATTCCCTTGATTGTTGACCTTATGGAGGCCCCGTGGCGGCGTCCTAATAAGCCCAAGTGGACGGTCCCCCTCGTGGTGGAGCCTCTTGTAGGGTTCAACTGGGCTTCCGGGTACGGGGTGGAGCGGGCCAAACCTGGGCACAAACTCGGTAGCACCGAGGTCCTGATCAACGGTTTTGTGTATCACACGACACGCAAGCCTAAGGTCAAAGACGATGTGATCGTAGAGTCCCTCGACATCCAGGAGGTTCTGGAGGGTAAGAAGTTCCGGGTCGTGCATCCTCCGTGGTTGATGGGCCGTGTTCCTGGGGTAGAGGACCCCAACGAACTCGTGGTAGCATCTGACCCGACCCCGACCCCGACCCCGACCCCGACCCCGACCCCGACCCCGACCCCGGCGGTTAAAGCTCCGACCCCGGCGGTTAAAGCTCCGACCCCGGCTCCGACCCCGGCTCCGGCGGCTCCGGAGGAAACTACTCAAACCGAAGGGGATCCGGCGCTGGATCAAATGTTGGAAGGCCTTACGGATAACGGGCCCCTTCCGCCCCGTTCACCACCGCCCCCTGCCCCCTACCCGCAATCTGAGGTCCAATCTGAGGTCCAACCTGAGGTGCTCAAGATTGCGATCAACCAGCTCAACACACAGACCGCTGAACAGGTTTGCGAATTCCTTTTGAGTGGCGATAACGACGCTGCGGGACCTGGGATGATCCTGCATCTTACGGATATCGTTGGGGAAACGCTGATCTCCCCAGACCGGGGTTGGAGAGTCACTAAGGATACGTTCATAGCCAAGCTACGTAAACACAATCTGTTGTGTGCCGAATGACCCAACGACATGATCTATATGGTGAGTGCAACACGGTAGGGGCCCCGACCGAGGTTTTTACCGAGCAGTGTTGCAGGCACTGCATCAACCCGGAGTGCACTCGTAGTGCCTTTGGTAAGACCAAGTTCGACCAGCGGATTGGCACTTGGTACGACCGTCTGTTTGCCCATGTTCCCCGCATGGATCAGATGGATCCTCGGTTCGAGGGCATTGCGGCTCAGCGCTTCATGCTGATCAACCCTTCTCTAACCATCAACTCTACGGCTTCGTGGGTAGATCCCCGAGATTTGTCAGATCAGGTTGTGGTGCAGGATCCTCCAGTTCTTCCTGAACCGGTTAGGGAAGCTTCAGCACCCGCACAACCAACACCCAAAGCAGCACCCGAATTGCCAGAACCGACGGTTTCGCAACCGTCTACGGGGCGTTTGCCAACAAATCTGGTGACCGCCAACACAGCGGTACAGCAGGGGCGTATGCTTCAACCGCCACCGGGGGCCCCGAAACCGGCCAATTCTTGGGACGCGCCTGTTCCCACGACCGACACCGATGGGGTCAAGGTGGTTAAATCGGGGGCTCGCGTGAAATTAGGCGGTTGAATGGGGCTCTCAAACGGTGTAGCTAGGGGGTGGAGGATTTATGCGAGGTAAGACAACTATCAAGCCGGATGGCACGATCATCACTGAGGTTCTGGAGCGTGAGGGCCAGGACTGCAAAGAAGTCATGAGGCTGACCGAGCGCATTGGTCAACAGGTCGGTGAGGAAATCACGGGACCTGATTGCGACCCCAACAACGAAACCACCATCGGCTAAGGCTGAGAAAGAAGAAACGTTATGTCACGACGCATTTACTCGAAGACTTCGATCACGGACAAAGATCTGGCTCTGCAAGCATTGAAGCAGGCTGGCATCCAGTACCAGGATCAAGGCAAAACTATCCTCTTCACGTCGGGTGAGATGGCCAACGCCACCTTGGACTTGACCACGGGCACCATCTCCGGTGATTCTGACTTCGGCCACACGAAAGAGGGTTTGGTTGGGCTGCTTCGCCAGCACTACTCCGAGGCTCAGATCAAGCGTGAATACGCGAAGCTGGGTACAACCATCGACGAACGACAGACCGATGGGCAGGACGTTGTGCTCATGTGGCACATGGCGTGACCCGGGACGAAATTGCCGAACTTTTCGAGGACGAAAACCCTGAGGCTCTTTTGGCCGATGGGTTTGACGCCGCCTTTGTTGGCATGGCACGTCGTTGCGGACAACCAACACTCGCTGTATACGACTACCGCTTGGGGATCAAGGTGCTGATGGAGCGCGAGGGTATGTCGCACGATGAGGCGGAGGAGTGGATGGAATTCAATGTCGTGGGTGCTTGGGTCGGGGAAAACACCCCAATGTGGCTCGTGATACCAGAGCCGGTGTAGTGCGTCATGATGCTTCCAGAACTAGCGTTCCATATCAAGACGTTCACGCGGCTCATCTACTTCGTCACCCCCGAAGAAGATCGCTTCCTCATTCAGCTTCAGAACGCGATGAAGGCTCACACGCCGCACGTGAAAGTCTACAATGCGGCGTTCGGTCTTATCCCGTTGACGCAGCTCATTGGTGATTGGGCCAGCAAAGCGCATGCGATCGATGGAGGCACGAATGGTATCCATGATGCCCTCATTGCGATCTACAAAGAGCCAACCCCTACGGATGCCAAGTTCTACGTCATCACGGATCCAGAACGGTGGTTGAAGGACGAACACGTTCAGCGTCGCATCCTGAACATCTTGCATCAAGTCCACAACGACACCAGCACCGTGAAAGTGCTGATCTGTGTGGGAAGTCACCGCTTCGTTCCCGAGAAACTCGCAAGGTACACAGAGGTTGTCCAAGACACCGGGCTGTCCTCAGACGAGATCTTGGGGGTCGTAACCGCGACATGCAGCCTACTCAAGATCGAACCCCCTGAGGACACCGATCGTGTGTTCAAGAGTATGACGGGTTTCGAGATACAGGCGGCTCTCATTCAGACCAAGCGGAGGGCTCGGTTTGCTGATCCCAAGCTGCTGTCCGAGTATCGGTTCAAGCAACTCCGTAAGACCGACCTGGTTCACTACATCGACACCTCTGACTACACTTTCGAGTCCGTGGGTGGGGTGGGCCGCTTCAAAAACTGGGTCAGCAAAATGAAGTCAGCTTGGACCCCAGAGGGCCAGGCGTTCGGGCTTGAGCCGCCCAAGGGTGTGCTGGCCGTCGGGGTTTGGGGTACTGGTAAGTCCCTGTCGATCAAGGCCCTGGGGCAAGCTTGGGGCCTTCCCGTGGTGCAACTGGACATGGGCCGTTTGAGGTCTTCTCGTGTGGGTGAGTCTGAGTCCAACGTGTTCCAGGCGATCAAGATCATCGAGGCGGTGGCTCCCTGTATAATCTGGATCGATGAGGCTGAAAAGAGCCTATCGGGTGGGCAATCCTCAGGTCAAACGGACTCAGGGACCACGAGCCGTATGATCGGGGCTCTTTCGACTTGGATGCAGGAAACCAAAGCTCCTGTGTGCATAGCGATGACCGCGAACTCGCTCAAGACCTTACCTGTTGAATTCGTGAACCGTATGGACGAGCGCTGGTTTTTTGATTTGCCGTCCCAAGAGGATCGCATTGACATCCTCAAGATCCACCTGAAGAAGCGCAAGCAAGACCCTCGCAACTACAACCTCGCGTTGCTGGCCGAAAAGGCTGAGTCTATGGTGGGGCGTGAGATCGAGCAATGCTTGAAGGCGGCCATGACCTTGAGCTTCGTGGGGGGTCATTCCATCCTTGATGAGACTATTCTTGGCAATGAGCTAGAGCACAAGCCTCGAATTGTTCGCACGATGGCGGACGAGATCAAGGAAACCCTCGATTGGGTGGGCTTTGATCCGAAGGTCGATGACGGGGTACGGGCACGTTTTGCGGCCGATCCCAAGGGTCAGGATCGCAAGTTCGCGGTGGCGTGAGCATGTCTGTTTTTAATTGGCTGTTCGAGCAGGGGACCGCTTCTCCAAACCTACGTGCCCTGGAGGCAGTTCATTGAGGAGCGCGACGCATGCCTGACTTCCTAGCCAAAGTTGATGTATCGGTCCTGACCGTGGCGAACCCGGTTGCCAGGACGCTCCTGGCTGCTCGAACGGTCATCCGAACCGTTCCGGAGATCCAAGCGCTGTTCCAGGCGGCTGCGGCGGCTCACGAGAAGGGGTGGACCGCTGGGCAGCTCGCCGACGCCCTGTACGTCCAGTTGCCCGAGTACCTCTTGGACCCGGTGGACCTCTGGGAAACCTGCCTGTACCTCGCTGACGAGTTCTTCCAACTGGGGGAGCACACGTTGCTCGTGTCCGCAGACACGGGGCTCGCAATCGCCAGAGTCCAAGAGGACGACATCTACCTGCCTGCCCCTGTTTCCCGTGAAACAGAGGATGGGTCGGTACGACTGGCTCAACCGCTACCCCGTCTACGCCCTGACCTGGAGGGTCTGATCGTTCAGTGGCAGTTCGACCGAGCCCAGGACCGGAAGGTGGTTCAAGGGCTGGCGGTCAAACTGCCGAGTTCTGAGCTACTGGCCCAAGAGGGGGACAACCGGCTCCTGCAAGTCACCCAGGACGGACGGAAAAGCATCGTAGACCGCTTGCGGGCTGAGCTTCCCACAATCCTTGAGAATGTGCCCGGGGTGAGTGGGGCATTGCTCAGTCTGTGTAAGTTTTGTACAACCGAGGAAGTACCTGAAGGTTTTTTGCCCTGTGCCCCTTCTATGGCGTTGGTCAGGGTGATCCGTCCGGTGGTTGACCCGTTGGCGGCCAACCTGCGACAGGACGCCTACACGGCGTTGCTTGGTCAGATCAGGTCCGGGTGGGTCCGAGACATCGCCCGAGTGTTGTCTGGGCTCGTGCATGGCTTACGGGAGGTCCAGGACGCCTCGGTGCTGGATGCGTTGCCGGGGAGTCTGTGGATCTGCGAGCCCAACACGGCGATGGCGCTTCGTGGGAAGGTGGTGCTGCCCGTGCCTGGGGCCTCCACCACGTTGGTTCATGCCTGGCTTGACACGCCGGTCGCGTATATCTGCCCCCGAGAGGACTCGTACGCTTGCTTGTCCCGAGAGTTCTTGGGTCGCTGGGAAGTCGGTGCGGCCTTCGAGTTTTCGCTGCACCTGAATCCGCAGGCTTTCTCGGCATACCGCCTCAAGGACGTGCCCGAGTCAGGGCTTTCGGTAGAGGTGATGGCGTGAGCTATTACTCTATCGTAGTTTTCGCAACTACCTCTAGGCAGTACCAGGACCCCATGATTTTCATTGAGCCCGGGATGAACGTCTTTACGGTGACCACCGACGCGATTGATGCTCTGGTGGCTAGCCTAAAGGCAGACGGGCATCGTATCGATGAGGTGAATCAGCTTGACGGGTCGGAAGCACACGTCGTCGGCCGACTTAGCTCGTGAGGCGTTGCTGCAACATCTCCGACGGGAGCCGTCACGAATCCTGTACGCAGGCCCTATCACTCTTTGGCTCCGAGGCGGGTCGTTGGAGATGCGTTTCTCGATGACCGCCCCGACAACGTGGTGGATTGGTTGGAACACCACCCTCAGAAGACCGGGATGCTTTGGCACACTCCGAACACGACTAAAGTGGTCGAGCACAACCATCTGCGGGTGTACTCGTGGGAACAGGTTATCCAGAAAGTAAAAGCACTATGAGCGACATCTACGTCAACGACGAACTGCATCCTGAAGACAACGCGATGCTTCAAGCATTGTACTCCCGCAGCCCGCAGTCAGTGATCAAGCACCTGGAGAAGGTGAAGCTTGCGGGCTCTGGCAACTTCATGGGCCAATACTATGTTGGGTACGGGCACCAATCGATCGGGGACTGCGGGACCACCACGCTCTACGTGGAGTACGTCTCGATGCTGGCCGCCAAAGCGATCCAGGATTCCCCGCTCTACAATGGGCAGGAAGCCTCTACCCGCTACCTCGACATGTCCAAGCAGCCGGTCTTGAACCCTCTTGGGACACTTGAGGGTATGGCGATTCAAGACGCTTGGATGGAGTTCTACGTGTCAGCGATGGAGCCGACCATCCAGCACCTGCACGCGACCTACCCGCTCAAGGAAGGGGAAGACGCCAAGCAATACGAGAAGGCCATCAAGGCTCGGGCGTTCGATGTGTTGCGGAGCTTCTTGCCCGCCGGGTGTACCACGCTTGTGTCTTGGCACACGACGCTTCGGCATGCCGCCGACCACCTGAGCAACCTCAGGCACTACCCGTTGGCTGAGGTCAGGGGTCTGGCGGACTCCATGCTGACGAGCCTCCAAGAGCGGTACCCGCACAGCTTCGGGCAAAAGCGCTACGAGGACACTGAGCAGTACCTGGCTGCCGCTGGGGAACAGCACCTCTACAACCCCTTTACCCACACAGAAGCGGTGCATTGTAAGTCTAGCATTAAGCATGAGGCTTTGCAGATCCCGGTGATTACGGGGAGGCCGCCTAAGACGCGGTTGCCCCACTACCTTGATGATCTGGGGCAGATCAGGTATAAATTCCTGCTTGACTTCGGCAGTTTCCGCGACCTTCAACGACACCGCAACGGTGTCTGTCGGATGCCTCTACTTTCCACGAAGTGGCGCTTCAACGAATGGTACTTGGAGCAACTGCCCCTGAGTCTTCGGGACCAAGCTGTGATCCTGATCGGGCGTCAGACACTAGCGATTGATCGTCTTGACGCCCCTCCAGAAGAAAAGCAGCATTATGTTGCGATGGGCTTTAACGTCCCGTGTAAGGTGACCCGAGGGTTGCCGGGGACACTCTACCTGATCGAGCTTCGCACAGGCAAAATGATACATCCCACGATGCGTCATGTGGCTCAAGAAATGGCTCAAACGCTTCAGAACCTGTACCCCACGTTGCCGATCTACGCGGACATGAGTCCGGATGATTGGGACATTCGGCGTGGTGCTCAAGACATTGTGGCCAAGTAGGCACTTATTCTTCGATACATCAAGCAAGGATGAACTGTGGATAGTAAAGTGATTGCACCGCTTTCAGACGAGCGTCGTACGGAACTCTTGGCCCGACTCTTGATCGAGCCATCGGACACCAAGCTAGCGCTGGAATTCGGGATCTCACGCAAAACGCTCTGGCGCATGCGCCAGGCACAGAAGAATCCTGCATCGCCTGTACCCACGGCTGTGATGACGCCGCCTGCCCCAGGGGCAGCGGTGAAGTTACCGCCTGTGGTGATCCCGCCCATCAAGGTGCCCAAGGTAGCGGTCCCGAAGGTCCCGAAGTCGCCCGTTACACCTAAGACACCGACACCTGAAGCTGTGGTGACGTCTGAAATCGTGACCCCAGAAGTGGTTCCGGAAGTTGTAAAAGCGGTTCCGACCCTTGTCCCGCCTTTCCCCGAGGATCCGCGTCCCAAGGTAGACGTAGAGCCTGTGTACCTAAACACGTTCTTCGCCATCCAGCTTCTTCGTGGTGAGTCCCACAAGCAGGTGGCGAATGTGGTCTTGACCGAAGCTGAAGCCAAGGGTGTTCTGTTCCGAAAGCTTCAAGTTTTGGACATTGTGTCAGTGGGCACTACGGCTTTCGTGAGATTCCGAGGGGATCTGCCCAATGCCTTCGCTGTGGTCAAGACACTACAAGATCGGGCGATTATCGTGATTAACGCCGATGGTACTTACACGGTGACGTTCCCGAACGGTAAAAGCGGCAAGTTCCCCGGGTCGGCCATGTGCAGCTCGCCCAAGGTTGGTTTTGGGCACACGTACGCGGGGACAAGAATCAAGAGATGGAAGCAGCAGTTCGCGGCCTGACTTTCCTCCTATGGATCTGCACTGTAGATGGGCAGCGCTAGCAAGCCGTTTGGTGTGGTTTACCTGATCACGAATACTGTGAACGGGAAGGTCTACGTTGGGCAGACGACTGTTGGCGTCTCTAAGCGCTGGAAGGGGCACAAAGACGAGGCCCGTAAAGGTAGCGAATGCCAACGCCGCTCCAAGGTATTGGACGCTCGGTTCGTCTCTTCCAATGCTTTTCCAAGAGTGTATGGAAAGACATTTATGGAAGTGCGGGATGGGGTCAGAGACCCCCGGCAAACCAAACGGAGAGCAGCATGAAAGTGGCCGCCATTCAATTTTGCCCAACCTTCAAGGATGTCCCGAGCAATCTTCGACGTTTGGCTGCTTTAACTATGAAGGCGGCACAGGCTGGTGCGAAGCTTTGCGTGTTGCCAGAGCTTTGTACTACAGGGTATTCCATGATGGGTAAGGCTGAGGCGGAGCCTTTGGCAGAGGTTATTGGCGACTTCAAACCAGGGGGTAGCGGCACTTCTAGTATGGATGTGTTCCACGCTATAGCTAAAAAGTATAGCACTCATATTGTCTGGGGCCTGGTCGAAAAGAGTTGCGGATCTGGTAAGCTTCACAATTCTCAAGTTTTGATGTGTCCAGACGGTTCTTTTGAGACTACGGCCAAAGTAAATTTTTTTGGGAATGACTTCTTGTGGGCTACAGAAGGAAGGGCTAATCCTCCGATTCGTAAGATTGCAGTTGACGGGAAAGATTACAAAGTTGGACTTTTAATTTGCCGAGATGTGCGGGACAAAAAAGACGACAATTGGAAATCCTTCTACGAAAAGGGCGACGCCGATGTGGTCGCTCTCTCTTGTGCTTGGGGTAAGAGTTCTTTTCCTGCGACGGCGTGGATGGACTTTGCGGAAGAAAACAGCACTACGTTGATAGTGAGTAACCGCTATGGTGTAGAGGAGAATAACGACTTTGGTGCTGGCGGTATCGGTATCATCTCACCCGATGGTACCGTGCAATGTGAGGGCCTTGTGTGGGGTCAGGATTGCATCGTCTACGGGGAAGTCTAAAGATGACGACTCTGGCTCAACGTGTTGTTGATCGTTACTTGACGGCTAACGCCCCAGGAGAATACTACCCTAAGTATTGGATTGAGGATTTCGTGCATGAGAAGACTGTGCGTCGATTGACGTTACCCAACACAAATTGGGGCATCGCAATTGCACATAGCGAACGTTTGCAGGTTATCTGGGCGGACATCGTAGTTCGTTTCAAGCTCAAACAGAAGTTGACTCGGGAGCACCCGGACAACAAAGAAGATTGGAACGCCGCTGAGGGTGCCCTAGAGGCGTTCTTCAAAAGCGACACTGAAACTGCGGGTGTCATCTGCCAGGAGCTGTTCGACAAGGAACTACCCTATGCTCTTGGTGAGCGCATTGGCGCAATTATTCGTAGGGGACTCACGCGCAAAGAAGTCTCTACTCTAGCGAGCCTTCTCAGTGGATCTCGTACAAAGGATATCCTAGAGGGTATGGCTAAGTTATTACTAGGGGCTGCGGTATCACACTTATTTGGGCGCTGACGTATGCCCCTAGGCGGTAACCATGGCTGAAATCAAAAAAGTTTGGGTTGTCACGGATCCGACACCCGATTCGGGAATCGTGGACATCTTGTTTGAGGCAACCCCCAGGAAACTCGCCGATTACATCCGAGGTTCTCGGACTACGGACTGGGAGAGTGAGAGCACCAAGCTGTACGACGACAAGGCGTCTGCCACCGCAGACGCCAATAAGCGCCTAAAAGATCGGGATCAACGGCGAGAGGCCGCTCTCGCCTGGAAAGTTTGACGCTGCCGGTGTAGTGTACCCGGGCTATGCCGAGAGAGCCCCAAATACCCCGTTGCAACTTCTGTGGTCGCCCTCGCAATGAGGTCAAGCACCTCATTGGAGCGCCGGACGGGGCGAACATTTGTAACGGCTGTATCACCGTTACCTCAGCAACTATCGCTGATGTCGAGCGCAAGGCCCCAGGGCCAGGGACCAAGGTCTCGGGACCGCTCAAGAAGCCCAGAGAAATCACAGCATTCGTGGATGAGCATGTAATTGGCCAGGATGCGGCCAAGCGGGAAATTGCCATCGCGGTCTACGAGCACTACCGCCGTCGGGAAGTGGATAAGAGCAAGAACGGCGTGATCATGCTCGACGGGGAAGCGGTCGAGATCGAGAAGTCCAACATTCTGTTGCTTGGCCCGAGTGGGTGTCACAGGAAGGGCCAACTGATCCTCATGTGGGACGGCACCCTACAAAAGGTGGAAAAAATCCGCAAAGGCGATCGTCTTATGGGGCCTGATAGCACCCCCAGGTTGGTCCAAGAGTTACACAGCGGTGTTCAGAGTATGTTCCAAGTTACCCCTGTAAAAGGGGAGCCGTGGGTTGTCAATCAGGGGCACATTCTAACTTTGATCCGAACAAGTCGCAAGAGTCACGGCCAGTATCGGAAAGTCGCTGAGTTGGTGGACGTTTCGGTAGAAGACTGGTTGAGCTGGTCTAAAACGCAGAAGGCAGCCCACAAGTTGCTTCGAGTGGGTGTCACGTTTAGGGCCAACACCCAAGCACTGCCCTTAGAGCCCTACTTCTTGGGGGTGCTCCTTGGGGACGGTGCTATCACTAGCACTCCTAGAGTCACAACTGTAGACCCGGAGATTCTGGCTGAGTTGTTCCGTCAAGCAGAGCGGTACGGGTTGAAGGTAGTTCTGTGCAAGCAGAAAGCGAAGTGCCCTTCGTACAATATCTGTGGGACAAAGGGCGGTAAGCCCAAAGAAAACCCGATCACGGGTAAGCTACGGTCTTTGGGTTTGGCGGGGAAGTCCTGCGGGTTCAAATTCATACCTCAAATTTACCGGACTGCCTCTGAGGATGATCGCTTACAGCTCCTAGCTGGCCTCCTAGACACTGACGGTCATTTAGGCTGCAATGGCTTCGACTTCATCAGTAAAGCTAGGCTTCTTGCAGAAGGGGTGGCTTTCATCGCCAGAAGTTTAGGTTTAGCTGCCTATCTAAGGCTCTCTAAAAAGAGGTCACAGCGAGGTACAGAAGGCACTTACTACCGTGTCTCTATCTCGGGGGACACTGATCGCATACCCACCCGTATCCCCCGTAAAGTAGCAACCCGTCGTAAGCAGACTAAGAGCGTGCTTCACACAGGCTTCACTGTAGCCGCTTTACCGCCTGAAAAATTCTACGGTTTTAGCGTTAACCGGGATCACCGTTACCTGCTTGGGGACTTTACCGTCACCCATAATTCAGGCAAGACGCACATTGCCCGAACGATTGCCCGGTTGCTGGACGTGCCGTTCTACGTCGGGGACGCCACGAAGCTCACGAGTGCGGGCTACGTCGGGGAGGACGTGGAGTCGCTGCTTCAGGGGCTCCTGGCGGACGCTCAGAACGATATTGAGAAGGCACAGTGGGGCATCATCTTCCTGGACGAGTTTGACAAGCTCGCCCGCAAGGCTGGGTACGGTGCGTCTGGGATGCGGGACGTGACGGGGGAAGGGGTCCAGCAGGCGTTGCTCAAGCTCATCGAGGGTGGGCAGGTCGCGGTCCCCCGGGGCATGGGCTCCAGGGCGGTGTCTGGGATGACGCCCTCTGACGTGGTGGACACCCGGAACATCCTGTTCATCTGTGCTGGGTCTTTTGCGGGTATCGAGCCCGTGATCGAACGCAGGCTCAACAAGTCCACGGGCCTTGGGTTTGGCAAAGAGCACCGGAAGCAGCACGCCAAGTCCGATCTGTACCGAGAGGTCACGGTCGAGGACATTGAGGAATTCGGTCTGATTCCGGAGATCGTGGGCCGTCTGCCTGTGATCACCAGTACCCTGGAGTTGACCGAGGATGAGCTGATCCGCATCCTGACCGAGCCCAAGAATGCGATCTGCAAGCAGTTCCGGGCCCTGTTCTCGTTGGATGGGATCGACCTCCAGTTCGACCCCGAGGCATTGCGGGCGGTGGCTCAGAAGGCTCGGAAGCGGTCCACGGGTGCCCGAGCGTTGCGGGCTATCCTCAAGGAAGTGCTCAAGCCCTACTCGTACGAGGCCCCCGACAACCTGGACATTGCGGTTATCCGCATTACCCAGGAAGCTGTCGAGACTCCCGGGAAGGCTCTTGTGATGCGAAAAGGGGTTGGGACGGCTTAGAGCTTTTGTGCTTTCTCGTAAGGCATGGATGCTATTTCGTTGATTGCGTTGCGTATCGCCGCTCGGTTCCAGAAGATTGCGTACCAAGAAGGCAAGTTCTTGGGGCGGGATTGCCGCCTGACTTGGAGCAGGCACGGTTGGACCCTCGAAGAGCTGCCGATCAAGGGCAAGAAGAAGCTCAAGGTAGCGTCGTTGCAGAACCCCGTTACCATGGGTTGGGCTAACTTCGATGCCTACATTGACGCGAACATTCTGCAAGATGCCAGACTGAACGCCTCGGACTCGTACGAGGCCATCAAGCAGAAGATGCTTGATGCCTACGAGTTGGCGGCAGAGGTGTCCATCAACAAGATGACTCCCGATCAGGCCAAGAAGACGCTTTGGCTTCGTGAACTTAAGTGGTACGAGAACGAGATCCACTACCTCAAGGTCACTCCCGAGGATACGGAACCGTTTGAGGCTGAGGGCAAGGACTACACGATCAAGGTGCAGTGGACCAAGTTTTCGACCTACTCCCCGGACTCTGACTTCCAGCAATCGGATCCGCACTACACGCAGTACGCAGAGTCCTCGGCCCAAGGGGCACGTAGGCTGTACCAGATCTTGAAGGCTGACCCGAATGCTCTCAAGAGCGTCCCTTGGAAGAACCTGGGCGACTGGCTCACCAAGAACAAGGTCTCGTACAAGATTCATTTCTCACAGTGGGGCTGAGGCCAAATGACGTACAAGATTCATTTCTCACAGTGGAGCTGAAACCAAATGACGAACCCAGTAAAAGCATTTCAAGCAGCATTATCGGCCCACCAAAAGAGGGCCAGTGGTGGTGCTCAAGACCTAGTTACCATCGTTGAAGACGAGTTTGCTAGGATCGCCAAGGTTAACGATGCCTTGAAAGTCATCTGGGATCAACAGCTCCCGAACTTGGATGATGCGGTTCAACAGGGTACTGATGCTCTAGCTGACCATGAAGCCAAGTGGCTCATCTGGGGAGTGGACAAGGACGGCGAAGAGTTCGAGGCAACTATTGACCTATGGGTATCCGGGTCGGGTCGGGGCAAGCTGTATGGTGTTTACCGTCTGGATACCCCCACGGTCATGCAAAGCCATATGGGCGAGAACCTGGTCGGTCCTGCTGAGCGGGACCCAAAGAAGCTCCTACCTGTTCTAAGCGGTCCCAGAGGTTACGGCCTTACGCGCCTTTCATGGGACCGTCAGTGAAATTAACGGCACCCAACAGTGAGACTGAGGCCAAATGACAATCGAAACAACCGCCGAACTAGTCCTATCCCGCTTTGAGGAAGTCCTATCCCGCTTTGAGGAAGGCAAACCAGCCGATCCAACGGAGAACATGAGTCCTGAGGACGCCAAGACGTGGCGTGAGCAGACGGATGAGCACAAGGACGAGTTCAAGGCTGCGGCCAAGAAGCCTTCGCGCCCTTCGGTTGAGGAAACGCCGGAGGAGAAGCGCTTCACCCGTGAGCGTGAGCAGGTAGAGGAAGCGCTCTCAGCTCTGCGTGAAGGGATTGCGGACCGCTTCCCTATTCCGGAAGATCGTAGGCACCCTCCAGAAGCGCGTGAGGTGCTCAACCATTACCTTCTTGCAGACCGTCTGCAACACAAAGCCTTCATGCAGTCCGTGGGCGGCAATTCAGACGAGCCGTCGGTCCAACGGGAAATGTTTAGCCTCTTGGCTAAAGCGGAGGCGGAGATCAAAAAGGCTAAGCGCTTGCTGGCCGAGGTGCCGTCCGAGAAGAAGGCTGCTGCGTCTTCCGTGGTGACCCGTTTCCTGACGGCGGATCAGGACAAAGCGGCCCCTGAGCAGGTGGACAAGTATTTCGAGCAGGTCAAGAAGGACAACCCGTCTTACGATGACTCGCAGGCCTACGCGACAGCGTGGTCCATCTACTGCAAGCACAAGAACCCGGGTTCAGATTCGTGTCACCAGGACGAGTACCTGACGGGCAAGACGGCAGGGGACCGCTATTTGGAGGCAGCCTGGAAGGCCCCCGCGATCAATCAAGCACTCGCCAAGCTGATTGCCAAGAAGGTGGATCGCCATTTCGTCTCGGACCTCTTGAACGAGAAGCTTTCAGGGCGTAGCTGGGAAACCAAGCTGAAAGAGGCTATTGGAAAGGCTGTGGCCCCCACGCAAATGCGTGATCAGGTTGAAGCCCAGCCTGCGATCAAGAAGTGGTTGGCGGATCTCTCGGACTCGGAGCTTTCAAAGATCCGGGACCTGGTTGAGGAGACGCTCAACCACGGTAAGGCTGAACAGTATAAGTCCAAACCGGAGGCTTGGAAAACGGCCGACGCCAAAACGGCAGGGGACCGCTATTTGGAGGCAGCCTGGAAGGCCCCCGCGATCAATCAAGCACTCGCCAAGCTGATTGCCAAGAAGGTGGATCGCCATTTCGTCTCGGACCTCTTGAACGAGAAGCTTTCAGGGCGTAGCTGGGAAACCAAGCTGAAAGAGGCTATTGGAAAGGCTGTGGCCCCCACGCAAATGCGTGATCAGGTTGAAGCCCAGCCTGCGATCAAGAAGTGGTTGGCGGATCTCTCGGACTCGGAGCTTTCAAAGATCCGGGACCTGGTTGAGGAGACGCTCAACCACGGTAAGGCTGAACAGTATAAGTCCAAACCGGAGGCTTGGAAAACGGCCGACGCCAAAACGGCAGGGTTCGGCTACGGTGTTGCCACGTTGACCGTGTTGTTCGTTGAGGGCCGTAAGCCCGTCCCGTTCAACATCGACACCATCCAAGACATCAACCACATCACGATCCCGATCATCGGGGACGATGGTGAGGAACACGACGTCCAACTCAAGGTCGTGAGGCACCAGTCGTCTGGGCCGCTGACCCAACCGCAAGAGAAGTTGGGCTGGAAGCGTGAAGTCCTGGTGGAGATACAACACCCGGTGGATGAGGGTGGCTCGCCTCAGACCTCAGCCCGTGCGGCACTCACGGCCTTGGCTCAGGTGGGCAAGCAGCACGGCTTCAGGGTTGAGCCGGTGCAGCGTGGCTACAAGCCCGAGACTCGCAAGCAAGCGGCCGAAGATACCATCGCCGCAAAGAAGCCCTCAAACCCGGCTGACAGGCATCAGCACAAGATCCTCGTGGACACCGTGAAGAACCCGCTCAAGGGTAAATTCCTTGGTGGGCCTAGTGCTGAGGAAGCCGAAGAGACGCTCCGCGAGAAGTTCAAGTACACGGATGCTGAGATCCAGCGGCTCAAGCAAGCGACTACGTGACCAAGAAGAGCTACTGGTGGAAGATTCCGCCGGACCAGTTGGGCGTGAAGTTCAAGTCCTGATCCAGCGTGGTGAAAGCATGCGCACGTATAGTTACCGCACCAAGATCGCCGGAGCTTACGATCAACGGCTCAATAAGGCGGTGTCAGCGGCCAAAGCTCATTGGGGTTCTGGTTGGGGCAACCTGACGGAAAACATGCAAAAAGCCTACGTGTGCCTCTACCTTTGTGGCGAACTGGGCGGGGTGGATTTCGCGGAAGCTTTCACCCCTACAACGGACCTTGAAAAGAAGCTGCTCTCCCGCTTGGTTGACATTGCGGCTGTTTGTGGTGATGCGGTTCGGTAGGTTACGATTTCTAGCCCAAAGTCCTGGCCAATTGGTGTAGTCTGCGTTCATGCCTTTCAGTGGTGTCGCAGAACGGATACCTTACAGTTTGTCCAGGTGGACGGATGTCCCCAGCTCAAAGTGGCGTTGGTTCGAGGCTTGCCTTGATTCCAAGAAGATGGTGGCGTTTGACCCCAGGACCAGTGCCCCTGGGGTTTGGTCGCTATCTCCTGAAGACACGTTGGGCCTGGTGTTCTGGACCAAGAACCCCGCCACCTTGATTCAGAGCCGGGATCGTCTGGCTCCTTACGATGTGACGGTCCATGTGACGGCCACGGGTTGGCACGAGGTTGAGAAGGGTGCCCCGTCCTTAGAGGAAGCGGGCCGGTTGCTCGTGCGGACAGCCAAGATCTTCCCCAAGACGTACTGGCGGTTCAGCCCCATCCCGATTCTACCGGATGCCGAGCTGTTCAGCCGGTTCCATAGGCTTCTCGGGTTTGCAGCCCTTGCGGGCCTCAAGCAGGTCTTTGTGTCGTTCCTCCAAGAGAATGACAAACTCCCAGAATCCCGAACCCCAGAATCCCGGTTCGACATCTTGAACGTGTTGGCGGACGAGGCCTATGGTTTTGGGGTGCAGGTGGTGCTGTGTAAGGACGACCGCACTTTCGAGGACTGGGGTGGCGCACGGTTCACCACCGAGGCATGTGTGCAGCCTGGGGACTTCGGCGGCCAAGATTGCGTACACCTGGAAGATTGTGGTTGCGTTTTGATGGTGGATCCTTTCACCGTCAATGAATCGTGTTCTTTTGCCTGCCACTACTGCTACGCCTCGGACAAAAGCCTATCTGCTAAAAAGCGGAACACGACCCGCAGCTTGCACGTGGTGCGATGATCGAGATCCCCGCAGAGCTTGGTGACGACTCCGCCGACTTCTCCGATGAAGAAGTTGCTCTTGCGGTGGCGTTGCCGTCAGTGGATCGCGTGCTTGAGCATTTGCGTGCCCTGCGTTGTCCGCAGTGCGAGCAAGCCATGGCTCCGATCGAACATGCACTACGTCGGCGTGTCCCAACATTGTACTGGCGAATGCGTGTGCGGTGTGCGGCACAGCATGACCCCGTGTTGGTGATCATCCGTGCTGACTGGTTGTACGAATCCTTTTGATCTTCGGCTAAAGGGAGGTGTCCAGATGTCTTGCGGTTGCCAAAGTTCTCCGTGTTCCTGTGCCGGTGAGTGTCCGACACCGCCGACAACGAAATGTGATCGCTACGTTGCTGGCTCGAAGAATGTTTGGGTCGAACGTGGTTGTAGCCCGAACGACGTGAACGCACTGGGTGTCTGCATGTTGGATACGATGACAAACGAGGACGTCATCTACACACTTGAGCGTGATGAGCAGGCACGTGCAGATCTACTGCAAATCACGTCTGATCCGGTTCTTCTAGAGTTGGCCAAAACGATCCCTCGCTTGCCAGTTGTGGAGCAGGCCGACATAGAGCAAGCGGAACTTAATCAGCCGCACAACTCGGGCTCGATCCCATTCTACTCCATCTTTCGCGGGCAACCTCCGTTCGCACAATGAACCGGCACCTGTCGCGTCGAGGTCAAGCAGCAACGGCTGCTAACGTATCGAAAGCTCTCGTAGCGGTTCAGTCGTTGCAGGATCTTTCATCCGTTGTCGAACGTCTCAACCTTTTTCTCTCCGAAGCCGACAAGCTCGAAGTGCGGCTCGCAGAAGCACAGTCCGCAGTACAGGCGGCTCAAGCCGAGAACGTATTGCTTCGTGATGCGTTGGAGAAGCAGCGCCAAACATTCTTGCGCATGTTTGCTCAAGGCATGGGCATCTCGCTGAAGGATGTTCTTTCGATGGAACAGGCCATACAGGAACAGAACACCGATGCCAACACGCCTTCTGAACCAAGTGCAACGCCCCGAGAAACGGATTCAGGCACCTGAGCGCAGCGCAGACTGGAAACAGCTTCTCACCAAAGCGATTCAGCAAGCTGAAGCATCTGGGGACCGGAGACTTGAGGGGTTAAAACGCGCCCTGGTGGACGGTCAAGCCGAACGCCATTTGCGTCGTTTGGGGATCATTCATGACGTGGATCTGAGTCGTGAATTCCCCGTTCAAACCCCGTAACCTAATGTTTTCGGTAGTTTACGGAAGCTGATCTGCCTCCGGATCAGCTTCCGTGAAAACGACATTAGGTCAGGGGTTCTTGTGTTGAATTTGATGTAATGTCGGTTGCAGCCCCTAACCTAAAGAGTTAGGTTGGGTTAGTTAGTCAAAAAAACGGCTCGGAGGTGACTACCGAAGCCCTTGGGGCAAGCGCCCCAACATCGGATGGAGACAGATATATGTTGAACGAATTAAACAAACTTCGTGTGAAGGTAGCCACTGACCTGGCCACGTCTGCGAAGAAAAAACAGGCGGCTGAGGCAGCGTTCCTGAAAGCGAAAGCGGACTACGATAGGGCTTTCGCTGAACACGCCACGGTGATCGAGGTCAGCGAGAAGTTGCAACAGAGCTTCCCCGTTTCGGTCATCGCGAAGGCAAAGGGCAAGCCGGGTCCGAAGGCCAAGGCGGCTACGGCTCCGAAGGTGAAGGGTAAGCCGGGTCCGAAGCCCAAGGTGAAGGCCGCTGCGGCTCCGAAGGCGAAGGGTAAGCCTGGGCCGAAGCCCAAGGCAGTTGCGGCTCCGAAGGCTCCGAAGGCGAAGGGCAAGCCTGGGCCGAAGCCCAAGGTGAAGGCAGCGACCGATGCAGGTCCGAAGAAGTTGACCATGGTCGAGCGTCTCGTTTCTGTGATTGGCAGCAATGTCCTGTCCATCGACGAGATCGTTCAGGGTGTCATCGCAGCGGGCAACCCCCCGACCAGCAAGGACCTGAAGGGGTATACCAGCCAAGTCCTGAGTTCTGCGATCGTCAAGGACACCGAAGACAAGGTCTTCATGCCGGTGAGTCGTGGCAAGTATTGCGTGGTTGCCAACTACAAGGGTCCGAAGGCAGCGGCGGCTAAGGCTCCGAAGGCCCCGAAGGCGGCTAAGGCTCCGAAGGCGGCTAAGGCTCCGAAGGCAGCGGCCCCTGTTGCTGTGAAGGCAGCGGCCCCTGTTGCTGTGAAGGC